>Ga0209345_10007046_pt1 | contig 10032 bp, 8 predicted proteins | sample Cruoilmetagenom7_FD_187294 | JGI IMG/M metagenome (GOLD analysis project Ga0209345, IMG submission 187294) | Oil polluted marine microbial communities from Coal Oil Point, Santa Barbara, California, USA - Sample 7 (SPAdes) (version 2) | ecosystem: Environmental > Aquatic > Marine > Oil seeps ... | reverse complement strand
TGAGGCTTATATCGCGAGCGAGCAACACCACGCACCATGATTGTGACGATACTTGAAGTCGGCAAAGTTCCAGAGCGTATTCGGGATGATTTTGCGAGTTATCCTGTGATGTTTACAGAACTGCTGAAGGCTGCTGACCCAACCCTAGGGTTCGAAACAATTGCTATTCTTGATGGCGCGGACTTTCCTGACCCGAAGACACTCGAAGCCGTTTTGATTACGGGTTCACCGTTTGGTGTTTATGATGACACGCCATGGATGTTGTCGCTGATGTCATTCATTCGGCAGGCTGATGCTGCGGGTGTCCCGCAAGTGGGGATTTGTTTTGGTCACCAAGCGATCGCCAAAGCGCTGGGCGGCGATGTTGATAAGTCTGATAAAGGCTGGGGCATTGGCCGACATGCTTACCGCGTGGTGACGACGGCTGAATGGATGGGAGAAACTCCACCAACGACTGCTGCGATGGCGGTGAGCCATCAGGATCAAGTTTTGCAGCCTCCGCCGGACGCGCAAGTTATTCTTGCATCGGATTTCACGCCCTATGCTGGCCTGGCTTATGAGGGCGGTCATGCGATTAGCTTTCAAGGGCACCCTGAGTTTTCGGACGCATATTCTGCCGCGCTTTATCAAAATCGACAGGGCAACCCTTTGACATCAGATGAAGTGAGGGCAGCAAAGGAATCCCTTGCTGCCCCCGAAGATAATGCATTGGTTGCTCTATGGATGGCGCATTTTCTACGCCACGCAAAGAAGCACGCCTAGGCGCCGAAGCGGTAGCGAACACCGACAGAAAGAAGGTTCTGCTGGTTTTCAATGGATAGGTTACCTGGGAATAGGTCATTGTTTGTCTTGATGTCGTCTGTGGCACGGTAAACGTATTCGCTGTAGCCTTCCCAGCTGTCGTTGAACTTCACGGTCGCGCCAGCTTTCAGTTGGTAAGCAAACTTGGTTCCACCATCATCAATAATGCCGATACCCGATGGATTATACGTCACATCAATATCTGACACACCAATACCTGCACCAAGGTATGGCTGGATCATACCGCTGCGGTTGAAGTCATAATATGCATTTGCAAAGATTGAGGTGGCAGAGATATCACCGCGTCCGTCTGCAACAACCTCTGCAACCGTTGCGCCAAGCGCAGTAGGTGAGCCCGCAACAGACGCTGCATCGAGCGCATCAATACTGCCGCCGCCAAGTGTAACGTTTGTGTGTGTATCTACATCTGCGTCTGTGCGCGTGATTTCTATGCCTGAGCGTAAGCCGCTATCATAGCTTAGGCCAGCCTCAACACCATATGCGATGCCGCTATCAAATTCTGTATCCCAGCCATAATCAGTGCCGGCGGCGACATCGAGCGTTGTGCCGTCACCGAGGTTGCCGGTCGTGAATGCGTCGGTGCGGCCTGAATTATCGCTGTCTGACTGGTTGTTGATGCCAATGCTGCCACCGACGTACCATTCTTGTGCGACCGCGGGTGACGCAACAATGGCGAACGCGCCAAGGGCGAGAAGTGATGCTTTGATTTTCATTTCGGGTTTCCTTTTGCAGTTCTGGGAGGTCTGAACGGCCTTCATTGGCACGCATGTTGCTAGCTAAATCGCAACATGTTTCCGGCAATGTTTTGCAGGATGAAATTTCAGTAATGCGATCACTTGCCACCCTGTTCAGGCTAGTGTGTAAGCGCCCTTAAAGGAGAACCGTCTCATGATGCCTAAACCGCTCACTAATATTGCACCAAACACGCTTGATTTTGAGATTTTGCCATTGGTGAAACCAACCGGATTTCGGGAATATGACGCGCGGTGGTGGTTTAATGGCATCGGTCATGAGAAACCTGCAGAACTGAATCATACAGGTGTACAAGCGCTAGGCCTCGGCATGGCGACGCTGTTTCATGAGCTAGGTGTTGAACCTAAAGTTGTCACCGGTCATGATTTCCGTTCGATCTCGCAGCCCATCAAGAATGCCTTGATTCTTGGGCTTGTTCAGGGCGGCTGCGAAGTTTTGGATATTGGTCTTGCGCTATCTCCGACAGTGTATTGGAGCCAGTTTGAGTTAGATGCGGCGTGCTGTGCGATGGTGACGGCGAGCCATAATGAGAATGGCTGGACGGGTGTGAAAATGGGCGCGGATAAACCGCTGACCTTCGGACCTGTCGAAATGGGGCGCTTGAAAGAAATCGTGATGGGCGGCGATTTTCAGCCACGTGCGGGCGGTGGACATTATCGCGTCGATGGTATGCGTGAAAAGTATATCGCAGAGGCGAGCAAAGGCGTGCGTCTTAAGCGCAAGCTGAAAGTGATTGCGGCGTGCGGGAATGGCACAGCTGGTGCTTTTGCACCGGATGCTTTGCGCGCGATGGGTGCTGACGTCATCGAAATGGATTGTAATCTCGACAATACATTCCCGAAATATAACCCCAACCCTGAAGACGCAAAAATGCTGCACGAAATGGCGAAGGCTGTAAAAGAGTTAGGCGCTGATATCGCGCTGGGCTTTGATGGCGATGGCGACCGTTGCGGTGTTGTGGATAATACGGGTGAAGAAATTTACGCGGACAAGATTGGCCTCATGTTGGCGCGGGATCTTTCCAAAGAATATGAGAATGCGAAGTTCGTTGTGGATGTGAAGTCTACGGGCCTCTACAAAACGGACCCTGTTCTGAAGGCGAATGGGGCCACGGTTGATTACTATAAGACGGGTCATTCTTATATTAAGCGCCGTACCAATGAGCTGGGCGCGTTGGCAGGTTTCGAAAAATCAGGACATTTCTTTTTCCGCCCACCTATTGGGCTTGGCTATGATGATGGCATCGTGGCGGCTGGCGCAATTCTGGCGATGCTGGACCGTAACCCTGACAAGACAATGGCTGATTTGAAGGGCGAACTTGGTGTTGCTTACACGTCTCTCACAATGTCTCCGCATTGCGGCGATGAAGTGAAGTATGGCGTTATTGATCAGATCGTTGCTGAATATGAAGGCATGGCTGGCAAAGAGATATTGGGCCGCAAGGTTGTTGATGTGAACACTGTAAATGGTGCGCGCGTGACACTGGAGGATGGTAGCTGGGTGCTCGCGCGTGCGTCATCTAACAAGCCTGAACTGGTTGTCGTTGTTGAGAGTATGGCCTCCGAAGATGACATGCGTGACCTTTTCCATAAGGAAGTGAAGCCAAGGCTCGCCAAATATTCTGAAATTGGCACGTATAATCAGGAAATCTGATCTTGTGAGTTTGGGGGTGCAAAGGGTGTGTGAAATGGCATCGAGTGATACCTAACGCATACCATGCAGACTGTGTTTATGCCCACCTTCTGGGCTTGACGTTTATGAGCAAAACAAGCACCCCTCGGCTCGACTTTCCCTCGTTTAAAGTTCGCGGAGTAAATCATGCGTATTACAATGATTGGTACAGGCTATGTGGGCCTTGTTTCGGGTGCCTGTTTTGCCGATTTTGGCCATACAGTCACATGCGTCGATAAGGACGCGTCGAAAATCGAACGCCTGAATAAGGGTGATATGCCGATTTTTGAACCGGGTCTTGAGCGTCTTGTGTCTAATAATGTTGCTGAAGGCAGACTGTTCTTTACGACGGAGCCTAAAGACGCCATCGCGAACGCGGATGCTGTGTTTATTGCTGTGGGCACGCCGTCGCGCCGTGGTGATGGACATGCGGACCTACAATATGTTTACGCTGTGGCAGAAGAAATCGCTGAGCACATGACGGGGTTCACTGTTGTCGTAACGAAATCAACGGTGCCTGTTGGTACGGGTGATGAAGTTGAGGCGATCATTAAGAAGGCGCGCCCGGACGGCGACTTTGAAGTTGTTTCAAACCCTGAGTTTTTGCGCGAAGGCGCCGCGATCAAAGACTTCAAAATTCCCGATCGCATTGTCGTGGGAACCGAAGACGAACGCGCACGCGATGTTATGCGCGAAGTCTATCGCCCTCTCTTCTTGAAAGAGAGCCCGGTGCTGTTCACCTCACGCCGCACATCGGAACTGATAAAATATGCGGGCAATGCATTCTTGGCGGTGAAAATCACTTTCATCAATGAGATTGCAGATCTGTGCGAGCAGGTCGGCGCAAATGTTCAAGAAGTTGCACGCGGCATCGGTCTTGATGGGCGTATCGGCTCAAAATTCTTAAATGCAGGCCCCGGTTATGGCGGCAGTTGCTTCCCGAAAGATACGCTGGCGCTTACCAAGACGGCGAATGACCACGATAGCCCCGTGCGCATTGTTGATACAGTTGTTGAAGTGAACGCTGCCCGCAAAAAAGCAATGGCAGCCAAAGTCATCAAAGCCATGGGCGGCGATGTTAAGGGCAAGACAATTGGTATTCTGGGTTTAGCGTTTAAGCAAAATACTGATGACATGCGCGACGCGCCAAGTCTCGATATTATCCCGGCGCTGCAAGCGGCTGGCGCAACGATTAAAGCGTTTGACCCGGAAGCAATGGAAGAGGCGTCTCATATGTTGAGCGATGTTACATTCGTCGGTAATGCTTATGAGGCTGTTGAGGGAGCAGATGCGGCTGTGATTATCACAGAGTGGGATCGTTTCCGCGCGCTTGACCTCGCACGTGTAAAGACATGCCTTAACGCACCCGTTATTGTCGATTTACGGAACATCTATTCCCCGGACATGATGGCAAAGTTCGGCTTCGAATATACATCTATTGGGCGCCCAAAAGCCTAAACCAAAACCTCAAAGAAGGACGCTAGGCATGAAATTTTTTGTCGATACTGCAGACACGAACGACATCAAGGAATTGACCGAAAGCGGTCTTATCGATGGGGTTACGACCAACCCGTCGCTGATTATGAAAGCCGGACGACCTTTCGTTGAGGTTATTCAGGAAATTTGTGAGATTACAGATGGCCCTGTTAGCGCCGAAGTTGTTGCGCTCGATTATGAGGGCATGATCTCTGAGGGCCGGACGCTGGCGAAGATCGCTGATAATGTTTGCGTCAAACTCCCACTGACGTGGGACGGTTTGCGTGCCTGTCGCACGCTTGCGGACGAGGGCACCGATGTAAACGTCACGCTTTGTTTCTCAGCCAATCAGGCGTTGCTCGCAGCGAAAGCTGGCGCGGCGTATATCTCTCCTTTCATTGGACGTCTGGACGACATCCACATTGACGGCATGGAGCTGATCGAAGATATCCGCGCGATTTACGACAATTATTTGTTCGATACCGAAATTTTGGCGGCTTCGATCCGTTCGCCAAACCATGTGCGTCTGTGTGCTCTCGCTGGGGCAGATGTGGCGACTGTGCCACCTGCTGTCATCAAAGGACTGGTTAATCACCCACTGACCGATAAGGGCCTTGCGGCGTTTATGGCGGATGCGGAAAAAGGCGGCGTAAAGGTCTAAGGGCCGAACATGGACGCAACTGACACTGAAGTGCAAAAACCAGCGCGCGTGCTGGTGATCGCGGGATCAGATTCCGGCGGCGGCGCAGGTATTCAGGCTGATATTAAAACGATCACGATGCTCGGTAGCTACGCGATGACGGCTGTCACCGCGATTACAGCGCAAGATACGACCGGCGTTCATGATGTGTGGGCGGTCCCGATTGAGGGTGTGGTCAAACAAATCAGTCATACATTAGCTGATATTGGGGCTGATTGTATCAAGACGGGGATGTTGGGCTGTGCGGCCTTGGTTGAGGCGACCGCGGAGAATCTTGAGGCCCGTGCGCGCGGCATTGATCGTGTCATTGACCCGGTAATGGTGGCCACGTCAGGTGATCGTCTTGTGGATGACAAGGCCGTTGATGTTATTCGCACATTACTGGTGCCTGGCGCGCGCATTGTGACGCCAAATGCACCGGAAGCTGAAGTCCTAACAGGGAAAACGGTTGAGACAGTTGATGGTCAACGCCGTGCGGCGGAAGCGTTACTGGAAATGGGGGCGCATGGGGCGTTGGTGAAGGGCGGCCATGTCGGACATGGCGTGATTACGGATGTGCTGCAAACGACAACGGGAGAGTGGTTGTTTGAGGGCGGGCGTATCAACACGACCTCTACGCATGGCACAGGCTGCACGTTGGCGAGTGCGGTAGCAGCACTGTTGGCGCAAGGCGCAAGTATGCCGCAATCCGTTGAGCGTGGGCGTGATTATTTACGCGGCGCACTCATGGCAGCCCAGCCGATTGGACGCGGACACGGCCCTGTCAATCATGGTTGGTTATTGAATGAGCGTGACTAGCGCAATTTAATGCGCGCCGCCGAAGGCACCTGTGCGTACAGAATAATCTGTCGCAATTGCATAATCCGGATCATCATCGCTATCGACCATAAGTTGGCCGGCGCGTTTTAGCACTTTATGGCAGTCTCTACTCAGATGACGGAGGCGTAGGGTTTTGCCGACGGCTTGATAGCGGGCGGCAAGGTCTTCAATGGCTTGCAGCGCAGATTGGTCCACAACGCGGCTGCGCATGAAGTCTACGATTACAACATCTGGGTCAGTCTCAGGGTGAAACAATTCTGAAAACCCATCGCTTGAACCAAAGAAAAGCGGACCTTCGATTTCATAGACATGCGCGCCGGGTGTGCTGATGGAATCACGCTCAATGACGTGAATACGCTTCGCGTTATTCCATGCATAGGCCAGTGCAGACACGATCACGCCGACGATCACAGCGGTTGCAAGATCAAACTTCACGGTTACCGCCGTTACGAGAATAATAACCAAGGCATCGGTGAGCGGGATTTTGCGCATGATCGTGAGAGAGTTCCAGGCAAACGTGCCGATAACGACCATGAACATAACGCCAACAAGTGCCGCGAGAGGGATCTGTTCAATGAGGCTGGAACCAACGAGAATAAAGGCGAGCAAGAACAGTGCGGCTGAGATGCCAGACAGACGTCGGCGTCCGCCAGATTTTACATTAATCATGGATTGGCCAATCATGGCGCAGCCGCCCATGCCACCGAACATGCCTGTCACAACATTTGCGGCACCTTGCGCCACACATTCCTTGGACGCGCCGCCGCGCTCACCGGTAATTTCACTCACAAGGTTGAGGGTCAGTAGGCTTTCAATCAGACCAATCGCGGCAAGGATGAAGGCGTAGGGGAGAATAACCTGAAGGGTTTCGTAATTCAGCGGCGCGAGCGGCATACCGAATGGTCCGACCACGCCTTCTGTCATTGCGAAGGGCCAATGGAACTCAGGTAAGCCGCCTTGAATAGAGGCGAGGTCACTCACGACAGGCGTATCAATACCAAAGCCAATCACCAGCAGTGCAACGATGCCAATACCTGCAAGTGGAGCAGGTATGACTTTGGTGACTTTTGGCAGTCCCCAAATGATAAACATTGTGAGCGCAATTAGCGCTAGCATGATCATAATTTCGATGGGCGGTAGCCACGGTCCAGCCCAGTTAAATCCGTGGCCCGATACTTCGCCACCCGCGGGCTGAAATTGCGTCAATTGTGCAAGCCCAATTACAATGGCCAGACCATTGACGAAGCCCAGCATGACAGGATGTGGCACAAGCCGGATAAATTTGCCAAAGCGGAAGATGCCGGCCAGCACTTGCAAGATGCCCATAAGGATAACTGTTGCGAATAGGTATTCGATGCCGTGCGAAACAACGAGCGCTGTCATCACAACAGCGAGTGCGCCCGTAGCGCCAGAGATCATGCCGGGGCGTCCACCAAAGACAGCCGTAATAAGGCCAACAATAAAGGCGGCATATAGCCCGACAAGGGGAGGAACTTTCGCCACAAACGCAAAGGCAACCGCCTCAGGCACGAGCGCGAGCGCAACCGTTAACCCGGCGAGGACCTCCATCCTGATCACGGAGGGCGTAAAGCCAGCCAATCCGCGCGCGCTTGATTTATCATTCGATGAGATTCGTTCGGCAAATGCCGTCAGGGTCGATTTCACGATGTGGCGCCTATTGGATGTGTGTTGGGAAAAAAGCGTCGTGGCCCGATATGGTCGCTTTTGCAACGTTTTTATGCCGCAACAGTCCTTCACTAAGCGCAACTGCTCGCAAAGTTATCGTTTGATCCCGTTACTCTGTAGAAGGTGATTCATGACGCAAACAATCATAGCTGCCATTGGTGACGTGCATGGGGAAGCTCAACGGCTGACGCAATTGCATAAGCTGATATTTGAGCGGTGCAGCACTGAATGGCCTGATGCTGGCGTGCAAATTGTTCATTTGGGCGATTACATTGACCGCGGTGCCGATAGTTATGGCGTGATTGAGGCTGTGATCGCGCTTGAGCAACTGACCGATGTGGATGTTGTGAATCTACGCGGCAATCATGAACAGATGATGCTAGATGCGATTGATGATGCGCACTCAACGGCTCGCGAAACATGGCTGCGGCATGGCGGCGAAGAAACGATGGAGAGCTATCAGGCGGCGGGCCTCGACTCTGTTCCTGAGGCCCATATTGAATGGCTCCGGGCGCTGCCAACCTTGCATGTTGATGATGTGCAAAATCTTATCTTTGTACATGCGGGGATTGATCCGCGCGCCTTCCCAGATGACGGGGAGCAGATACATATGTGGACGCGCTCACCCCGATTTTTTGATACGGGCCGCTGGCGCAATGAGATGCTGAAAGGGTGGCGTGTTGTGCATGGTCATACCCCCACTGAGGCCCGTGTGCCGGATCAAGTGGGCGATCCGATCAAGCGCATCAATTTGGATACGGGCGCAGTTTATGGTGGGCCACTGACGGCGGCGATATTCGCACAGCAGCAACCGACCCAATTCATCTACGCCTAGTTATGCTTAACTTACGGCCTGATTTGACCGGTGCCGCGCACTAGATATTTAAAAGTTGTGAGCTGTTCTAATCCAACAGGGCCGCGTGCGTGCATTTTCCCCGTCGCGATACCGATCTCGGCGCCCATGCCGAATTCACCACCGTCCGCAAATTGGGTCGACGCATTGTGCATGACAATCGCACTATCGATGCTGGCAAAGAATGTCTCTGCCGCGTCAGGATCTTCCGTGATGATGGCATCTGTATGCCCAGAGGAGTGCTGCTGGATAAAGGGGATCGCTTCATTTAGGCTGCTGACGATTTTAATAGAGGCGATGGCCTCCAAATATTCGGTGCCCCAGTCATCTTCAGTGGCGGGCACAAGGCGGCTGTCGATCGCAATACTTGCCGCATCGCCGCGTAGTTCACACCCTTCCATCGCATCAACTAAGCGTGGAATGAGTTCAGCGGCAACCGCCTGATCAATCACGATGCTTTCTGTTGCGCCGCAGACGCCAAGCCGCCGTAATTTGGCGTTACTGATGATGGCGACAGCTTTTTCGAGGTCTGCCTTTTCATGCACATAGCTGTGACAATTGCCATCAAGGTGCAGCAGGGTAGGAACCTTCGCTTGATCGCGAACGAGTTCAACGAGGCCGCGCCCGCCGCGCGGTATAGCAAGGTCTACATAATCGACAGCCTGTAAGAGGGCTTTAACAGCACCGCGATCTGTCGTTTGTACGGTTTGCACGCAGTCACTGGGCATACCCGCTTCAGTTAGCCCGGCCTGCATGCAGGCGACGATCTCGCGTGTGGAGGCTTTGCTTTCGCTGCCCCCGCGTAGAATGATCGCATTTCCTGATTTCAGGCATAGCGCGCTGGCGTCTGCCCCGACATTAGGGCGCGACTCGTATACCATCGCAATGACACCGAGTGGCACGGCGACGCGCTGTATATTCAAGCCATTCGGCCGCTCGAATGTCGCGAGTGTACGGCCGACCGGGTCTGGTAAAGTGGCAATATCTTCGAGTGCTGTGGCCATCCCCCCGATGCGGTCTTCTGTTAGGCGCAGGCGATCAATGAAGGCATCAGGCTTCTTGCCTTTCGTGGCTGCTATGTCTTCAGCGTTTGCTTTTAGGAGCGCAGGTGTGTTTGCACGCAATGCTGCAGCCGCTGCGCGAAGGGCTGTGTTCTTCTGGTCTGTTGAAGCCGTCGCGAGTAAGCGCGCCGCTGCTTTGGCGCGCTGGCCGAGATCGTTTACGTGCGCAGAAATGGTGTCTTCGGGGAGAT
>Ga0209345_10007044_pt1 | contig 10033 bp, 9 predicted proteins | sample Cruoilmetagenom7_FD_187294 | JGI IMG/M metagenome (GOLD analysis project Ga0209345, IMG submission 187294) | Oil polluted marine microbial communities from Coal Oil Point, Santa Barbara, California, USA - Sample 7 (SPAdes) (version 2) | ecosystem: Environmental > Aquatic > Marine > Oil seeps ... | reverse complement strand
GATCTATGGGAAATAATGGGATGGACCTGTAGCGGCGGGCCGGTCCGCGTCCCGCAATCCGAATCACTTTGTCGAGATTCGGCGTGTTTTCAGCGTGAATCGGGGTTGCAGGCGGGCCGAACTGCTGTTTTTGCTTGGCGTCTGAGGGCTGGTGGAGGCTGCCTTCGCAGTTTCGGCGAAAATTCTTGGGAAATCGTGGGAAGTTTTTCAAGGGTGCGGGCCCTACTATATTTAGTGTTCATTTTTGATATATGAACAATACCCGGTAGCGACAGCCGCAAATCCCCGTCTAGATGTTGTTTTTCAGGGGGTCTGCGGACAAGATCATGTGCTGATCCGGGCCAAATTTTTGTTGCGTCCCATGAAATCCCACGGTATCCAGAATTCACGATGAGGACGGGACATAACAAGGGGCACCCAAGACCCCGAAATAAAAATCCCAAGTCAGGTTTCATACAGGCACCCCGCTTTCATCGAACCAAGAGATCCGGCGCGCGAGCGAGCAGACATCCCCCCAGGTGGCGCGCGCAGTCGGACACCCCGCAGAGCGGGACGAGGGCGGCGGATTGGGCAGTGGCAGCAGCTCAATCCGCCGTTTTCCGTTCAAAACCCCGGTTTGTGAACGGGGTCGAATTTTCGGGGGGACAGGGTAGAGGGATCACGGGACAGTGGTTCGCAGGTTCAGAGGCGAGAGCAACCACAAGGTTGACGGCAAGGGGCGGGTGTCTATCCCGGCCCTGTTTCGTCGTGTGCTCGAAGCCGGTGACCCGAACTGGACCGAAGGTCTGAACCCCGAACTGGTTATCGTCTATGGCGATCACCGCCGCAAATTCCTGGAATGCTACACGATGGAGGCGATCGCCGAAGTCGATGCCAAGATCGACGGATTGCCGCGCGGGTCGGTGCCGCGCAAGATGCTGGAGCGGCTGTTCCACGGTCAATCCTATCCCACGTCCGTGGACGAGACCGGCCGGATCGTGCTGCCCGCCAAGCTGCGCACCAAGATCGCGCTGGAGGATGAGGCCTTCTTCATCGCCGCCGGTGACACGTTCCAGATCTGGAAGCCCGAGACCTATGAGACCGAGGAGTTGTCCCGGACCGAGGCCTGGCTGGACGAGTTGCCCGAGGATTTCGATCCGCTCATCTATCTGGATAATGCGAAAGGGGATTGAGCCATGGCCGCTGCCGCCCCGACCCCTGACGCCGCCCCCCATATCCCTGTTCTGCTGCGTCCGCTTCTGAAGGCGGTCGCACCTGTGACGGGTGTGTGGCTGGACGGCACGTTCGGCGCGGGCGGCTATACGCGCGGGTTGCTGGAGGCGGGGGCGGACCGCGTGATCGCCGTGGACCGCGACCCGCTGGCCTTTCAGATGGCCGCCGACTGGGCCGGCGCTTACGGCGACCGGATCGAGATGGTCGAGGGCGTGTTTTCTCGCATGGACGAATATGGCCATGACCTTGATGGCGTGGTGCTGGATCTGGGCGTGTCCTCGATGCAGCTTGATCTGGCCGAGCGGGGCTTTTCCTTCATGAAGGACGGCCCGCTGGACATGCGGATGAGCCAGTCCGGCCCCTCTGCCGCCGATATCGTGAACACCGCCGACGAGGGCGTGATCGCCGATATCCTGTTCAACTATGGCGAGGAACGCGCCAGCCGCCGGATCGCCCGCACCATCGTCAAGGCGCGCGCCACGGCCCCGATCACCACGACGCTGGAACTGGCGCGGCTGATCGAGGGTTGTCTGCCACGCAGCAAGCCCGGCCAGTCGCACCCTGCCACGCGCAGCTTTCAGGCGCTGCGCATCGCGGTGAACGACGAATACCGCGAACTGGCCGAGGGTCTGGCCGCCGCCGAGCGCGCGCTGAAACCCGGCGGCAAGCTGGCCGTGGTGACCTTCCATTCCATCGAGGACCGGATGGTCAAACGCTTTCTTCAGGCGCGTTCGGGCACGGCGAGGCGGGCCAACCGCTATGCGCCGCTGGAGGCCGAGACCGTCGCGCAGTTCAGCCAGACCACCCGCAAGGCCATCGGTCCTGACGAGCAGGAGCTGGCCGAAAACCCGCGGTCGCGCAGCGCCAAGCTGCGCGTCGCGATCCGCACCGATGCCCCCGCCGGAGACACCGACATGGCGTCTCTGGGGATGCCAATGATCAAGGGAGAGTTCTGAGATGCGTTCCGTCCTGTTCGTGCTGACCGCCTGTGCCGTCATCGGACTGGCCTTCTGGGCCTACCGCGAGAATTACCGCACGCAGGAGGCATTGAACGTGACCGAACAGTTGCAGCGCGACATCGGCGACTCGCGGGCCCGGCTGGCCGTGCTGCGGGCGGAATGGGCCTATCTCAACCGCCCTGACCGGCTGCGCGATCTGGCGGACCTGAATTTCGACAGCCTTGGCCTGATGCCGATGGCGCCCGAACAGTTCGGCCGCGTCGACCAGGTGGCCTTCCCGCTGGAGGAAGAGGGGCTGTTGCCGATCACCGATCCGATCGAAGTCTCGAACCTGGGGGACCGGCCATGATCCGCACACCGCTGCGCCCGCTCGCCCGTGTTCTGGAGGCCCGCGCCAAGGGCGAAAACCCCGATGCGATCGAGCGCGAGAACCTGCGCCTGCGCCACGAGGAAATGCGCGACCGCGCCCGCCAGCGCGCCGAGGGCCGCCTGCTGATGCTGGGCGTCTTCTTCGTCTGCGCCTTCGCGATGGTCGGCGGGCGGATGGCGCTTCTGGCCGCTTCGGAGCCGATGGAGCCGCGCGCCAGTGCGGCAGGGGCCGACATTCAGGCGCTGCGCGCCGATATCGTGGACCGGCAGGGACGCATCCTTGCGACCAATCTGGAAACCTTCTCGCTTTATGCCCAGCCGCCGTTGATGGTCGACCCCGAACACGCCGCTGCCGAGCTGGTGCGCATTTTCCCCGATCTGGACCATGACAGGCTGGTGCGCGACTTCACCGGCACGCGCAAGTTCCTGTGGATCAAGCGCCGTCTGAGCCCGGAACAGCAGCAGGCGGTGCATGATATCGGTGATCCGGGCCTTCTGTTCGGTCCGCGCGACATGCGGCTTTATCCCAATGGCACGCTGGCCGCGCATGTTCTGGGCGGGGCCGGTTTTGGCCGCGAGGGGGTTCATGCCGCCGAGGTGATCGGCGTGGCGGGGGTCGAGCGGCAGTTCGACGAACAGCTGCGCGATCCGGCCCGCGCGGGCAAGCCTCTGGAGCTGTCGCTGGACCTGACGATCCAGGCCGCCACCGAAGAGGTGCTCTGGGGCGGGATGCGCCTGCTGAACGCCAAGGGTGCGGCCGCCGTGCTGATGGATGTGCATACGGGCGAGGTGATCTCGATCGCGTCACTGCCGGATTTCGATCCCAACGACCGCCCCGCGCTGCCGACACAGGGGCGCCCCGATGACAGCCCGCTTTTCAACCGCGTGGTGCAGGGCGTCTATGAGCTGGGATCGACCTTCAAGATCTTCACTGTGGCGCAGGCGCTGGAACTGGGCATGGTCACGCCCGACACGATCATCAACACCAAGTCCCCGATGACATGGGGGCGGCACCGGATCAGCGATTTCCGCAACTACGGCCCCGAATTGACCGTGTCCAAGGTGATCGAGAAATCCTCGAACGTGGGCACCGCGCGGATCGCCGTCGACATCGGGGCCGAGCGGCAGCGCGACTTTCTGGGCCAGCTTGGACTGCTCGAGACTACCAAATTCGAGATGGTCGAGGCCCGTGGCGGCAAGCCCCTGTTGCCGCCGCGCTGGTCCGAGCTGTCCACGATGACCATTTCCTACGGCCACGGCATCTCGGCCACGCCGCTCCATCTGGCCGCGGCCTATGCGACGATGGTCAATGGCGGCACGCGGATCGAGCCGACATTGCTCAAGCAGAATGGCCCGCAGTTCGGGGCGCGCGTGATTTCCGAGCGGACCTCGGAACAGCTGCGCCGGATGCTGCGCCTGACCGTGAGCCAGGGCACCGCCAGCTTCGGCGAGGTGCCGGGCTATGCCGTGGGCGGCAAGACCGGCAGCGCCGACAAGCCCCGCATCGACGGGCGCGGGTATGAGACGGACAAGGTTCTGGCGACTTTCGCCGCGACCTTCCCGGCCCATGATCCCAAATATGTGCTGATCGTGACGCTGGACGAGGCGGTGGAAACCTCGGGGCCGGAACCGCGCCGCACCGCAGGCTGGACCGCCGTGCCGGTCGCCGCCGAAGTGATCCGCCGCGTGGCACCCCTGCTGGGTCTGCGACCCGAGATTGAACCGGCGGAATTGACTGGTATAACGCTGACATCGAACTGAGACGAGACTTGCGAGGGGCGCGGTGGGGCAGGCAAAAACTTTGGCGCAGCTTGGCCTGACCGCCAAATCGGGGCGCGAGGCGCGGGTCACCGGCCTTGCCGTGGACAGCCGTCAGGTCAAGGCGGGCACGCTTTTCGCGGCCCTTCCGGGCACAAAAGTGCATGGCGGAACCTTCATTCAATACGCGTTGCGCGCGGGCGCGACCGCCATCCTGACCGATGCCGAAGGCGCGCGCCTTGCGGCGACCGAACTGGCCGCGTCCGATGCGGCGCTGGTCGTGGCCGAGGACCCGCGCCAGGCGCTGGCCTATGCCGCCGCCCTGTGGTTCGGCGCGCAGCCCGCCACGATGGTCGCGGTGACGGGCACCAATGGCAAGACATCGGTGTCCACCTTCACCCGCCAGATCTGGGAGGAAATGGACCTGCCCGCCGTCAACCTTGGCACCACGGGTGTCGAGGGCGCCTATGAGACGCCGTTGCAGCATACCACGCCCGAACCCATCACCCTGCACCGCGTGCTGGCCGAGGCGGCAGGCGCGGGCGTGACCCATGCGGCGATGGAAGCCTCCAGCCACGGGCTGGCGCAGCGGCGGCTGGACGGGGTGCAGCTCATGGCGGCAGGCTTTACCAATCTCACGCAGGATCATCTGGATTATCACCCTGATTTTGCGGATTATTTCAACGCCAAGGCGGGGCTTTTCGACCGCGTCCTGCCGGTGGATGGCACGGCGGTGATCAATATCGACGACACCTATGGTCACCAGATGGCCGGGGTTGCCCGCACCCGTGGGCAGGAGGTCATGACCGTGGGCCGCCGCGACGGGGCCGATCTGCAACTGGTCTCGCAGCGGTTCGATGCCACGGGGCAGACCGTGCTGGTGCGGTTCCGGGGCAAAAGCTACAGCGCGGATCTGGCGCTGCTGGGCGGGTTTCAGGCCGAGAATGTGCTGCTGGCCGCAGGGCTGGTCATTGCCTGCGGGGCCGATCCCGACCGGGTGTTCGAGACCTTGCCGCATCTGAAAACCGTACGCGGCCGGATGCAATTGGCCGCGACGCGCCAGAACGGGGCGGCGGTCTTCGTGGATTACGCCCATACGCCCGACGCGGTGGCGACCGCGCTGAAGGCGATGCGCCCGCATGTGATGGGGCGGCTGGTCGCGATCGTGGGGGCGGGCGGCGACCGTGACACGACCAAGCGGCCCCTGATGGGACGCGCGGCGGCCGAGAATGCGGATGAGGTGATCGTGACCGATGACAACCCCCGCTCGGAAGACCCCGCCCTGATCCGCGCCGCCGTGCTGGCCGGTATTCCTGCGGATGCGACGGTGCATGTGCGCGAGGTGGGCGACCGCGCCGAGGCGATCCTGCGCGGTGTCGCGGCCCTGGGGCCGGGGGATGCGCTGCTGATTGCGGGCAAGGGGCATGAAACCGGGCAGACCGTGGGCGATATGGTGCTGCCCTTCGACGATGTGGAACAGGCCAGCGTGGCCGTGGCCGCATTGGACGGGAGGCTGGCATGACCCCGCTCTGGACCGCCGCCGAGGCCGTGGCTGCGACCGGCGGTCAGACGACCGCCGACTGGCAGGCGCATGGCGTGTCCATCGACACGCGCACGATCCAGCCGGGCGATCTGTTCGTGGCCCTCAAGGCGGCGCGGGACGGGCATGACTTCGTGGCGCAGGCCCTGGCCAAGGGGGCGGCGGCGGCGCTGGTGACGCATCGCCCCGACGATGTGCCCGAAAACGCGCCGCTGCTGATCGTGCCCGATGTGCTGCGCGGGCTTGAGGATCTGGGCCGCGCCGCCCGTGCCCGCACATCGGCCCGCGTGGTGGCGGTGACCGGGTCGGTCGGCAAGACATCGACCAAGGAAATGCTGCGCTGTGTCCTGTCGGGGCAGGGGCGCACCCATGCGGCGGAAGCCAGCTACAACAACCACTGGGGCGTGCCGCTGACACTGGCGCGGATGCCGGCGGATACCGAATATGCGGTGGTCGAGATCGGGATGAACCACCCCGGCGAGATCGCGCCGCTGGCGCAGATGGCGCGGCCACATGTGGGGATGGTCACCATCGTGGCCGCCGCGCATCTTGAAGCCTTCGAGAACCTCGCGGGGATCGCCCATGAGAAAGCCTCGATCCTGACCGGGCTGGAGCCGGGGGGCGTCGCCGTGCTGAACGGCGATCTGGACACCTCGCCGATCCTGCTGGACTGGGCGAAGCGTTACGCCGCGCGCACCATCACCTTTGGCGAAAGCCCGGCGGTGCATCACCGCGTGACCGAGGTGACGCTATGTGATCAGACCACGGTCGTGCATGGCCGGGCATGGCGGCGGCCGGTGCTGTTCAAGGTGCAGGCTCCGGGGCGGCATTTCGCGATCAACGCCATGGGCGTGATGGCGGTGGCCCATGCGCTGCACCTCAACCCGGTGCTGGCGGCCAATGATCTGGGCAGCTGGCAGCCCCCGGCCGGACGCGGCACGCGGGAACGCTATCTGCTCGATCCGCTGACGGATGATCTTTACTTCGATCTGATCGACGACGCCTTCAACGCCAACCCCACGTCGATGGAGGCCGCACTCGAGGTGCTGGCCGCAGCGGTTCCCCGTGACGGTCTGGGCCGGGTCAAGCAGGGCCGCCGCATCGCCGTGCTGGGCGACATGCTGGAACTGGGCCCCGACGAGATGGCGTTGCACGCGGCGCTGGCCGATCTGCCGCATATGGCCAAGCTGACCCTCGTGCATTGCGTGGGCCCCCGGATGCGCCACTTGTGGGAGGCGCTGCCACAAGCCAAACGCGGTGACTGGGCCGAAAGCGCCGATGCGCTGGCGGCGCGCGCGCACCGGCTTGTTGACGCGGGGGATATCCTGCTGGTGAAGGGCTCGAAGGGCAGCAAGGTCAGTCTGGTGGTTGACGCGCTGCGCAAACTGGGCCATGCCGCGCCGCAGTCGGACAAAGGAACAGAGTAGATGCTTTACTGGTTGACCGCGCTCTCGGATGGCGGCGATTTCTTCAACCTGTTCCGCTATATCACCTTCCGGGCGGGCGGGGCCTTCATGACCGCGCTGATCTTCGGCTTCCTGTTCGGGCGCCCGCTGATCAACGTGCTGCGCAAGCGGCAGGGCAAGGGCCAGCCGATCCGCAATGACGGACCCGAAGGCCATTTCGTCAAGGCGGGCACGCCCACGATGGGGGGCCTGCTGATCGTGGGGGCGCTTCTGACCTCGACCCTTCTGTGGGCGCGGCTGGACAATCCCTTTGTCTGGATCGTTCTGTTCGTGACCATGTCCTTTGCCGCAATCGGCTTTGCCGATGACTATGCCAAGGTGTCGAAACAGAACACCAAGGGTGTTTCCGGCAAGGTCCGCATGGCGCTGGGCCTGCTGGTCGCGGCCATCGCGGGCTATTGGGCGGCGCAATATCACCCCGAGGCGCTGACCAACAAGCTGGCCTTTCCGGTCTTCAAGGAAACGCTGCTCAACCTCGGCTTTCTGTTCGTGCCTTTCGCGATGATCGTGATCGTGGGCGCGGCCAATGCGGTGAACCTGACCGATGGTCTGGACGGGCTGGCGATCATGCCTGTGATGATCGCCTCCGGCACGCTGGGCGTGATCGCCTATGCGGTGGGGCGCGTGGACTTCACCGAATATCTGGACGTGCATTATGTGCCGGGCACGGGGGAAATCCTGATCTTCGTGGCCGGGCTGATCGGCGGCGGGCTTGGCTTTCTGTGGTATAATGCGCCGCCTGCGGCGGTCTTCATGGGCGATACAGGCTCGCTGGCCCTTGGCGGCGCGCTGGGCGCGATTGCTGTCTCCACCAAGCACGAGATCGTGCTGGCCATCGTGGGCGGGCTGTTCGTGGTCGAGGCACTAAGCGTGATCATCCAGGTGCTCTACTTCAAACGCACCGGCAAGCGCGTGTTCCTGATGGCCCCTATCCATCACCACTATGAAAAGAAGGGCTGGGCGGAATCCACCATCGTGATCCGCTTCTGGATCATCTCGCTGATCCTCGCGATGATCGGCCTGGCCACGCTGAAAGTGCGCTGATGACGGGGCCGGGCGGCCCTGCGCGCGACAGCGCGGTGACTGCCCCTGTCCGTGACCGCGCCGCGATGATCGCGGGCATGAAGCCGTTGCCGGATCCCGCGGTTTATGAATTCTGCACTTTCCCCGACAACCACGCAGACGCCGCCACCCGCGCCGCCGCTTTGGCAAGCTTCGCCGAGGATGAGGGGCTGACGCTGATCCTGCCGCAAGACGCGGCGCGCAGGGCCGGGGTCACGCCGGGGATCGCGATGGCCCGCATCACCCTGTCGGTCCATTCCGCGCTGGACGGGGTCGGGCTGACCGCCGCCGTGGCGGGCACGCTGGCCGATCACGGCATCCCCTGCAACATGGTGGCGGCCTATCACCATGACCATGTCTTTGTCCCCGCAGCGGATGCCGCGCGGGCGCTGGAATTGCTGAAAGCGTTGTCCGAGACAGCGGACTAGACCCGGCGCGCGGATCTTCTTCGGCCTGCTCCCCCGCGTGCAAGGCCGTCAATCGTTGATCGAGGCGTCGAATTGCACGGTGGTGCTGGTGCTGTCGGTCCCGCGCATGAAGCTGATCTGGCCGTTCTGCACGCGCCCGCCCGAGAATTCGATCAGGCGGCGGTCCATGCCTTCGGCGGCGGGTTTCACCTGATAGGGACCCTGTTCCAGCGCGGTGCGCCATGTATCGGCAAGGCTGTCGGCATCCTCGCCGGTGGTGAAGGACAGCATCCGGTTGGCGGACCCGATACTGCGGTCGATCACGACTTCCCGGTCAGCGGGCAGGGTGATCTCCTGCGGGATCCAGTCATGCGCCTGATCCTCGGCCAAAGCCGGGGCAAACCCCAGCAACAGGGCTGCAAGGGCGATGCGGGCGGTGTGTGTTGCGCGTTTCATCGCCCAAAGATAGGCCACGCGCGTCACAATGCCAACCACGGCGCCGGTGAAATCCGAGATCGGCGGGGTTCTGCCCGCCCTTGCGGTCATGCGGGGCGCGTCGCATTGTCGGGCGCGAAACTTGAACGAGGGTGCGACATGATTCCGGTGCGGGGACACGAAGGCCAGACGCTGGCGGTGCTGGGGCTGGGCCGGTCGGGGCTGGCCACGGCGCGCAGCCTTGTGGCGGGCGGGGCGACGCCCGTCTGCTGGGACGACAATGCAGCCGCCCGCGACAAGGCCGAGGCCGAGGGTTTCGCGGTCCGCGACCTGACCCGGCCCGGGGCCTTCGACGATATCGCCAGCCTGGTCGTCAGCCCCGGTATCCCGCATCTTTATCCTGAACCCAACCGCGTGATCCGCGCCGCCTTCGAGGCCGGGGTGCCGGTGGACAATGATATCGGGCTTTTCTTCCGCTCGCTCGCTGTCGGCGAGTGGGAGGATTTCGACACCATGCCCCGCGTCATCGCGGTGACGGGGTCGAACGGGAAATCCACCACCTCGGCGCTGATCCATCACATTCTGGAGCAGGCGGGGCGGTCGGCGCAGCTTGCGGGCAATATCGGGCGCGGCGTGCTGGATATCGACCCGCCCGAGGATGGCGGCGTGGTGGTGCTGGAACTGTCCAGCTACCAGACCGATCTGGCCCGCGCGCTGACGCCGGATGTGGCGGTCTTCACCAATCTCAGCCCCGATCATCTGGACCGTCACGCAGGCATGGGCGGCTATTTCGCGGCCAAGCGCCGGCTCTTCGCTGAAGGCGGG
>Ga0209345_10007043_pt1 | contig 10035 bp, 13 predicted proteins | sample Cruoilmetagenom7_FD_187294 | JGI IMG/M metagenome (GOLD analysis project Ga0209345, IMG submission 187294) | Oil polluted marine microbial communities from Coal Oil Point, Santa Barbara, California, USA - Sample 7 (SPAdes) (version 2) | ecosystem: Environmental > Aquatic > Marine > Oil seeps ... | reverse complement strand
GGTTGTGCAACAGGGGTTGGCGGCTGGCGGGTGAAAAACCGCTCGGGCAGCGTGGCGTAGGAATTGTCAAAGGGAATGGGGGTGCTCATGCCTTGAATATAGGCCTTAGAATTTTCGTGTCATCAACTGGTAACCATCGCGCAGCCGAAAGCCGGCGCGGGCATAAAGTTTTCGCGCGCCCTCGTTGGCCGGTGATACTTCCAGATGCAGGGCTTTGACGCCGTTTTCTGCCAGCGCAGGCAGCAGGCTTGTCAGAACTTCGCCCCCCATGCCGCGCCCGCGTATATTCTGACGAATGAAAAACTCGTCGATGAACCCGTCGATGCCGCCCAGTTCAATTGAATAGCCAAAAGAGATCGCGATATAGCCAACCGGCGAGCGGCGCGGACCGATCAGATAGGCGGTTCCGTGCGGCGTGCCGTTCAGCAAGGCCACAAGGGCGTCGCGTCGCCCGGCGTCATCGCTGTCAATCCCGGCCCGGGCGTGAAACGCGGCCACCAGCGGCAACAGAGCGGGCAGGTCATCGGGCCCGCAAAGATGCAGAGCGGCGCTCATAGGCGGGCAAGTCGGGTGGTCAGCAAGTCAAAAAAACCGTCGCTGTCTATGGTGCCAATGAAATGCGCGTTTGGTGCGCGCTCGGTGACGCCCCACCAATCGGCCACGGTCATGCCAAGGGTCAGATCGCTTTGGGTTTCGATCTCGACGTTGATATGGCGTCCGGTGAACAGATCGGGTTGCAGCAGGTAGGCAATAACGGTTGGGTCATGCAGCGGCGCGCCGGCGGACCCGTATTTGGCGATATCGAAGCGCTCAAAGAAATGTGTCCAGTCGGCGACGACCTCGCCGATCCGGTTGCCAAGGGCGCCAAAGGCATCGACGCGGGCGTGTGTTACAAGGGCCTTATGGGTGACGTCGAGCGGCAGAACGGTAATTTGTACGCCGGATTTAAACACTATATCAGCGGCTTCCGGGTCGACATAAATGTTAAATTCTGCCGCCGGGGTGATGTTGCCAACTTCAAAATAGGCACCCCCCATCAGCACAATCTCCTGCACGCGACCGATGATCTCTGGTGCGCGCTGAAACGCAGTCGCGATGTTGGTCAGCGGCCCGAGCGGGCAGAGCGTCACCGACCCGGCCGGTTCGTCGCGCAGCACCTGAATGATGAAATCGACGCCGTGGCGATCCTGAAGCGGCATCGTCGGATCGGGCAGGGCCACACCGTCCAGCCCGGTCTTGCCGTGCACATGTTCTGCCGTCACCAGTTTGCGCTGCAATGGCGCATCACATCCGGCAAAGACAGGCACATTAGGTTTTCCGGCTAACTCACAGACAACACGGGCATTTTTCGACGTGAAGTGCAGCGGGACGTTGCCAGCCACGGTGGTGATTCCCAGCACGTTCAGATCGTCCGGGCTGGCCAGTGCCAGCAGGATGGCTACGGCGTCGTCCTGACCCGGATCGGTGTCGATGATGATATTGCGCGGGGCCATTCACATTCTCCTAAACGGCGAACCTGTCGCAAGCTGCGCACGAAGTAAAGGTTTCGCGCGCCCGGTCAGGGATCAACCGTCGTAGTCGCTTTCCTGCGTGATCCGCAACGCATCGGCCCGCAGCCGCGCCAGATCCATCAGATTGACCGGATCAGGTGTAAAACTGCCCCAGCTTGACACCAGATCCGAGGGTTTGCTGCCCGGTGCAATCGGGTATTCATTGTTGGTCTCGCCATAGATTTCCTGTGCTTGTGGCGAGGTCAGATATTCCATGAATTTCAATGCACTGTCGTAGTTGGGCGCGGATTTCGTCATCGCAACGCCAGAGACGTTCACATGGGTGCCGCCGCCCACGAAATGCGGAAAGTCGATGCGCACGGAATTGGCCCATTCAACCTGATCCGGATTGGCCAGCATAGCGCCCATGTAATAAGTATTGCCAAGGGAAATGTCGCATTCTCCGGCCCAGATCGCCTTTATCTGTGCGCGGTCATTGCCTTGCGGCCGACGCGCCAGATTGGCCCGCAATCCTTCCAGCCAGATCTTGGCGCCGTCTTCGCCCAGATGCTTGATAACGGCCGCCGTCAGGCCGGTCATATAGGCATGGGTGCCCGAACGTGTGCAGATGCGCCCGGCCCATTTGGGATCGGCCAGATCCTCGTATGTGGTGATCTCGCCCTCGGCCACGCGGTCGCGGCTGGCATAGACGACGCGGGCGCGGGTGGTCAGCCCCCACCAATGGCCGTCGGGATCGCGAAAATCAGCAGGAATATTGGCCTCCATCACCGCTGATGCAACCGATTGGGTGACGCCAGCCTCGACCGCCCCGGCAAGGCGCGAAATATCGACGGTAAGGATCACATCGGCGGGCGATCTGTCCCCCTCGGCAAGCAGGCGTTCGACCAGCCCTTTGTCCAGATAGGCGACGTTCACCTCGATACCGGTGGCTTTGGTGAAGGCGGCGGTCAGTGGTTTGATGAGGTCGGGCTGGCGGTGCGAATAGACGTTAACCTCGTCCGCCATACTGGCAGTGGCGAAGGTAGCGGCGAAAATCGTCGACAGGATCGGGCGGTAGATCATTGATTGGCTCCGGTTTCAGTATGCTCCCTGTAAACGCGAATCTCCGGGCAGGGTCAATAACTGATTAAAATACTAAGGTTTATTTTCATCCCGTTTCACAGCATCCCAAAGCGCATCCATTTCCGTAAGATCGGACTGTTGTGGCGTTTTTCCGCGTTCTGCCAGCCGGGTTTCAACACCCTGAAAACGCCGAATGAATTTTCTGTTTGCGCTGCTAAGTGCTTCCTCGGCATCGATACTAAGGTGGCGCCCCAGATTGGTTACGACAAACAGCAAATCACCAAACTCTTCGACCATGTCGGCCTGTGTTTTGGTTTCCTTCGCATCGACCAGTTCGCCCGCTTCTTCGACGATCTTGTCCAGAACTTCGCGCGTTGACGGCCAGTCAAAGCCAACCCGCGCAGCGCGTTTTTGCAGCTTCAAGGCCCGTGTCAGGGCTGGGAGCCCTGCCGCGACACCGTCCAGCGTTCCCTGTTCGGCTTTGCCAGCGCGCTCGGCGGCTTTGATCTGCTCCCAGTCAACGGTTTGCTGTTCTGGTGATTTATCGCGGCTCTCTGTGCCAAAAACATGCGGATGACGGGCGACCATCTTGTCCGAGATAGCCTTGGTCACGCTTTCAAAGCTGAAAAGTCCGGATTCCTCGCCGATCTGCGTGTGATAAACCGTTTGCAGCAATAAATCGCCGAGCTCGCCTTCCAGATCGTCCCAATCGCACCGTTCGATGGCGTCGGCGACCTCATAGGCCTCTTCGATCGTATAGCGCGCAATAGAGGCGAAATCCTGTTCGATGTCCCATGGGCAGCCGGTTTGCCGGTCGCGCAGGCGGCGCATGATTTCAAGCAGGCGGGGCAGGCCGCCGTTGGCATCTTGGACAAGAGTATCGGATTTTGATGTCATGGTGCGCCGGATGGTTTTGGAATGGTTGGCCCGTGTTATCCCGGTTGTGACGCGATGAGTCCACATTGGTGATGAGCGTAGCTTTTTGTCACATCGGATGCAGGGTGCGGGCAGGCGAAATATCGACGATATTTCGGGCCAAAAAATTCGCAGAAATTTGGTTAGGGGCGTGCCTTAACTATTTGTATTCGCGGAACTTGTCATGGTCGGATTTTGGCCCGGCGGCAGCAGCGCCCTGATCCGCCCGCGCAGATCTGCGGTTGGGCACCCGTCCTGCAATTTACGCCACATGACGTTGTTCAGACTCATGTCACATTTGGCCATCCACGTCTGGCAACTGGCGGTGATGCAGATCACCTCGCCCAACTCGCGCCGCGCGCCGGTGGCGTCGGTGCAATAAAGCTCGATCTTGGGAAGCGGCGGGGCGTCAGCGGACTTTTCCACATGTTTGAAACCGTCAGCGAAGGTGGGGCCTGACAGGGCAATTGCAATGAAAAGAATACGCCACATAAGCCAAGTGTAGCATGGCGCGCATGTTCTTGCAGCCCTTGACCCCAACCGCGCCACAGGGCAACAGGCGGACCATGGTTCCATTGGACAAATTGCATCAGATCACCGAGCGTTTCGAGTTTCTCGAAGCGTCGATGGCGGCCGGCGGTGGTGATATTGCCGCGCTTGGTAAGGAATATTCCGATTTGCGCCCGGTGGTGGAGCAAATTACAGAATATAAACAATTGCTTGACGGGATATCCGGGGCCGAGGCGATGCTCGTCGACCCGGAAATGAAAGCACTGGCCGAAGAAGAGTTGCCTCTGTTGCGCAATCGTATTCCGGTCGTCGAACATGGGCTGCGGATCGCTTTGTTGCCCAAGGATGCGGCGGACGCGCGCCCGGCGATCCTTGAAATTCGGCCCGGCACCGGTGGCGAAGAGGCCGCGCTTTTTGCCGGTGATCTGCTGCGGATGTATCAGAAATACTGTGAGGCGCAGGGCTGGAAATTCAACATCGTTCAGGAAAGCCAGACAGAGCTTGGCGGCATCAAAGAAGTAATTGCCAATGTTCAGGGCGAGGGTGTCTTTGCCCGGCTGAAATACGAACGCGGCGTGCATCGGGTGCAGCGCGTGCCAGAAACCGAAAGCGGCGGGCGAATTCATACCTCGGCGGCGACAGTTGCGGTTTTGCCCGAGGCTGAGGATGTGGATATCGACATTCCTGCAAGCGACATACGGATTGATACGATGCGCGCGTCGGGTGCTGGTGGTCAGCACGTCAACACCACCGATTCTGCTGTGCGCATCACTCATATCCCAAGCGGGATTGTGGTGACGAGTTCGGAAAAATCCCAGCACCGCAACCGCGAGATCGCGCTGCAGGTGCTGCGTGCGCGCCTTTACGAAGCCGAACGGGACAAGCTGCACACCGAGCGGGCCGAGGCGCGCAAGGGGCAGGTGGGGTCCGGGGATCGTTCCGAGCGTATTCGCACCTATAATTTCCCGCAGGGAAGAATGACGGATCACCGCATCAACCTGACGCTTTATAAGCTCGATCAGGTCATGCAAGGCGATCTGGAAGAGGTGATTGACGCGCTGGTGGCCGATGATCAGGCAACGATGCTGGCGGAAATGGGCGTTTAGGACGTGCAGGGCAAAAACTGGGCCGGGGTGTTGCGACGGGCCGCTCAGGACCTGCGTCCGGTGATTGGCGCGGGAGCAATGCGCGATGCGCGGGTGTTGCTGGCCCACCTGCTGGGGATCGAAACCGATCGTTTGACGCTGCATTTGCAGGACCATCCGGGCGCGGGGCAGGACGCCGCTTTTCAGGCATTGATCGCACGCCGTATTGCGCGCCAGCCGGTTTCCCAGATCATCGGGCAACGTGCGTTTTTCGGGCGGGTTTTTCAGGTGACGGGCGATGTGCTCGATCCCCGGCCCGAAACCGAACATCTGATCGAGGCCGCACTGGCAGAGCCGTTTGACACCCTGCTTGATCTGGGGACAGGCAGCGGCTGTATCTTGCTGACTTTGCTGGCAGAAAACGAAAGCGCGCGCGGCACCGGCACCGATATATCTGGCGCTGCCATAAGCGTCGCCAAGGCGAACGCAGTGGCTTTGGGCGTGAGCGCGCGGGCCGATTTCCGGGTCTCTGACTGGTATAACGACGTGACGGGCCAGTTTGACCTGATCGTATCCAATCCCCCTTATATCGCTTTGGCAGAGATGGCGGGTCTGGACCCCGAGGTGCGTGACTGGGAGCCGCAGATTGCCCTGACGCCGGGTGGTGACGGGCTGGACGCTTACCGGGCAATTGGGGCTGGCGCGCGCACGCATCTGACCCCCGGCGGTCGGTTGATCGTTGAGATTGGGCCAACGCAGGCGGGCGATGTGGCGCAGATATTTGCCGACAACCAGTTGGATCGGATCGAAGTGGCACAGGATTTGGATGGTCGCGACCGTGTTGTGAGCGCGTACCGGCGATAAGCTAATGTTAATAAATCTGCGGAATTGTGCCGAAACCATCGAAAAAACGTGTTTTTCTTCGGAATTGCCTTGTTTTCGGCATCTTATCGTGTTTACTCAGGGGTACACGGACGGCTGGAATTTAATTCCCCGCTGTGGCTAATGCCTCAAATTAACAGGAACCAGGGTTAAAGCTCCCCGCGTCGATAGCGGCACAGGTTCACCAAAAGCCAAAAGGCTGGATACAAAATCATATGAGATCTTCCAAGTCACGTTCGCGCTCTAAATCTGGCTCGAATCGCAATCGCCAGACGGGCGGTAATGTCATCAACCGGGTTTTTGACAGCTCTGGTCCCGAAGGCAAGGTGCGCGGTACGCCCCAGCAGATTATCGACAAATATAATCAGCTGGCGCGCGATGCGCATCTGGGCAATGACCGGGTTGCGGTCGAAAATTTTCAGCAGCATTCGGAACATTACACAAGGTTGCTGAGCGAAGCGCAGCGCCAGATGGACGAAAAGCGCGAGCAGCAGGAACGCGAGCAGCGTGATCGCCAGCAGGCGCGTGAGGCACAGCATCAGCACAATCGCAATGACCGCCAGCCTCAGGATGGGCGGGAACAGTCTGACAACCGAAATACTGGCGGTGGCGCACAGCCAGAAACGGATGCGCAACCAGCCCAGCAGCCGGAACAACAACCTGACCGGCCGGCCGCAGACCAGCAGCCCGAAACCAGCGGTCTGCCCGATTTCATTGCCGCGGCAGAGCCTGCGATCCAGACAGAACAACCCGATCATACCGGGTTGGTGGAAACGCCGGAAAACGCGCCCCGTAAACGCCGACCGCGGGCGCGCAAGCCGCAAGAGCAAAGCGTCAAAGATGACACCCCGGATACGCCCGAGGCTGCCGAGTAATCATTTGTTTAAAAAGGGCGTCGCGACATTGCGCTTACAGCGGCAGAGCGGTCGTATCCTTTATTTCTTCCATCACGAAACTGGCCGACACATCGGCCAGTTCGACCTTTTGGATGATCCGCTGATATAGCCGGTCATAGGCAGCGACATCGCTGACCCGCGCACGGATCAGATAATCCATGTCGCCGGTCATCCGATAGGCCCCAAGAATTTCCGGTATCTCGCGGCTGGTGCGGGCGAAATTTACCAGCCAGTCCGGGTCATGGCGGTCGGTTTTAACCGCGATGAACACCGTCAGCCCCAGATCAAGCTGGTGGGCGTCCAGTATTGCGACGCGCGATTTAATCACCCCCGCCTCGTCAAGTGCGCGGATCCGGCGCCAACAAGCGTTGCGCGACAGGCCGATCTTTTCGCCCAAAGCCTCAAGCCCGATATCGGCCTGCTTTTGCAATTGGTTCAGGATTCGTCGGTCGGTTTCATCAATTGTCAACATAAACTAAGTTTAGGCGGGAAAATATCCCGGCTACAAGGGTTATTGCGCGAAATTTGGGAATTATTTTTAGGTTCTATCGGCTATCTGACGCCCAGCAACAAAGGAGCGCGAACATGATGGACAAGGTATTTCTGGAGCATCCGCGAAGCGTGGATGAAAGCTATCTGCAACACGCGCGGTTCGCGGCGGGGTTTTCTGCGGCCTTGTTTAGTGCCGCGCTGGCCGCAGCGGTTCATGCCATTGTGCCTTGCTTGTTTGAAAAAACCGCCAGCCGTAAAATTGCGCTGATGTATGCGCGCACCCATAATCGCGGTCAGTAAGGCGGCGAAAGGCGGGCAAAAGAAAAGGCGGGCCATGTTGACCCGCCTATTTGCGTTTTGTCAGAAGGTGGGGCAGTGCGCCCCTGACCTAGGTAAGTGCTGTGTTCAGGTTTTCGGCAACTTTTTCAAGGAAGCCTTCGGTCGTCAGCCAGGCCTGATCCGGCCCGACCAGCAGCGCCAGATCCTTGGTCATATCGCCGCTTTCAACCGTATCAACGACAACTTTTTCCAGCTTCTCGGCAAAGGTCGCCAGTTCGGCGTTATCATCCAGCTTGGCGCGGTGCTTTAACCCGCCTGTCCATGCAAAGATCGAGGCGATCGAGTTGGTCGAGGTCGCCTCGCCCTTTTGATGCTGGCGATAGTGGCGGGTGACGGTGCCGTGGGCGGCCTCGGCCTCGACGATTTTTCCGTCCGGCGTCATCAACTGGCTGGTCATCAGACCAAGTGAGCCAAAGCCCTGCGCAACCGTGTCTGACTGGACGTCGCCGTCGTAATTCTTACAGGCCCAGACATAGCCGCCGGACCATTTCATGCTGGCCGCAACCATGTCGTCGATCAGCCGGTGTTCGTAGGTGATGTTTTTGGCGGCGAATTTATCGGCAAATTCAGCGTCAAAGATTTCCTGAAAGATGTCTTTGAAGCGCCCGTCATAGGCCTTGAGGATGGTATTTTTGGTGGACAGGTAAACCGGCCAGCCGCGGTTCAACCCGTAATTCAGCGACGCGCGGGCGAAATCGCGGATTGATTCATCAAGGTTATACATTGCCATGGTGACGCCGGCACCGGGGGCATCAAACACCTCGCGCTCGATCACCTCGCCGTCGTCACCGACAAATTTGATCGTCAGCTTGCCCTTGCCGGGAAAGCGGAAATCGGTGGCGCGATACTGATCGCCAAAAGCGTGGCGGCCAACAACAATCGGCTGGGTCCAGCCGGGAACAAGGCGGGGCACGTTTTTGCAGATGATCGGTTCACGAAAAATCACGCCGCCAAGAATGTTGCGGATCGTACCGTTCGGGCTGCGCCACATCTTTTTCAGGCCAAATTCTTCGACCCGTGCTTCGTCCGGGGTGATGGTGGCGCATTTGACGCCTACGCCGACCTCTTTGATTTTCTCGGCAGCGTCGATTGTGATCTGGTCGTCGGTGCGGTCGCGCTCTTCGATCCCAAGATCATAATAAAGCAGGTCGATGTCGAGATAGGGCAGGATTAGTTTCTTCTTGATGAAATCCCAGATGATGCGGGTCATCTCATCGCCGTCAAGCTCTACAATCGGGTTAACTACTTTAATCTTTGTCATGGGAGGGATCCCTTTGGTTGGTGAATCAATTTGGCCGGGTCATAGCGGAGCGGAACGAATTAGAAAAGCCGGTATGCAATGGTATGCGACAATTGCCGGGATTATGACGCGCTGGTGGGTTGCTACCCGTCCAGGGATTTGTCGCGAGCCTTTCCAGAGGAAATTTCTGCAAGCATCTCGCGTGCGCGCGTTTCGGCGCGGCGCACCCGCACGGCTGTCAGAAATGCCTCTTCCATAGTTTGTGACGAGGCGCCGATGACATCGGCAACCGCGTCGATCAGCCTGTCGTCCTCGGTCTTTAAGGACACGGCAATGGCCTCAATTGCTAGTTCATCGGCGATATCTTCGGTCAGCGACATGGCAGGCGAGCTTTCGTATCAGGTTTAACGGGTGGTTTCGGTCAGACGACGGCGCACATATTCGTCGACATTGCCAATCATCACTTCCATGTTCGGATCTTCAAAGAAATGCCCGGCACCTTCGATTTCCTGATGGGTGATGGTGATGCCTTTTTGCTCATGCAGTTTATCAACCAGCACATGCGTATCGCGCGGCGGTGCGACGCGGTCGGCGGTGCCGTTGATAATCAGGCCCGAGGACGGGCAGGGCGCAAGGAACGAGAAATCATACATGTTGGCCGGTGGTGAAACCGAGATGAAGCCGGTGATCTCGGGGCGGCGCATCAGAAGTTGCATACCGATCCATGCGCCAAACGAAAAGCCAGCAACCCAGCAGTGCTTGGAATTCTGGTTCATGGATTGCAGGTAATCGAGTGCCGATGCCGCATCGGACAATTCGCCGATGCCCTGATCGTATTCGCCCTGACTGCGCCCGACACCGCGAAAGTTGAACCGCAGCACGGTAAAGCCCATGTTGTGGAACGCATAATGCAGGTTGTAGACGACGCGATTGTTCATCGTGCCGCCGAACTGCGGATGGGGATGCAGGATGATCGCAATCGGCGCGTCTTTTGCTTTTTGCGGGTGATAACGGCCTTCAAGACGGCCCTCGGGGCCTGGAAAAATGACTTCGGGCATTCGGATCCTTCGTTTGCGAAAAGATGTCGGCTCGAATTCTTGACG
>Ga0209345_10007041_pt1 | contig 10036 bp, 10 predicted proteins | sample Cruoilmetagenom7_FD_187294 | JGI IMG/M metagenome (GOLD analysis project Ga0209345, IMG submission 187294) | Oil polluted marine microbial communities from Coal Oil Point, Santa Barbara, California, USA - Sample 7 (SPAdes) (version 2) | ecosystem: Environmental > Aquatic > Marine > Oil seeps ... | reverse complement strand
TCCGGCTGTGGCACGACGGTCAAGGATTACGGGCACATGTTCCGAAACGATCCGCTGGCCGCGAATGCGGCGCGGGTGTCGGCCATCGCGCGCGACATCTCGGAGGTGCTGGAGGGACTGGATCTGAACGCCAGCGCCGAGCCGCTGCGCGTCACCTATCATTCCGCCTGCTCGCTGCAACATGGGCAGCAGATCACGGACACGCCGAAGAAGCTGTTGAAAAAGGCGGGCTTTACCGTGGTGGAGCCGCGCGACCCGCATCTGTGCTGCGGTTCCGCCGGAACCTACAACCTGATGCAACCCGCGATTTCGGGGGAGTTGAAGGCGCGCAAGGTCGCAACCCTGCAGGCAACGCAGCCCGATGTGATCGCGGCGGGCAATATCGGTTGCATGATGCAGATCGGGTCCGCAGCAGGCGTGCCTGTCGTGCACACGGTCGAACTTCTCGACTGGGCAACGGGCGGCCCGAAACCGCCTGCGCTCATCAAGAACGATTGATCCCTCCGGCGCAGCCTGCCAAGGTCGCGCGGCGGAGGGTTCATGCGATACGTGCTGTTGATAGTGTTGCTGTGGGCCGGTGCCGCACAGGCCGAGGGGCGCAGGCTGCTGTCGCGAACCGAGGCGGCGGACTGGCGCGCCGTGGGGCGGTTGAACATCGACGGGCGCGGGTTTTGCACCGCCACATTGATTGCGCCCGATCTGGTGCTGACGGCGGCCCATTGCGTGTTTTCCGACCGGACGCGCCTGCCGGTCAGGCCAAATGCACTCCACTTCGTCGCGGGATACTATATCGGCGATTATATCGCGCACCGCCGGGTGCGGCGGGTGATGGTGCATCGCGGTTACGATCCCCTGCGCGAGTTGAGCGAACGACAGATCACGTCCGACATCGCGGTGCTGGAACTGGTGACCCCGATCAACGAGGTTCACCCGTTCGAGCGGGAATTGCGACCGCGCGCAGGCGATCCCATCGTCGTGGTGTCCTATGCGGCGGACCGGCCCGAGGCCCCCTCGATTCAGGAGCCGTGCGACACGATTGCCGTCGAGGACAGATTCGTCGTGATGGATTGCGACGTGACCTTCGGCGCATCGGGCAGCCCGGTCTTCACCGTGCGCAACGGGCGCGCGCGGATATCGTCGGTCGTGTCAGCCATCGGGATGCGCGGCGGCGATCAGCAGGTGGCCTATGGCGCCGCGATTGACGAGGGCGCGCTCGATTCGGTGCTGACCGACATGGTGCACGGGGACGCGGATCGGGGCATCAGGCGCCCAGGTTCAAGCATCGCGCAGCAACTCGGACGCGAGTAAGACCCTCTTGAACACCGATTGGCGGCTTCCCAAATAGGGGATGCGAGGTGCCGGTGACCGGGCCTCGCACAGAACCGGGCCTGTCCGCGCAAGGAAGGCTCAAGCAATAGTATCGCTTATGAAAGGATGCATCATGCGTAATACTGACTTTTCGCCATTCTACCGTTCCACTGTCGGGTTCGACCGCCTGTTCAACTTGCTCGACACCGTGTCCGACAACGGTCAGACTGGTTATCCCCCTTACAATATCGAAAAAACCGGTGACGACACTTACGCGATCACGGTCGCCGTCGCGGGATTTGCGGAGGATGAACTGTCGATCGAGGCGCGTGACGGACAGCTTGTCGTATCGGGCAAGAAGGAAACCGACGACGAGGATCGCAGCTACCTGCATCGCGGGATAGCGACCCGCGCGTTCGAGAAGCGGTTCCAACTGGCCGACCACGTTCGGGCAAGCGGGGCGCGGACCGAAAACGGTTTGCTCATCATCGATCTGGTTCGTGAAGTCCCCGAGGCGCTGAAGCCCCGACAGATCGAAATCCGGTCAAACAAGGCGCTGACGAGCGAGCCTGTGGACGCCTGATCACTTTTTGATCGACAATGCGAAGCCGCCCTCCGGGGCGGCTTTTTTTGAGTGCAAAAAGTTACGGCAAGCTTGTTCACTCTTTCGCGTGTGCGGTACTGACAATCCTGCAAAGGGGGGGCGAATACTGGTCCCCCAAGGGTCGCACGGCGATAAGGTACTGGCTTTACCGATTTTTGCTGCGCCGCAGCGAATGAAGGCAAGACGCAGCTTACCCAAATAAAATTGAACACTAGTTCATTTAGCCTCTTTACCCGGCGGAAAATCTGTTGCTACGTTTTGCGCCATCAAATGGACTTTGTGCGCAATTATCCGTCGCCGAAAAGAGCGATAGCATCGAGTCCTGCTCCATAGGGGGAGGAATAGACCATGGTCCAGTCGGTGCTCGGCGACCTGAACACGTTCCCGAAACTGTTGGCACATAACGTGCAACGGTTCGGTGATGCGCCCGCATACCGGGTCAAGGAATACGGCATCTGGCAAAGCTGGACGTGGGCCGAGGCGCATGCCGACATGCGCGCCACAGCCATCGGTCTGCTGGAGCTGGGATTGCAGCCGGGCGACCACGTCGCCATTATCGGCACGAACCGGCCAGAATTGTACATCACGATGACTGCCGTCAGCGCGGCCGGCGGTGTTGCCGTTCCGATCTATCAGGAGGGCGTGGCGGAGGAGATCGCCTACGTTCTGGACCATTGTTCCGCAAAGCTGGTGATCTGCGACGATCAGGAGCAGGTGGACAAGGTGCTCGAAGTGCGCGACCAGCTGCCCGATCTGCGTGAGATCGTCTATCGCGATCCGGGCGGCCTGCGCAAATACGATCACAGCCACCTGCATTCGCTCGAATCCGTGATCGAACTCGGCAAGTCGCGCGCGTCCGATCGGAACGCCCAACTGGATGCCACCATCGCCGCGAAGGGAATCGACGATACCTGCGTGATGCTCTACACCTCCGGCACGACGGGGCGGCCCAAGGGCGTGGTTCTGTCGAACCGCAACATTCTGGTTACAGCCAAGAATACCTCGGAATTCGATGGCCTGCGGCAGACCGACAGCGTGCTGGCTTATCTGCCGATGGCATGGGTTGGCGACTTCATCTTCTCAATGGGTCAGGCGCATTGGACCGGCTTTTGTGTCTGCTGTCCCGAGGCGGAGCATACGATGCAGACCGACCTGCGCGAGGTTGGACCCACCTATTTCTTCGCCCCGCCCCGTTTCTACGAGGGGTTGCTGACCACCGTCATGATCCGGATGGAGGACGCCTCGAAGATCAAGCAGAAGCTGTTTCACAAATACATGGCCGTGGCCAAGTCGGTCGGCCCCAGGATTCTGGACGGCAAGCCGGTCAGTTTGGGGGAGCGGATCCAGTACGCCATCGGCAACGCCCTGGTCTATGCCCCGTTGAGGAACACATTGGGCATGTCGCGGGTGCGGCTCGGCTACACCGCCGGAGAAGCGATCGGCCCGGAAATCTTCGAGTTCTACCGATCGCTGGGGATCAACCTCAAACAGCTCTACGGTCAGACGGAGGCGTCGGTCTTCATCACGCAGCAACCCGACGGCGAGGTGCGCGCGGATACCGTCGGCGTCCCATCGCCCGATGTGGAACTGCGGATCGCTGAGAATGGTGAGGTCTTTTATCGTTCGCCGGGCACCTTTGTCGAATACTACAAGAACCCCGAAAGCACCGCCTCCACCAAGGATCCGGAGGGTTGGGTCGCCACCGGCGATGCCGGGTTCATCGAGAAGGACAGCGGCCACCTGCGCATCATCGACCGGGCAAAGGACGTGGGCCAGATGGCCGATGGATCGCTGTTCGCCCCGAAATATGTCGAGAACAAGCTGAAGTTCTTCCCCAATATCCTGGAGGCCGTGGTCTTCGGCAACGGGCGTGACTATTGCACCGCGTTCCTGAACATCGACCTCGGCTCCGTCGGCAACTGGGCGGAGCGCAACAACATTGCTTATGGCTCCTATCAGGAACTGGCGCAGCACCCGCAGGTGCTCTCCACGCTTCAGGAGCATGTAGAGGAGGTCAACCGTTCCGTCGCGCAGGATGAGATGCTGTCGGGCTGCCAGGTCCACCGCTTCCTGATCCTGCACAAACAGCTGGACGCCGACGACGGTGAGCTGACGCGCACGCAAAAGGTGCGCCGCCGGATCATCGAGGAACGCTACGGCGACCTTATCGACGCGCTCTATGACGGCTCGACCGAGGTTTTTGCTGATACCGAAGTCACATATGAGGACGGCCGCAAGGGCCGGGTGAAGGGCCAGCTTGTCATCCGCGACGCGGCCACGGTTCCCGTCACGACGCAGCGTGTGGCGGCGGAATGACAGCCCCTTCACTTTCCCGAAATATCCCCGCCGGAGGCGCATGTCTCTGCCAGACGATCCCGTCCGAGGTTATGCGATGAACGATATGAGCCCCCCCAACGACACGGACAGCTACACCACCCCCGATGGGCGCACGATCGGCCCGGTGATGCTGGAGGTCAAGAACATCACCCTGCGCTTTGGCGGCGTGGTGGCGATCAAGGATATCTCCTTCGACATCCGCGAGGGGGAGATCCGCGCAATCATCGGCCCGAACGGCGCGGGGAAATCCTCGATGCTCAACGTGATCAACGGCTTCTACCATCCGCAGGAGGGCGACATCCTGTTCCGCGGTGAGAAGCGCGGCCCGATGAAGCCGTTCCAGATCGCCCAGCAGGGCATCGCGCGGACATTTCAGAACATCGCGCTGTTCAAGGGGATGAGCACGCTCGACAACATCATGACGGGCCGTTTCACCCACATGAAGGCACCGGTCTGGAAGCAGGCGATCTGGCGTGGTGAGGCTGAGCGCGAGGAAATCGAGAACCGCGCCTTCGTCGAGAGGATCATTGATTTCCTGGAAATTCAGGCAATCCGCAAGACGCCTGTGGGCCGGCTGCCCTACGGTCTGCAAAAGCGGGTCGAACTGGGTCGGGCCCTGGCGGCGGAGCCAAAGCTGTTGCTGCTGGATGAGCCGATGGCCGGCATGAATGTTGAGGAGAAGGAGGACATGTCCCGCTTCATCCTCGATGTGAACGACGAATTCGGCACGACCATCGCCTTGATCGAGCACGACATGGGCGTGGTCATGGACATTTCCGACCGGGTCGTGGTGCTGGATTACGGGCGCAAGATCGGAGACGGCACCCCGGCGGAGGTCATTGCCAACCCCGAGGTCATCGACGCCTATCTGGGTGTCGCCCATGACTGAGTGTGTTGCACTGACGTCCCCCGCGCCGTTCGCAAATGGCGGCGGGCGGGCCCCCGCCGCGAGCATGCCGCATTATACAAAGCAAACCTTATCGGATCCGTACGGTCCCGATGACGATTGTTTCGCCACCGCACTCAACGCCAAGCACCTGCCTGCGGGCTGCTGGTCCAACACCGCTTTGGGAGAGAACTGATGCCGATCTGGCTGCTCAATACGCTGGAAGTCTCGATCAACGGGTTGATGACGGGGGTTTTGTATTCCCTCGTCGCGTTGGGCTTCGTGCTGATTTTCAAATCGTCGGGCGTGTTCAACTACGCCCAGGGCGTGATGGCGCTGTTCGCGGCGCAAACGCTGGTGGGGATCCAGACCGGACAGGTGCCGTTCGCGCATCTGATCAACGCGATCACCGGGGGGCATATCGCCCGGTTCGGGTTCGATGTGCCATCGCTTCTGGCCATCCTGCTGACCACATTGGTCATGGTGGTCTTTGCGTGGGTGGTAGTGAAGGTCATCATGGTGCGCCTGGTCAATCAGGAGCCGATCATCCTGTTCATGGCGACCATCGGTCTGGCCTATTTCATGGAGGGTTTTGGCGACCTGATGTGGGGGGCGGAATTGAAGAACCTCGATGTGGGTCTGCCTTCGGGCGGATCGTTCTGGATCGAGGACGTGACCGCGCAATGGGCCGCCCAGGGTGAGGATTACTGGGGCATGTATGTCGATACGCTCGACATCTGGGCAACGGTGATCGCGGTGTTCCTGGTGGCCGGTCTGACCATCTTCGCCCAGTACACAAAGCCGGGCCGGGCGATGCGCGCGGTGGCGGATGACCATCAGGCGGCGCTGTCGGTGGGTATTTCGCTGAACCGGATCTGGATCATGGTCTGGTCCATCGCAGGCTTCGTTGCGCTGGTCGCGGGCATCATGTGGGGCACCAAGTCGGGCGTGCAATTCTCGCTCAGCCTTATCGCGCTCAAGGCCTTGCCGGTGCTGATGCTGGGTGGCTTCACATCCATCCCCGGCGCCATCGTCGGCGGTCTGATCATCGGAATGGGTGAGAAACTGTTCGAGTTCCTGATCGGCGTGCCGTTCCTGGGCGGTGCGACGGAAAACTGGTTCGCCTATGTGCTGGCCCTGCTGTTCCTCGTCTTCCGGCCGCAGGGTCTGTTCGGCGACAAGATCATCGAGAGGGTGTGATGGCGCGCAAGATGCACAAACTGCTGATGCGTGCCATCAGCATCCGCCGCTACATTCCCGAAGTGAAGGAGGCCTGAGATGCTCTATCGTGAAGCAGGCGATTACAAGACGTCCTATAGCGACGATGCCCAGACCTTCCCGATCAAGCTGGATCGCTGGTGGTACTACGCGGTGGCGTTCGTGGCGTTCTTCGTCGTGCCGTTCGTTCTGACGGATTACACCGTCAACGCGATCATGCTGCCGTTCCTGATCTTCTCGATCGCGGCGCTGGGATTGAACATCCTGACCGGATATTGCGGTCAGCTCTCGCTGGGCACCGGCGGGTTCATGGCGGTGGGGGCCTATTCGACCTACAAGCTGATGACGGCGTTCCCGGATCTGAACATCTTCTTCATCGTGATCATCTCCGGCATCATCACGGCTGCGGTCGGCGTGCTGTTCGGTCTGCCCTCGCTGCGGATCAAGGGGTTCTATCTGGCCGTGGCAACGTTGGCGGCGCAGTTCTTCCTCGTATGGTTGTTCAACAAGGTGCCGTGGTTCTACAACTACTCCGCCTCGGGGCAGATCAACGCGCCGGAGCGGACGATCTTTGGCCAGGCGGTCACGGGTGCGAACGCGGAGCCTTGGGTGGCTTATCTGTTCTGCCTCGTCTTCGTGTTCGCGCTGGCATGGTTGACGCGCAATCTGACACGGGGCCGGATCGGACGGTCGTGGATGGCGATCCGCGACATGGACATCGCGGCGGAGATCATCGGCGTGAACCCGTTGCGCACCAAGTTGAGCGCGTTCGCGGTCTCTTCCTTCTTCATCGGCATCTCGGGTGCGCTGTTCTTCTCGGTCTATCTGGGCGCGGCTGAGGTGGGTGAGGCGTTCGGTATCCAGAAATCCTTCCTCGTGCTGTTCATGGTCATTATCGGCGGACTGGGGTCGGTCTTCGGATCGTTCGCGGGCGCGGCGTTCATGGTGCTGCTGCCGGTGTTCCTGAAGCTGTTCTTCGTGGACATGCTGGGATGGCCGACGGATATTGCGGCGCATATCAACTTTCTGGTGTCGGGCGGTCTGATCATTATGTTCCTGATCGTGGAGCCACACGGCCTCGCCGCGCTATGGCGCACCGCAAAGGAAAAACTGCGGCTATGGCCGTTCCCTCACTAAACTTTCAATCTGCGACCCCGGGCGCAACCGGGGCGTGTCAATCAACCGGAGGAAATCAAGAATGAAGCTCAAGACTCTCGCACTCGCCGTCTGCACGACGGCAATCGTCGCCGGTCCGGCCGCCGCCGAACTGGTGTTCCCGACGCTGGACTACCGTACAGGCCCCTATGGCCCGGGTGGCATTCCCTTCGCGGACGGCTACGCCGATTACATGACGCTGCTGCAGGAGCGTGACGGCGGCATCGGAGGGGAGCCGATCCGCCTCGTGCCTTGCGAAACCGGCTACAACACCGAGCGCGGCGTGGAATGCTACGAATCCACCAAGGGAGAGGGCGCGCTGCTCTATCAACCCCTGTCCACCGGCATCACCTACCAGCTGATCCCCAAGGCGACGGCGGACGATATTCCGATCCACTCGCTGGGCTATGGCCGCACATCCGCCGCAAACGGTGAGGTTTTCAGCCACGTGTTCAACTACCCCGCGAACTATTGGGACGCGGCGTCCGGGATCGTGAATTTTCTGCTGGAGGAAAACGACGGCGATCTGGAGGGCAAGAGCATCGCGCTGATCTACCACGACAGTTCGTTCGGTGCGGAACCGATCCGCACCTTGCAGATGTTGAGCGAGAAGCACGGTTTCGAATTGTCGCTGAAGGCTGTCAGCCCTCCCGGAAACGAGCAGCGGTCCACCTGGCTCGAAGTGCGCCGCGAGCGTCCCGACTTCGTCATCATGTGGGGCTGGGGCGTGCAGAACTCCGTCGCCATTCAGGAGGCGGCGAACATTCGCTACCCGATGAACAATTTCTATGGCGCCTGGTGGTCCGCGTCCGAGAATGACGTCATCCCGGCTGGCGCAGGGGCCGATGGCTATCGCACGGTGATGTTCCACGGTGTCGGCAGCGATTACCCGGTCTATGACGACATTCAGGAATATGTTCTGGATGCGGGCCTCGCTGCGGGTGCGGGCGATCAGGTCGGTACGGTCCTGTACAACCGTGGTATGTACGCAGCGATGCTGACGGCCGAGGCTGTGCGCACCGCGCAGGAAATCCACGGCGTGTCCGATATCACCCCGCCGATGATGCGCGACGGAATGGAAGCGCTGGTGATCGACGAGGCGACGATGGAGGCGCGGGGTCTGCCGGGCTTCGGTCCGGAATTCTCCGTCTCCTGCGCGGATCATGGCGGGCCGGGCAGTTCCGCGATTGCGGAATGGGATGCGGATACGCAATCCTGGACGATGATCTCGGACTTCGCGGAACCCGACAAGGAACTGATCGACCGTCTGGTGTTGGAAGATTCGAATGCCTACGCGGCGGAGAACAACATCCCCGAAACGCGTTGCGAGTGATCTGAACCATCGCCCCCGGCGCAAGTCGCCGGGGGCATTCCATAAGAGGGGAGCCCGATGCTGGACACTGCCAAAGCCGACGATACATTGCTCGAAGTGAACAACATCGAGGTGATCTACAACCACGTCATCCTGGTGTTGAAGGGTGTCAGCCTGAAGGTGCCCAAGGGCGGCATCACCGCGTTGTTGGGAGGCAACGGCGCGGGCAAGAGCACGACACTCAAGGCGATATCCGGGTTGCTTGCCTCCGAACGGGGCGAGATCACCAAGGGTTCGATCCAGTATCACGGTGAGAGCACGCAAAACCGCTCACCCAACGATCTGGTGCGTGGCGGTATCATCCAGGTGATGGAGGGGCGCCATTGCTTTGAGCACCTGACCATCGAGGAAAACCTGATGACCGGGGCCTATACCCGATCCGCCGCCGAGGCGAAGGCCGGGTTGGAGATGGTCTACACCTATTTTCCGCGACTGCGTGAACGGCGCAAGTCGCAGGCCGGATATACCTCGGGCGGGGAACAGCAGATGTGCGCCATCGGACGCGCGCTGATGTCAAAACCGGAAACCGTGCTGCTGGATGAGCCTTCGATGGGGCTTGCACCGCAATTGGTCGAGGAAATCTTCGGCATCGTGAAGAACCTGAACGAGCAGGAGGGCGTGTCCTTCCTGCTGGCCGAACAGAACACCAATGTGGCGCTGCGCTACGCGCATTACGGCTACATTCTGGAATCCGGGCGGATCGTGATGGACGGTGAGGCCGCCGATCTGCGTGAAAACCCCGACGTTAAGGAATTCTACCTCGGCGTTGGTGATGAGGGCCGCAAGAGCTTTCGCGATGTGCGTTCGTACCGGCGTCGCAAACGGTGGTTGAACTGATGCTGGCAGTCGGCGCAGGGCGATCTAGCTTGTACCGATGAACTGTCATCGGAGGCTGATATGACCGTAACCGAAGAAACCGCGCAGGCCATCCACGCCCGCATCCTGGAACTGCTGGAAAGCGGACCCATCCCGCAGGAGGAACTGGCATCTGCCGTGGCCGTCCTGCCGGATGAGCGTGAACCCGTCGAGAATTGGGAACAGACGGTGGAACGTGTGGCCAAGAAGATGCTATCCAACGATGAGATCGTCCTGGACAAGAGCGACGATCCCACGACCTATAAATTACCCTCCTAACCTTACGGACCTCATATGACCC
>Ga0209345_10007040_pt1 | contig 10040 bp, 9 predicted proteins | sample Cruoilmetagenom7_FD_187294 | JGI IMG/M metagenome (GOLD analysis project Ga0209345, IMG submission 187294) | Oil polluted marine microbial communities from Coal Oil Point, Santa Barbara, California, USA - Sample 7 (SPAdes) (version 2) | ecosystem: Environmental > Aquatic > Marine > Oil seeps ... | reverse complement strand
ATCCAAGAAACACAATAATGCTTTCATTCCTTCATCATCCAGGCCGTCGCCTATTTCATGATGTAGTTTTTTGAATGCCTCAAATGCTTTAAGTGCACGTTCTGGCTTATCTTTGTTATCTCTTCCCAGCACATATGTTGTGTTATCCCACATAAAATGTGGGTCTATCATAGCGCCAGCTCTTTCTTCCAGCTTCTTGGGCACAATTAGTACTCTAGGCCCCAAGTTTTTGGTTTGCATTTCGCGTATATCATTGACCTGTACGCACTCACCTTGCCTACTGAGTACGATAGCAAAACGAAATTTTTGTGAACTAAAACCATATGCTGGAATATCTTCTCTGTCTTTTAATCTATTATAATAATCGTTTAAAGCTTGAATGATCATGTTTACATCTTCACCTCCCCTGCGTGGCGTGGAGGTACATCTATAATCCCATTATGCATAGTTGCTCTATAAAACATCGCATCCAGGTCAGGACTTTCGAAATCAATGTCGAAAAGCATCCATCCTAGATCCTTATTACCTACATACGAAGACTTAGGGATACCTCCCTCTAGCCATCTAAAATTTGCTGCAAATTCACGACAACCAAGATAGGGTCTATGGTAGCACTGTCCCTTCCTAGCACGTCGTTCAAAAATGGAACGATGTTTCGCTGGTATATCGTCTTCTCTACTAGTGAACTCAAAATGTGCTTCTATAACATAAGCGACATCCCTCAATAACAGTGTAGCTCTCGGTTGACGTTCTTCTTCAATTATAATTTCAACAGGTACACTGTCATTCCTCATCCCTTTTCGTATTGAACCAACTGGCAATCTTTTACTCAGTTCATTACGTCGCACATTGTCAAACTTAATGGGTTTGAGAACGTGTAAAGCATCTATAACCCAAAATATAGACGGTTTCCAGTAAATAGCATCTAAGATGCCTCTTGCTGCTGATGGGGATATTACATCGTAAGTCACCCTTTCTGTTTTCATCTCGGGGCGGGTGAAACAAGCGTAATCTCCCCATACTTCTAACTTAATTCCATAATTATCTAGCACATTACGTTTCCTCCTTTTTATGCTATAAGAAGAACTAAATCTTCTGTGTTAAGGCCCACATTGTTATTGTATTTACTTGTATCCGTTAAAACATAGTATTGATCATGTATACATTCTATAGCCCCCCTATCTTCTAGTTTGTGCAACTCTTTAGCGTAGATTTGTACTGTAAAAGCTTGTGCTTTACGAGCTGAAGATGCCGGATATTTCGCGTGGCGAATTTCTTTTATAATATTTTCCGCATCTACATTCCATGGTATAATTATTGATTCCATGTCATTGTCTATTATTTTAAAATTCTGGCTCACCGTTTCGAATGGAAAATCTCCTTTTGTTTCTCCCTCAGACAGACTGCGCAAGATATTAAACTTGTCTAAATTACCCCCTTCTATGCTGTATAGTTTTTTAAAATACTTTGCAATTACATCGAGTGTCAATGGATCATCATGGTATCGTAGTAGTGTCCTTGTGACCTGAAACGCTTGTCTAAAATGTCCAGGGGGTAATCCTGATTCAGGTATAAACACATACATGTCACCGCCTTCTGATAATTTACCTTCTCTATTACAGCGTCCTGCTGCTTGAGCAATAGAGTCTATACCTGCTGCGGCTCGGTACACAACAGGGAAATCAATATCCACACCTGCTTCTATTAATTGTGTACTTATGACTCTACATGGTAAACCATTATCTAGTTTTTCTCGTATCTGTTTTATCCTTTCTGTTCTGTGAACAGGACACATGAGGGCACTAAGATGGTAGCAGTCTTCTACTTCACTGCTAATCTGATCAAATAATTGTCTGGCATGTTTACGAGTATTAACTATACATAGTATTTGATAACGTTCTATGATCTTACTTGCTATGTCTTCATTAGACAATTCAGATAGTACCGTTGTAGTTACCCGTTTTAAGGCGCTGTATAACTTAGTAGGCTTTTCAATGATTTCTCGTACATCTTCTAGTCCTTGGCTGAACCCAGAGTCATTTGACAAAGCGGGTTGAGTAGCTGTGCACATAACTATGGTTGTATTGTATGACCACGCCAATTCTTTTATAGCCTCGATGCAAGGTTTAAGTAGTGGTACTGGTAACATTTGTGCCTCGTCCAGTATTACTACACTATTGGTAATGTTGTGTAACTTTCTGCACTGAGACGATTTTCTGCTGAATAATGATTCAAAGAACTGCACATTTGTGGTTACAATAATTGGAGCATCCCAGTTTTCCGATGCAAGACGAGATGTGTCAGTATGTTCCTTCGGATCAAAATTACTGTGATGTTCTATTACCACGTTATTCCCTAAGACATCTCGGAAAACATTCGCATTTTGCTCTATAATGCTCGTGTATGGAATTACATAAATTACTCTACGTAAGTTGTGTTTAATGGCATGCTTAAGAGCGAAAGCAAGTGATGAAAGCGTTTTGCCTCCACCAGTTGGAACGGTTAGGGAGAATAATCCTTGGGGTAAAGCAGCAGATCCTAGACAACTTTTAAGAACATCTACGCGGTGCTTGTTTATTGTTGTCGCAGGATTTTTATGACTAAGCTCTACCATATAATTCTTTAATTTGCCGTATAACACATCTAACGAATAGTGCTCCTTTCTACAGGACGCTTTTTCAGCGTTCATAAATTTCTCGGTATCTAAGCAGTCTGCGTCAACAACACAAGAGTACACCATTCGCGTGAAAAAAGATAGCTGGAAGTATGCACGTCCAGGTGCAAGAGTTATAGGTATGGCATCCAATTGACCAATGTTTTCAATGCAACTGGGGCAAGCCGAATAGTCCGGAATACTTTTATTTAGGCGTTTATGAAGACACGCCCCTTCTGACTTTCCATTTAAAAGTCCAGCATGATGGCTTGCGATTACATAGGCTAGCAGCTTACCCTCATTTTTACCCAGTAGAGCAAAGGCATGCTGTGCCCCTGCTGTAGAATGGTCTACTCGTGCTAATTTTTCAGTTGATTTAAGCATTTCTTGAAATTCTTCTGAATATTTGCCTAAGTCATGCCATAATCCAGCAAAGTACGCCCAACTGGCTCCATCAAAGGAGCTTGCAAATGATGCAGCCATGGAAGCTACGTTTTCTAGGTGTGTTTCCAGCAGTTGCCACTTGCAAGGTGGTTTACCGTCTAGTGTGTGTGCATAACATTTATTACTCATAAGGCGGTTTCCTCTTCGTTTGTTTTAGGTTTCAATCCACGCCCCCGTACGGGGAGCGACGCGTCATAAGATTTTTTCAAATGGTCTCTTTGATGGTTTCAATCCACGCCCCCGCATGGGGAGCGACGTATCTTCTGTGCGATGAATAATCATTCCTATTGCGAGTTTCAATCCACGCCCCCGTACGGGGAGCGACCGCAGGAAATTGTTGATTTATTCAACAGTTATACTGTTTCAATCCACGCCCCCGCACGGGGAGCGACACACCCGATAATTGTAGATGGCTGACTAAATCAGAGTTTCAATCCACGCCCCCGCACGGGGAGCGACTAGGTAATAGTCAACAAGATCAAATAACAAGTAGTTTCAATCCACGCCCCCGCACGGGGAGCGACGTATATTTCTCACGTCTGACAGTTACGTCTGGGATAGGTTTCAATCCACGCCCCCGCACGGGGAGCGACAGCACCGGAGCCCCTAAAAATACTATCCTCAATCAGGTTTCAATCCACGCCCCCGCACGGGGAGCGACCCCCGCTGTCCCAAACAAAAAATGGTTTCAAATGTTTCAATCCACGCCCCCGCACGGGGAGCGACAAATGAATTAACCCTCTACCTATATTATAGTAAGTTTCAATCCACGCCCCCGCACGGGGAGCGACATAAGGGAGTTAGACAAAAAAGTGGAGGCAATAATGTTTCAATCCACGCCCCCGCACGGGGAGCGACGTCGTCTGCGTATTCTGGGATAAATGGATGGAAAGTTTCAATCCACGCCCCCGCACGGGGAGCGACCGCGTCGGCTAAAAATTATTTCGGCGGAACCGTTGGTTTCAATCCACGCCCCCGCACGGGGAGCGACCTTGAATAATCAGCCAGAATCGCTTGCCAATAACTACCGTTTCAATCCACGCCCCCGCACGGGGAGCGACTTGTTTGATTGTGTGGTTTACTTTGTTCGATTCTGTTTCAATCCACGCCCCCGCACGGGGAGCGACATAGCTGACACTAACCCTACTGAGCTGGAGGACGGTTGTTTCAATCCACGCCCCCGCACGGGGAGCGACTGTCAACATCTAGCCTCAACACCGGCACATATTTGCGGTCCGGTTTCCGCGAACCAACCAACCTATGCCTTACTACAGTTGCACCTAGATGATGCCATTTTAAATTGTTAAATATTTTTAGATATTTACATTTCCGCGAACCTCCCTGGTATTTTATGAATGCTTGAGGTTCGCGCACTATCTTCGTCTCAATTTACATCCCAGGGTATGTAGTTGTTCATATCATTTTAAGATTATAGAGCTTGCTGTCCTTAAAAAACCGCACATTCATACCATCTTTGCACAAATGCATATCTGTTTTTATAATGGGATCATTTATTGTTTTTACCATATTTTCCTTAGATACTTCTATTGTTGCATCTTCCGTGATAGATATCACAACACCGTTATCCAATGCAACAAAGTTAATTTCTTGATAGGTTATGTCCTCTATTATTCTACAAGTATAAGTAGTATAAGTCTTATCAAATTGTAAAATAATACGGTCAGTTGTATTCCCATTGTTGGCAATCAACATTACCGTACCATTTTCATGTTTGGCATTAAGTATTCTACCATACGATTCTAGTTCGTTTACTTTCTTAACAACATATGATCCTCTTTTTCCTTTGTCAGGTAATGGTAAAACTATAAACGGTTTACCCAGAGCACTTTGGTACAGCATATTGGAAAACATTTTACTCGACTGAGGTAGTAGATCGAAACTAGAATTTATAGACGGGACTATACAGTTCTGCTGTTCTGATAAGTTAACATGTACAAGTTTTCCATCATTTGTGTGTACGTATAAATTATTATCTACAATCATTTTGTCAATACAACTTAATTTTATATCTTTTATTATGGTGTTTTTATTTAGCGCTTTCATGACCAGAAAATTATTTACTATCTTCACTAATATTGGTTCCATTAGTATAGGGGTGAATAACACCTCCGTTCTGCGGTCTACACGTATTCTTGTACTGCCAACATGCAAAGATTTTTTTGTTTTCACAATAGGCATATAGTATTTTTTAGCATATAATATAGTAGAGTCGTATTCTTTTACAAAAGAGATTTTAAAGGCGTTATTACCTTGTATATACTTCATTTTGTCTACGACAGATCTCATTTTGCCATAGTCTTTAGGTGGGATTGAACGTTTTCCTTTTTCAAACATAGCAAAGAACCATTCCGTATAGTTGGATGGTATACATTCAAGCCCCCTTGTAGCGCCAGGTATAGTTACTTTGTCATTGAAAATTGAAATACTGTTTTGCATCCTAGCTACCATGTCTGTTTTTTTGTAGTCTGGATGTCTGCCTCTGAACGGATGTATTCCTACAAATATTTGGCATGCTATAACAGCGAAGGAAAACCAGTCTGTTAAAGTAGAAAGTGTATTAGTTTGCCAATCCCGTATTGCTGGTGAAATGGCAGTCGGTGGATAGCTCGGAGTCTTGTATGAGTCAACATCCAAGAAGTAAGGAGTTGTAAATTTATCATTGTCAACTAAATAATTCCTTTCATTTCCATCAACAATTAAGCATTTGGCCTCATGAATACTATTAATTCCCTGTTGTATGTTTCTTACCAATTCTATTGAAGAGTCATTAGTTATACCATTGGCGTCTCTAAATCCAGTAGTAAACACTCTTTGTAAGAATTCGGCATTTTCTACGAGATTCATTGTAAATCCTACGTTGTGATTGTCTTTATCCATGATTACGTCTTGTGGTTTTATTACATTACTGGCTTTTATTAGTGCCAACTCTTCTATTTTACCTAAGGGAATCATCTTTTTTCTTTCATGGTATATCTTAAATACTACACCATCTTTCACATAAATAGACCCCTCTCCTCCTTTTGTTTTAAAATGTCTATCTGTCAGGGTTACTTTCCCCTTACCTTTTACACCATACTTCAACGTGCACCTCCACTTAGATGCCCATTACAGGCAGAAACTGCCGATTGATATATCATCATAATGATTTATGTTATCCTTAGCATATGTTTTAATAGCTTTGCTTACTCTACGTTTCAGATATTCTCCAGTAGAATTTGCAAATTTAGTAAAATCGTTTGCTATTTCTCCTAGGTCTTTACCGAATGATAAGATCCCGTCTGATGCTATCATTACTGTGTCTATATCATCCCGTCTAAATATAATCGAAGTATGCTCGTCAAATGCGCCATCCAGGCACACATTGTACCCATCACCTATTTTGTATACTAGTTTTTCTTTCCCAAAGTCTTTTATATAATCTACACGCCTTTTATTGGATAGTGTGTAACTTAAGTAATAAGGAGCATTACTTGGATACACTATGTTGTAATACGTCATGCTGCCATCCTTATGTTTGGCTATTACAACTCCATCTCCAAACACATTGACGTGGATGAACTCATTTCTTGTGTATGCAGATATCAATGTAGCATCCATACATTCTTCAGGTAGCCCAAGCAATGCTACAGCAATGTAATTTGCTGCTTTTATTATGTTCTCCCATGTAGAAAGACAAAAACCATGTTCACTACATAAAGCACGTTTAGCCTCATGTACCAGCAATCTTGCACCTACATCTGTGTGTTTAGACATACTGCATCCGTCAGACAATATTATGTAGTGATCGTCCGAGTAACCGATTTTGCCAGTAATAATATAGTCTTCACATATTTTATGTTTCATACCTATCTTCAAAAAACAATCAACATCCATAATATGCACCTCTTTAATCTACGCTCCCCTGTACGGGGAGCGCAGTCTGAGTGTCTAAAATACTAATTGCTGACTAACAGGTTGACTTCCAGGATTTGCCAAACCCTGACTCACAGAACTTATGCTCTCACTTATCAAATTACCAAGCTTCGCCAGTTTTGAGTCGGTTACTTCCCCAAAGTTTATGAAATCCGTAAGGCCAGCCTCGTCCTTAAAGGTAGTTAGCGCCGTTGCTACGTTCTTGGCGTACGCATCTCCGTCGATAGTGGCGTCCTTTAGACCAATCAATATTGTAGTCAGACTTTCCACATTATCTTCCTGCCTCAGGGCGCCATTTATATCTCCATTAATACTTGCTGGAGTTATCATTGGATTGGATGCATTATCCATACCATCGGTGATGATATAGATAGCCGCGTTGACATCGTAATCATTCCCTTCTTTGGTCATGTCTTCTCCCTGTGTCAATGTAGCGCGTATACTTTCGCTCGTAGCTTCAAACAAAGCAGTACGTCCGTACGGATTCAACTTCTCGTAATCATTTTCGTCTATATCCGCTATTGGCTTGAAGCCGTGTACTTCGGTAACATTATCATCGAAAGTTGTAAAGCGCACCAGCAAGTTTTCTGACCTTGGGTTGTCTTTACACGCAGATATAACAGTCTTTACAAGATCAAGAAGGCTGTCTGCAAATGGACGAACACTTCCAGTTACATCCAACACTATGGTAACCAATGTGTACTCTGTTGCTCCCAGCTTTTCCATCTTTATTGCTGAAAATTGGTACGTTCCTGGGCCAAGTATTTTTTTTACTTCCATATCACCATTATTCATTGTAATTTCCTCCCTTACTTCAAAATGTTTACTGTAGTATCCACCTTCATTCCACGATTGATCATTTCGTTCATAAAATCTTCTCCCATATTGGAGCAGCCATCTACTGATGATGTAGCGTCTTCAAGGATAACTATCTTCTTCATACTATCTTCCCCGAAATTGTCTGCAATATCTCTACCTGTATTAGCAAGGCAGTGGCTTAGTGCTTCTCCAGCGAGAAGAACTACATCTGCTTCATCAAGGGTTTCTATCAGCTGTGTATTCAATAAGGTTGACGGGTCACTGGGGTCGGGTACATCCGCTTGTACAGCAGAATAATGTTCTGTGAATATGTTAGACCCTTTTGTTACACAGTTAACCATGTTGAATGAGCTTTCCCATTTCAAGAGAGATCCGGCAAGTGGATCTGCAAAATTTGATCCGCCGTGTCCAATTAAACAATGGGGAGGCCACACCATTAAGGGGTACCTACCATTTGCTTTCAGGGCAGAAACGTATTCCTCGAAGCCGTCTCTATCTATACCACGAGCTTCCATACTCTTCCGGTTTTGGTAAGCACGTTCGGTGGTTTTCCATACACCAGCCATAACATCTTCTTCAGTGATCACCGTGAATGGTGCCGGGTGGTTGCCTTTCTTGTCCATCAAAAAGATAGGGTGTGCTACATCGACATAATGATGAGAATCCAAAGTGGCATGTATACTGTGAAGACCTGATCCAAACTTATCTATCATTTTGGAAAGCCTGTCAACATCCTTATCTGCACCTGGTACATACAAGGCACCATTCTTGTCACAAAAATCCTTCTGCATGTCGATAATCAATAAATCTACTCTCATTTTGCTGATCTCCTTTTTTACTTGCTAGTTCCACATTAAAAACAGCAAGATACAGGGGTTATTGTTTATACTTATCTTAACCATCCATGACGTATAATCTTTGTATGTTTCTTGGCTAGTAGTTTTCGTACCCAGAGTTATCAAAAGGTTTTATTTGTGTTATATGTAAGAAAGGGTATCCTGCATTTAATCTACCAGTAGAAGGACAATAAGTATTACCTCTACGGATAATACATATACCCCATTTATATCGTGTACCAGTTTCGGTATCATATTTGGGAAGACCCCCACGTATCTTTTTCTTGAACTTATACCACCTAATTGCTTTGTTTCTTTTGTACATATGCTTTAGATCCATTCGTTGCTCCTTTCTATACGCACTTTGGTTTATTTATGTTCTTTATTGCTTTTTGCAACATTTGCATCTTTCTATTACCCTACTCAAGACTCATTTTTTATTTTTAATTTCTGCAATATCCTTTTCTACTTTCTCTATGATTATTTTGCAGCATTTCAGTGCTTCTTGAAAAGAACCTTCGTCAGCAAAGTCCAAGGTTTTACGTGTCCAGGACTGGTCCATACTTTTACTTAGGCACAGAGGTACACAACTTTTAAACGTATTAGCCAGGGTGCAAACAGCACAATCGTTATTGCTGATGGCGCAATATCCGCATGGAAGCCAGTACTCTTCAAACCAATCAATTTGTTTTTTTTCATGAAGATTTTTTTCCATTTCCTTCCATTTATTTCTTGTTTCTTTCATATGTTTTAACCTTACAGCAACCTGCATATTATCCTCTCTATTCTCCCATACCTCAGTCCGGTGGTGGTCCGATGTCAGGTGCATCAAGGTTCAATACATTTATTACTTTTACTATTTTAACCCCATTGGGCTTACGCGCACTCACAATGGCTGTTCTTGTATGCACATCCATTGAGTCGAAAAAATGTGCGTCACCATAATGCCCTACAACTGCTAAAGGAGTGTTATCGTTAACATCTTTTATTACTTTCTTTAGATCGCCTACAGTAAAGGCGTCTTTTATTATCCCGTTTATTGTGGCATTCTCAGTCATTCTTACGCTCCTTTCATGTACTGTGTTAAGCACATTATGTTGTTGCAGACTGTAGCTATTTCTACAATAAGCCATAGGACACACAGCATTCTCACTACTTTGCTATTTTCCCATACTACATAGCACAGTATTACAACTGGAATTGTAAAGACAATATGCAATGATAGGTAATTACACATCCCTAAATGTTCCATTAATAATCTAGACAAAGGGTTTACCTCGACACAATTATACATTGTTATTCCTTTATACGTACTCCAGCTATCTAATATATTTCCTAGTAGTATACTCGACAGT
>Ga0209345_10007039_pt1 | contig 10043 bp, 8 predicted proteins | sample Cruoilmetagenom7_FD_187294 | JGI IMG/M metagenome (GOLD analysis project Ga0209345, IMG submission 187294) | Oil polluted marine microbial communities from Coal Oil Point, Santa Barbara, California, USA - Sample 7 (SPAdes) (version 2) | ecosystem: Environmental > Aquatic > Marine > Oil seeps ... | reverse complement strand
CGTGGAAATATGGCTTTAAAAGTATTAAATCAATTGTCAAAATAAGATTCACAGAACAGATGCCAAAAACCTCATGGAATGAATCGGCAAAGCATGAATACGGTTTTTATGCCAACGTAAACCCAACCGTTTCGCACCCAAGGTGGAGTCAACGCAGAGAAAGAGTGATCGGCGCGCCGTTGTTTACACCCAAACGTGACACGGAGCTATTTAATGGTTACGGCGAGCAGGTGGCGCATTTATACAAAGGCATGAACCTTAAGCAGTTCTTTTAAATAGAGTGTTATTGAAATGCTGAATAAGACATACCCTAAGTATCAGTTAGGCCTATTGAAAACGATAGTTTTTAGCGCCTGCTTAATACCGTTTGTCTTGATTTTATGGGATGGATTTAATAATTCATTGGGTGCAGAGCCGATTCAAACCTTGCATTTTAGAACAGGTGATTGGGCTTTACGTTTCTTGCTAATTACGCTGGCTATGTCGCCATTACAGCGCTTACTTAAAACACCCTTACCGATACGCTTGCGACGAATGTTTGGTTTATTCGCGTTCTTTTATGCTAGTTTCCACCTATTGGTTTGGCTTGTTTTAGATCAGTCATTAAGCATTGATAATATGCTGCAAGATGTGCCAGAGAGCCCATATATCATGTTGGGCCTATTCGCGTACTTAATGCTGATACCGCTCGCGATCACATCCACAGTAGGGATGATGCGTCGACTTGGAAAGCTATGGGTGCCATTACATAGAACGATTTATTTAATAACTATAATGGGCGTTGTACACTTTTTTTGGTTGACCAAATTAGATTACACGGAACCACTTATTTACACCGTTTTATTGGTTATCCTTTTGACGTTTCGCTGGCAAATATCGAAAAGAGTTTTTATTTGTAAGAATAAGTAAGGCTTAATATATAAGGTGCTTTTTACCTGAATAAAAGGTTGAGGAGTGGATAGGCGCAAAACGATATGGCTTTATTCATTTGGGCGTTTAATGCTCATTCCTAAGGCTGTTAGTTTTTGCGTAGAAGAAAAGGGAGTGGCCTTTATTTGACCCATCTTCTTGAGTTATGGGTTGGTCTAAGACTCATCAGTTAGAATAAAAAATTGAGGTAAGGCGTTATTTTTTAATAAAAGAGAGCGTTAAAGTTTAGCCTAAGGGGGGCGCTAATTCTTTCCTAAATTAGTCTGTGTCCCCAGTTCAGGTCAGAGCTAGTGCACCTCGGTAGATTACCATGGTTTAAAGCATTTTGTGCTTGTGGTGAAGAATGGTAATAAACGAGACTTCTTTATCAAGTGTATTGCTTACTTGGTGACTGACTTTTTGTGCAACATGGATGCTATCCCCTGGCTTTAGGTGATACGATTTGCCTTCTGCAATTAAGGTTAGACCTTCTTCTAACGCAACAATATATTTGTCGTCATCAATATGTAATTCATTGCTGGTACTGGCATTTTGAATTAATCGCTCATGAAAAATATCAACGCATGATTTTTCTACAGATGGGGACATGAATCGCCTAAAGTAACCATCATCATTAATTTCAAATTGTTTGTTTGCAGGGTAATGAATGACGTTACCTTTGCTTTCGATTAAAAATAGATCAGCTAAACTGCATTGCAAGGCTTCAGCAAGTTTTGATGCGGATTTGATACTTGGGTAAACCTGCTGTTTTTCAATTTTAGAAATCATTGATTTACTAACGCCTGCCCGCTCGGCAAGCTCTTGCATACTTAGGTTCTGCTTTGTTCGCTTTTGGAGAAGATGTTTGCTGAATAATTGGTACGAGTAAGGCATATTTTTTATATCCATATATCATATAGTCATATAAAAGAAAGTAACTAAAGAATCTCTTATATGATACAACTGTCCATAAAAGTAACACGAGTTCTAGGTGGACTATTGGCTTTTGAGGGATCTTAACTCTATCAAAACTGAGAGTGAAATAATAGAGAAGGTGGTGAAATGGATGGAAAGTTAGAGCAAAAAGAAGGTGGCTCTATTGAAAATAGTTACGAGAAAAAAAGAATTCAAGATTATATCGCCCAGTACATGCAAAACGAGTGCAAAGTAGAGGGGAGTCAATCGATCAGTCTTCCAAATAGTGAAGTGAATGGAGATTTTCATTTATTTTTAGAGAGCTATGATTCACGATATATTCTTGTTGCTGATGCGTGCGGGCATGGTCTTTCATCTATTTTGCCTGCCCTTAATATCCCTAAAACATTTACCGCGATGGCTAATAAAGGGCTATCAATTCTCACTATTGCCGATGAAATTAATGCCCTCCTCTATGAACAAAATATAGCTGGGCATTTTATAGCAGTAACGATTATTCAGATGGATGAGAGAGAGGGCTATATTGAGGTGCTCAATTGCGGTAACCCACCAGCATTCCTTGTTAGCGAAGATGGTGTTATTCTCCATGAATTTAAATCAAACTCTCAGGCATTGGGTGTTGTTAGTAATGTTCTGCTTAAGCTCAATCTGGAGAGCTTAAAGTGTGATAGGAGTGCGAAATTTTATATTGCTACTGATGGTCTATTTGATACGTTTAGGGCATTTGGCTCGAAGAGTGTTCCCGTCTCTTTCAAAGATGTTGTTAACGAAAGCAAACGTTCGTCTGCTGATATTTTTAGTATAGTTGATGATGAATTGCAAAAAGTGCTAGAGCATGGTCAGGTAGATGATATCACTTTTATCGAAATGCCTTATACCCCCCAGTTAAAGCTGATGGACAGTAGTCCTGCTGATTTAGATTTGATATTAAACCCCGTTGAGCACTCGGAGGCGAGTAGTGTCGAGAGTGTGAATTTAAAAAATGAAGTGCTGCTTAGTATTGATAAAGAGGATCAAAAAGACTTAGTAAAGCTTTTAGAACGTGTTGTGGGTAGGGTTTTAGTCGCCAATAATGAAAAGGATAGCATAAGGATTTTCTTAAGAAGTAAGCCATCATTGATTATTGTCGATAGCAAATTTTTAGAAGAAGGTCACTGGCCTATGTTGCGAACCTTTATGCAGCATGACCGAAACCTTTCAATAATTATCTCCCACAGTGCGGGCCTTGTATTAGCAACTGAAAAAATGTTTGAGGTTGGTGTAAGCGGGTATTTAAAAAAACCATTCCAAGAAGAAGCAGTAGAAAATGTAATCACTAGGTGTTTGCATGAAAAAAGAACGGGAGATTTTATACACCTCTCATCTAGAATATTTAACTCATCTTCACTGGCAATGACTATTACAGATAACAGTGGAAATATTATTAAAGTAAATGATGCTTTTGTAAGAATTTCAGGCTATAGAGAAGAGGATGTGATAGGCAGAAACCCAAAGCTCTTGAACTCTGGGAAACATGATAGAGAGTTCTATCGAAAAATGTGGGAGAGTATAAATTCGCATCACCACTGGAGTGGTGAGATATGGAATAAAAGAAGAAATGGTGAGCTGTTTCTAGAGTGGATTACTATTAATGCCATTACAAATGATAGTGGTGAGGTTGTTAACTATATTTCCGTATTTTCAGATATTACAGAACGAAGGGCTACAGAAGAAGCCATTCATAAACTGACTTTTCATGACCCACTTACATCGTTACCTAATCGTCGTTTATTTCTGGATCGGCTTAATCAAAAGTTAACGGAGGCTAAACGTAACCAAACGCAGTTAGCGCTGTTGTTTGTAGACTTAGATCATTTTAAGGACATTAATGACACACTTGGGCATGATGTTGGCGATATCGTATTAAAAGAGCTAAGTATAAAATTATTAGCGTCTGTTCGAGACTCTGATGCCATTGCTCGCTTTGGTGGTGATGAGTTTACTATTTGTTTAACGGGCCTAAAATCTACTGAAGATATTGACGTTATTGCACAGAGTATTTTAAAAGAAATTAAGAAACCATTTACTGTTGAAGGCGAGAAATTTTACCTTTCAGCAAGTATAGGCGTTGCTCTATCCCCCGGTGACTCGAATAATGCACTGGATTTGATTAAACATGCAGATCAGGCTATGTTTGCATGTAAGCAGGACGGTCGTAATGGTTTTCAGTATTTCAAACGCGAGATGCATGAAAAAGCATTATTACGTAAAGAAATTATTAAGGATCTGCATAGTGCCATTACTAATAATGAGTTCATTGTTTATTACCAACCTATCGTGGATCTGGCGACTAGCCAAATTAATAAAGCAGAAGCTCTAATTCGTTGGAAACACCCCACAAAAGGATTTATCAGCCCTGTTGAATTTATACCTATTGCTGAAGAGGCGGGAATGATTAATGAAATTGGGGATTGGGTTTTTAAACATGCTACTGCGCAGGCAAAGGCATGGCAAAACGACTTTGATATCGATTTTCAGGTTGCTATTAATAAATCACCAAAAGAGTTTCAACGAGAAGATCCATTGGATCAAAAGTACATGCGTCACTTGGCAGAAATAGAACTTTCTGCAAACAGTGTGGTAATGGAAATTACTGAAGGTTTATTAATGGAATCTAATAAAAGTGTACATGCTCAGCTTATGAGTATTAGGGCAGGAGGTACAAAAATTTCGTTAGACGATTTTGGTACGGGTTATTCATCTCTTGCATATCTAAAAAAGTTTGCTATTGATTATTTGAAAATTGATCGTTCATTTGTGTCTAATTTGTCTGAAGGATCCGATGATCTTGCTTTGTGTGAGGCCATGATTGTTATGGCTCATAAGCTTGAAATTCAGGTTGTTGCTGAAGGTATCGAAACGAAACAACAAAAGGAGTTATTGCAAAGAGCAGGTTGCGATTTTGGACAGGGATATCTATTTTCTCGACCTGTTCCCAGTGAAGAGTTTGAGGGTTTGTTAGCAGAAAACTCTATCAGCCAAACTTAAATCGTCCTGCGCCACCAAACAGGGGAAAAATAGACATTCAACTAAATAAACAGAAGCCTAATAATCGGCCTTCAAGTGAGAGTGTATAGGGTCTGATGGGTGTTTATTACGGCTAAGCCTATTTATCTGTAGCTAGCAATAAATAAAGCGCTTACTTTATCGGTTTGAATGGAGCCAATGAGCGGATTCGAACCGCTGACCTACTCATTACGAATGAGCCGCTCTACCACCTGAGCTACATCGGCTTGAATAACGTGAAAGTATAGGGAGTGAATAAGGCTCCGACAAGCTGTTTACTGATTGCGAACTTTAATGATAACGTCCACACATTCGAAACGAGTGCCGGCGGGCAGTACGGGTAAGTTGTTAATATTGATGTCGCTACTGTTAACATCGGTTAAAGCGTTGGAATCAGTATTATAAAAGTGATGGTGGTGTTCGGTATTGGTGTCGTAAAACACTTTGTTCGGATCAATAATAACTTCTCGTAATAAGCCTTTATTTGCAAATAATCCCAGCGTGTTATAAACCGTTGCCTTTGAAACGGGCTGATCGCTTTGTTGAACATTGGATAAAATTTGATCGGCGCTGACGTGTTGTTGTTTGCTAAATAGGAAATCAGCTATTTGCAGACGCTGTTGAGTAGGCGCAATGCCATGTTCTTTAAGTAAATATTTAACAGATTGTACGTTTGTTTTTTCGACCATAATCGTTACCGTTTTGCCTTTTTGCAGTATAGCATAGGGTGTTTAGTACTGATATTAGCGCGTTATTTTGTATGGGGTGGGGTCTATTTTGGTGGTTCTATTTAACAGCATATCCACCATCAGTTCGGCGCTGGCTGGCGCGGTAACAATACCGTTGCGGTAATGCCCAGCATTAAGGCTTAAATTGTTGAATGGCTCAACTCGGCAAATATAGGGGATGCTCTGTGGCGAACTGGGCCTTAATCCGGCCCAATGTGCATCGGGTTCAATAGTAGCGAGGGCAGGATAAAGCTGTTGGGCAAAGTCTCTAAGGTCGTCAAAGGCTTCTTGAGTGGTGCTGGCATCAAATTCAGTGTTTTCACGCGTACTGCCAACAACAATTCGGCCGTCTTTTCTAGGGATAATATAACGGTTGCCATCCATCACCATGCAACGGTTAGCAATATCTGTTGGCGGAAAGCAAATCATTTGCCCTTTAACGGGGGTGATGATGGGCTTGGGGCAAGCATCGGGTATTAACTGTGGGCTCCATGCGCCGCCACAAATAATATATTCATTCGCGCTAACGGTTGAATTTTTTAACTGAACGCCCGAAATGGACTGACCTGTTGAAACAAGTTGGTTGGCCTCCTGTTCGTTATAAAAGCTAACCCCTTTGGCGATTAAATATTCTGTTAAAGCGGCCGATAATTTATGCGGTTTAATAGTGGCTACATCGTTGCGATAAATAGCAGCGTGTTCGAGTTGTTTTAAATGGCGGAATTGGCTATTTAAGATGTCTACGGACAGCACTTCAACAGGCGAATCGTTTTGCTCACACCATTCAAGTGCTTGAGTCATTTCATCATCGTGCAGCACTAACATACCCGATAGCACCCATTCTGGGTCTATGCCGGTTTCATCGTAAAGCTCTGACGATAGTTGTTGATAAACACGTTGGCTGAGTGAGCTGATGGCATTGACAGGGTTGGAATATAGCCACGGCCGCATAGGTGATAATATTCCACCCGCTGCCCAAGTGGCTTGTTGGCCAGGGCTGTTTTTTTCAATAATGGCGACTGTTGCGCCCGTTTTTTGAAGTTCTTTAGCGGTTAATAAACCAATAATGCCACCGCCAATAATGAGGAAATCGAACATGAAAAGTAAGGTGTTAAAAAGATTCAGTATAGCGTAATCTAAGTTCAGTTTTGCTGATGCTAATCAGCTTTGAATTATAAATTTAAGGGATTGTTGATGTTGAGTACCTTGTACCCAGAAATAGAACCGTTTGCGAGTGATTGGCTTGACACAGGTGATGGCCATCAGGTGTATTACGAGCAATCGGGTAACCCTGATGGAATCCCCGTTATTTTTTTACATGGTGGGCCCGGTTCTAGTTGCAAAGAGCATCACCGGTGTTTTTTTAATCCACAAAAATACCATATTATTTTAATGGACCAGCGTGGCGCAGGTCGCTCTCGCCCATTGGGTGGTTTGGTGCGCAATACAACGCAGCATTTGATAGCGGATATGGAGATGATTCGAAAAAAACTAACAATTGAAAAATGGTTGTTGTTTGGTGGCTCATGGGGAGCTACATTAGCACTTTTGTATGCTCAGGCGTATCCCTCAAAGGTGTTGGGTTTAATTCTCCGAGGTACATTCTTAGCACGCTCTACAGATGCGGACTGGTTCTTTAAAGACGGTGTTAACCGCTTGTTCCCAAAAGCCTGGAAACGTTTTAGTCAGCATATTTCGACTAATGAACGTAAAGACGTATTAGGGGCTTATTACCGGCGTTTAAATATTGACGATAAAGAGGTTCAGCAAGAGGCAACCCGCGAGTGGGATGCCTGGGGCGGTGCGGTGGTATTAGGCGATGCTTTTAATGCGGCTGAGTTAGACGGCGAGGTGCCCGATACCGCTATTGCGCAAGCCCGCATTGAAACGCATTATGGGATGAACCGTTATTTTATTAAAGAAAACCAAATTGTCGATAATGCGATTCGTTTATTGGACATACCGTGTACGCTAATTCATGGCAGAAAAGATTATATGTGTCCTATTGAGTCATCGTTTGCCTTAGCGCAAGCGGTTCCTAAGGCAAACTTTATTGAACTGCCTAATGCGACCCATTTAGCGCAAGGCGATGAAATGATTGATGCCTTAGTTTCAGCAACGGATCGATTTGTATTAACAAATGAGGTTAATAAATAATCACCGAGCGGATGCTTTTCCCTTGATGCATTAAATCAAAGGCGCGATTAATATCTTCTAATGGCATGGTATAGGTGACCATTTCATCTATTTTAATTTCACCACGAAGGTACTTTTCAACATATTCGGGCAATTCAGAGCGGCCCTTAACACCACCAAAGGCAGTGCCGCGCCAAATTCTTCCGGTGACAAGTTGAAATGGGCGAGTGGATATCTCTTGCCCCGCACCGGCGACACCAACAATAACAGATTCGCCCCAGCCTTTATGGCAGCACTCTAGAGCGGAACGCATGGTGTTAACGTTACCGATACACTCAAATGAGTAATCAACACCACCATCAGTCATATCAACCAAAACATCTTGAATAGGCTGGTCAAAATTCTTCGGGTTAACGCAGTCCGTTGCGCCAAGCTGCTTGGCAAATTCGAATTTATCTTCATTAATATCAATGGCAATAATACGCTCTGCTTTCGCAATAACAGCACCTTGAATAGCGCTAAGGCCAATACCGCCCAAGCCAAAAATCGCCACGGTACTACCCGGTTCTACTTTAGCTGTATTGAGAACGGCGCCAATGCCAGTGGTAACGCCACAGCCAAGCAAGCAGGCTTTATCTAGCGGTGCTGCTTTGTTAATTTTAGCCAGTGATATTTCGGGTAAGACAGTGTACTCGGCAAAAGAAGAGGTGCCCATATAATGGTAAATAGGCTGACCATTTTTTGAGAACCTTGATGTGCCATCGGGCATCAGTCCTTTGCCTTGAGTGGCTCGAATAGCTTGGCATAAATTGGTTTTACCGGATAAACAAAATTTGCATTGTCCGCATTCTGGCGTATACAGCGGAATAACGTGGTCACCGACTTGTACAGACGTTACGCCGGGGCCAATCTCCTCAACGATGGCACCGGCTTCGTGCCCGAGCACGGCTGGGAATATGCCTTCAGGGTCATCACCCGATAAAGTAAACGCATCGGTATGGCAAACACCCGCAGCAATATGTCGAATAAGCACTTCTCCATGCTTAGGCCCGTCTAAATCAATAACATCTATAGATAAGGGGGAGCCTGCTTCCCATGCAACAGCAGCCGTTACTTTCATGTGGTTCCTTTTGAAATAAGTTTAATTAATGGTTAAAGAGTTTAGAGTTTTTTGTGTTTCTAAACAAGAGCGCTTTTTCATCTGTTTGGCTGGTTTTACTGGCCTGCTCAATGGCATTGGTGACGGTATGGTGCTGTGGTGATAAGTCACAAACCGGGTCTGCATTTTTTGCATCGCCGGTTAACAAAAAAGCTTGGCAATGACAGCCGCCGAAGTCTTTCTCTTTTTCAGGGCAACTTTTGCAGGGTTCTTTCATCCAATCATTACCGCGAAAATAATTAAAGGCAGTGGATGTGTTCCAAATATCGCTAATGGAATGGTCGCGTACACTTGGGCAATCAAAGTTAGGTAATTGACGAGCTGAATGGCAGGGCAGAGCTAAACCATCCGGTGCAATGGTTAGAAACGTTGTTCCCCAGCCATTCATACAAGCTTTTGGGCGGCCTTCGTAATAATCGGGAACGACGTAGTAAATTTTCATGCGGCCTTGCTGCGAGGCTTGATACTCTTTAGCAATTACTTCAGCGCTTTGCAGTTGTTCTTGGCTTGGCATTAGTTGGTCACGATTGTGCTGTGCCCAGCCATAGTATTGTGTGTTTGCCAGTTCTACAAAATCGGCACCTAACTCAATGGCCATCTCTAAAATATCTTTCATTTGATGAATATTATGGCGGTGTAATACCACGCAAAGTACCATTGGGTAGCCGTGTTTTTTAATCAGCTTGGCGACGCTTTTCTTGTGCTGAAAGCTTTCTGTGCCGGCAATAAAATCATTTAACTCTTGTGAGCTGGCTTGAATGCTTACTTGAATATGGTCTAGCCCCGCTTCTTTTAATGCAATGATTTTCGCCTCATCCATGTTATAGCCGGAGGTGATAAGGTTGATGTAATAACCGAGTTTGTGTGAATAATTGACCAACTCAACAAGGTCTTTTCTAACCAATGGCTCACCACCAGAAAAACCCAGTTGTACCGCGCCCATTTCACGTGACTGTTTGAGTACACGTTTCCAATCATCCGTTGATAACTCGGAGGAGAATTTGGCGTAATCTAGCGGGTTAGAACAGTACGGGCACTGTAATGGGCAAGAGTAGGTTAGCTCGGCTAAAAGCCAGCGTGGTGGGCTAGGTGCGTTGCGTGAGCCAGCCATTATCTAAAGCAATGTTTAA
>Ga0209345_10007036_pt1 | contig 10046 bp, 24 predicted proteins | sample Cruoilmetagenom7_FD_187294 | JGI IMG/M metagenome (GOLD analysis project Ga0209345, IMG submission 187294) | Oil polluted marine microbial communities from Coal Oil Point, Santa Barbara, California, USA - Sample 7 (SPAdes) (version 2) | ecosystem: Environmental > Aquatic > Marine > Oil seeps ... | reverse complement strand
CCCAGCGTTAACTGGAGCAATTACGCTCATTAGATTTCCTACTTTACTGTCTTCTACCAGTACCTCTAGATCTTTACACGTAGGGAGTATTGCAGTGACAAAAGTATCAATAGATACCTCTTTAATATTATTAAACTTATCTGCATCAATAGGTAATTCTTCTTTCAAAGTATCAAAAATACTTTTAGCTACAATGCTAGATTTTCTGTTTACATATAAAACATCTTTAACTGGAATATCATCAATGTTTGCATGCCTACGTTGTAATGAGTCCGCTAAACCAAGATCATTAATAGTGGCTTCTGCCTCTTCTAACATCTTAGCAGTGACCAGGGGCTTAGGCCTTTTGTAGTTAGCTGGGGCTACTACACTTTCAAATTTACGTACTGCTTCATCTACAGGCACATCATCAGATAGATCAATTAGTAATGTACCAATTGCAGAATTTCTAATTCTTACACTGGTTCTACCATTTAACCATAGGTAATTTTTCTGTTGCTCAAAGGATAGTACATAATATTCATTTAATTGTTTTTTGAATTTCTCTACTACCCCTAGAAATTCTTCGCCTCTATAAATAGAATTATTTTTAATAAGTTCTATAGTTGTATTTACAGCACTGAAAGACAGTTCTTTAAGGGCACGTTCTAATACATCTTTACTTGTTCTCATTGTTCCGGTTTTAGTAGCTAAACTGTCTGAAGTAATGAATCTATTATTTTTTAATTTAGCACTGAAATGATCCCACTCAATTATCCCATTATCTGTAGTTTGAAAGTTGGAGCTTGTACCTAATTGCTTTTGTTTACTTAAAAAGTAATTATCAATTTCTTTGGTTTTAACTAGTTTAGATAAATTTTTGGGTACTTCAGAGAAGTCTCCATCAATTTCAAATTCCCAAATATTATGTACTTCATTATTATCATCAATGGCTACAATGTCTCCATAATGGTTAAGGAAGCTTCTACAGCAATTACATCGGTGCTCTTGCTTAAGATGTTCTTCAAGAGAATCAATATACAAATCATATAATTCATCTTTTTCAGTTTTAACTTTGAATAGAGTAAAATTCTCTAATTCAGCGAATCTATCTTGTACTTTTTTCTTGATATCAATAAACATTTTATAATTCCTTATCTGTTATACACACTAATCCACACAACAGCAGTATGCTGTTATGTATTATGTAAGTTAATTTAAAGTTCTATTAGTGTTACGTTTGCTAGTCTGAAGTTTTCTTTAGCTGTCTCTATAGATTCTTTCCAACTAGAATCTTTAGTTAGTTTAGGATAAACCACTGTTGTTATTCCTGCTTGTATAATCCATAAGCTACACACACTACAACAAGGGAATGTTGTGTATAAGGTAGCTCCCTCTAAACTCTCTTCTGCATTAAGTATTGCATTAACTTCTGCATGTACTGTTAGTTTTAGTTTATTCTCTTTACTTAACGATTTTTTATTATCTATTTTTATACTATCTGGTATTTTGTTATACCCACTAGATATTAATTTATTGTGTGAAGTAATGATTGATCCTACTTTCTTATCTGGATCTTTACTAAATGTGCTTACAAATCCAGCAGAGTCCATCATTATTTCGTGATAAAAATTATCATTCTTTTTCTTTGCACATTGAGCATTTGAATCTACCATTTTTGATAGTACCTCCTTGAGTTAATTTACGGATTTTGCATGTGCTACATACACGGGTATACGCTAACCCTGCTGAAGATCTACGTTTTGTAATTGGTGATTCTTCTTTATTGTCCATAATGACCTCTATTTTTTATCAGGTACTTTAGCGTGCAGAGTATCTATTAGTTTCTTTTCAGTAATCATTAATGCCTTACTAGTTTCAATTTCTGGTAAGTATTTACACAGTTCAGGATAATTAGTGTAAAGCTGTTTTGCTGTATTACACGAATATAGCACTTCTGTAACTGTATTTATAAAATTTAATTTTTGTTTAATAATTGAGTTAAGTGTGCCATTCAATTCTTCAAGTTTTTTATACCTGGCTGGAGTTAGATACAATTTTGAATTATATAGATCATTTAATAACACCTTAATACCTACAACATTGAACCTTCCTAAATACTTATCTTCTACTCCTTTTTCTGTTTCTAGATACGCACTTATATAATTTACACTATGTAGTCCACCAGGAGGACTGTTATCAATCCATTCCTGTATCTTAGGTGGGTATAATGTTTTAAGTGCTGGGTATATTACTTTATCCAAAATATCTTTATCTGCTTTAGCAATTGGCTTATCAAACTTCTCTTTAGTTAGTTTGGTTATCATACTATCGCGTATAGTTTTTGTAAGTCTCATTATTTAAACCTCAATTTTTCAAATTCATCAGTTAAGCAAAATTCATATGCTTCCCATAAGCTAAAATCTTTAGCTACTACAATATTGGTTTCTCTTTTAACAAACATAAATGCTTTCTTGTTGTTAACATACTCACCTTGGTCTTTTAGAGTTAATCCATGATTCCTGGCTTCCCTACGAGTTTCTTCTATTATTTTTGTTTGTGGGGTTTTGCCTTTAGTTTTAAATACTGTGTTTACCATTTTAGTACCTTGGATTATTCTTCTTACTTTTATAGATCTCTTCACGATCTACTGAAATACTCTTAGGTGCATCAATAGCAATTTTTACCTGTCCATGTGATATACCTGTTACTGTGACAACTACAGAGTCACCAATCATTATCTTTTGTCCTACTTTTCTTGTTAATACTAATGTAGACATTATCTATTTCCTTTTTAGTTTAGTTGTTTTTACTGGTTTACCCGCTTTAATCCACTTATTCTGATCTATTGAGATTAAATAATTACCTAACAGATCTGAATAATCTATATGTTCACCTTTAACACTTACACCTTTTTCATCTACGCATGAAGGCAGTACTAGTAGGCTCTTAGAGCCCTTCTGCTTAATCCAGGCTAAAGACCTTGGGAATGTATCAAAAGTGAATTCTCTAACGTCTGTATACTCTGTAATGTGCTTATTCTTATGCTTACTATTAATAGTAGGTCTACGTTTCTTACGTACTATTATTTCATTATCAGGATTTAAGAATTCACAGTTATCTGGGTTATACCCTACAATGTTGTTTTTTAGTGATATTTTAAATCCATCTTCATAGCCAACACTGTTTGCATACTCTCTAAATATTGCAAAGTCGCTCCATTCATCATGCATGAAATCTGGATCATTGTGATATACATCTTTCCTCCTTAAAGATTCCCATATTTTATATAGGGGAGTATTAGTACCTCCATGAGTAGTCTTATTTATGATATTAGCTATATCAGTACATTTTTTGCACTTAGCTGCTGCTAATCCATTGGCTAGCTTTGTTTCTACTATTTCATTACATTCTGGGCATTTGAAACTACCAAATCTATTTTTCTTTTTAGAAGTGGGAGTAGAGAATCTCATATCTAATTTCTTAATAAGTTCCATATATTGCTCCTTATTTTATTCTTCAATTCCTGCCTTAATCCAAGTTTCTTGATCAAATGACATGGTGTAGTTTTCTAATAATTCCTTATATGACATTTCATAGGTGTTGATTACAATTCCTGACTTCAATATTCCGCTAAGTAGCCATACTGACTTTGATTTTTTGGATTTAAACCACACAAGCCCTTTAGGGAACGTCTCTCTAGTGAATGGCTTGTAGGTAGGCTCTTGCACTTTTTCAATATAATCACACATTCGAACTCTTAGCATGCTTTCAGCCGCCTCTACAACAAACGCGCCAGTTGAGGCTATACCGACAAAACGAAATGGCCCCTTCCCATCTACTCCCAACTTCCCGTCGTACCAACACATAACCATGTCGCCATTCTTGATGTCTTCGCTCATTTAGAATCTCCTTTCTTAGCACATTGTTTTAATTCAGATAATACTTCTAGCATTTCATCTTTATTCCCAGTAGTGAAAGCTATTTCATTAGCTGCCCAATCAATATTAGTAATTATTTTATAAGCTATACCTGTAGATGTTACCTCTGAACTCATGTAGTAACATTGTGGTCTATGATCTTTAAATGCTGCTATAGTTGTGAAGGTGATAATAGTAGCTATTGTAGTAATCATTAATAAACCTAACCACCATTCAAATGATGCATTGAATAATCTATCTATAAAGTGTTTCATCTAATGTACTCCTGTAAATACCCATTTAACTCTCTCCCAGAAACCAGCATTTCTGGGCCTACTCAGCTTAATGTTACTTAATACGTACATTTCTTTATTAATAAATAGAGATGCTCTTAGTTTCTCTACTTCTTGTTGTAGCTCTTCTATTTCTTTACCAGTCATAACATTCTCCTATATCAAGTTTCATATTTACGCAAGTTTTCATAAAACTCAACAACATCTGGATCTACTACCAGTTCTTTAATCATATCGAACTGCTCAACAGATATATCAACACCCGTAGATTGATAGCCATTCTGGCAGAAGAACCATGTACCCCTATCAAATATCTCTGACTTGTCTATTAAAACTTCTACACTCTGCTTTCCATTAACTATCTCAGCCATTATTTCTCTCCTTAGTATTTGCCAGTTTTATTGTCAAGAGCTCTCCAAAATTCATATCGCATTTCCCTATTATAGGTATCTTCATCATTTTGGTGTCCGTTAAGTGGGTTCTGCATTAACCCCTTTAACCAGGTGGCTTCCTCCTCAGTTAATACTAGTTTTACTGTTTTTATTACTTCTTCCTCTATTGTTGCCATTATCATTCTCCTGTCTTAAGTTGCTTTTAATTTCCCATATTATGACTTTTTCCATATTTATACTCACCGAATCGAAGTCATGTAAAAAGTGAGTTACCCCTCGGCTATATATAGTAAAAAGCCTTGTTCTTTAGATATTTAGAATATCGGTATAGATACAACCTAAAAAACCCAATTAAGCGCAGGATGCGCCTAATCAGGTAATTTATTAGTTTGGTTTGAAATTATGTAATGTTTAGATTATACACTAGGACAGTGCATATTCAGATTCACGTATATATTTACTTAAGTTATTACTCCTTTTAGTTACTTTAACTTTAGTACCCAATAACTCACTAATAATGTTTTCCAGTAAGTTAGAATCAGCTATCTCACACATAATATCTATGTAATTAGCTCTTACCTTATTCATATTATTAGGTGATGCCATAAAGTCATCATGTACTGTAAGCAATACAAACCCCTGCTTATGAGCTCTTCTAATCATCTCTCTAACTATGTATCCATCTACTGACTGAGTTACGTTAGCTATGATGGGTATTCCATTAGTACTTGGTTTATTTATTTCCATTCTATACGTGAAAGATGTATGGTTTAACTCATCTATCTCAATACGTTTATCTACCAGCTCTGTTACATCTACGCTAGCTACATGACCATCTGGCAATGTCCAGGAGTAGTTATAAGCATCTCTATCCCAACATGATAGTAAATCATCCATTACTTCTAGAGCCCCTGGTATCTCTCTAGCGAGAGTCTCATGGAATGCTTGAAGTTCAGGAGTACCTTTACCAAATACACTCTCAGGCTGTGCTTTAGAGCCATAACAGGAAGTCATAACAGGTTTCTTGATCATATTTCTTGTGATTTCTTTACCACATAAAGAATCCATAGTGTCAGTCACTTTCTGGTATATGTCTTCTCTTTTACCTGTATTAGTTAAGTTCACATTAGCTGCTGTAGTTCTGCAGCCTATTAATACAGACAATATCTGAATACCGCTAGCACATGAATCTAATCCCATTATGAAACCTGTAGGTACTCCATTCTTAGCGTCTTCTAGAGCTTTAACAGCTTTTCTTACCTTATGTATATCAGAACTTGGTAATGCTTCTACCATGCTCTCCTGGTACTCTGTATCTATCCAATTAATCCTCGCATCCCAAGTTAATTTATCTAAGCCAAATCCATTGGCTATAGCTATTTTGATGTATTCAAGTCCTGTGAAATTTCTCACAATTTTTTCTCCTTTTTCTGCGATTATTTGCTTGTTGCTTTCTGGTAGCCCAGCAGCAATTGTATTGAGAGTATTCTCTATCATTATCTATACGTTCTAGTGTCAGATCTTCTTTATACCCAGAATTTCTTGCCCACTCAGCAAAATTAATATAATTGTTCCATTCAGGATGCATAGTTATACCTCTACCTCCATAGTATTCATAGCTAGGGTTATTTACGTTATTACAGCGCATACGTGCCCCTTTCCATATTCTGTGCAACCTTGTTCCGGTTTCTCCATGTATTCTTGAATTATTACCAGTAATCTTTTTTCTATAGCAACCACATGAAGTTGTTTTCCCCATTCTCAGTACATTTACACCCACTTCTACTTGGTTTCCACAAGTACATTTTGCTAACACAAAGCGTATATTCCTGTCCCCTGATTTACGTGGAGAAGCTTCAGATAGTACAGTTAATTGTCCAAATACTTGTCTCACTACTTCTACTCTTTTCATCTTATGTTCTCCTATTTACATAGTTTATGTATGTTACTGTACCCTGTGAAAGTTTGCATATCTACTCCATTATTTAGTTAATTTATTCAATTCCAAACATCAATTTCAAGTCTTCTCTCATGTTATCCATTACGTATTCCCATGCTTCTTTAGTTGAGTGATACTCAATTGGGCTACTAGTATGTAAGTAATCTGCAGCAATAAACATATTTTTAGTTCTTGGGGTATACGCTATTAAACATTTTTCTTGGTGCTGGTCATTCCAATCAGCCTCCCAATCACCTTCTAGCTCTCTAAGCTTATTTAGTACTCTTGTAGTTGCTTGACGTTTATCTACTAATTGCGTTATTTCTTCTTCTGTTTCAAATACATTACCTAGAGCCAGTCTTTTAGTGTCTATAGAAGTTTTAGTATAGCTGTCACTTCCTATTTCGCCATCACTATAAGAAAAGTAATATTTTTCCTTTTTCTCAGGTATAAATACCCTACTAACTTTAGGTTTAGTGTACCCAAGCTCAAGTATCTTGGATTCTGGTATTTGAATACCATCTATGCTTATCATTTTAGTCATGGTTCTTTTCCTATTGGATTATAAATAAATGTATGCTCTTCTTCGCTATTCTCACCCTCTTCTGAACGCATTTCTTGCCATCTTGTAAGAGTATCAATAGCTTCCTGTATATCCTGGTTTATGCACTTACCTGCACCCCTACCTCCAGCTACAAGTAGCTTTTTGATAGCGTGTTGTAAGCAAGGATCAGTTACATTAAACAGTTCAAGTACTCTATATACATCAACAGTATTTAGATGATTCACCTCTTTGAAATAATGATTGTGCTTCTTATCTTTCATAATTTACCCTATATAGTCCAATACAATTTCGCGTACATATTCTTTAGATAGTCCTGTTTTTTCACATATTTCTGGTATTTTATTTAAAAACTTACCATCCTTTACGTTATCAAGATAATTTAGTACTTCTTCTTCTACATCTATTTCCTTAACTCCAGTATTCATTTGGTTATTACCTCTTTAGTTTTAAGTGATATACATGCCCTCTTATAGGGACTTCCTTGGTAATTTATGTGATACCCCTTTGAATAGAATCTGCCTCTAGAGTCAAATCCATGAGTCGAGTGAAACTTATTACCATTGTTGATTATTTCTTCATATACCTCATTAGATGAACTGATCATTTCATTATAACTAGTGATCTTATCCACGGTATCTAATGGTTTATTAGCTAACTCTTCTGTCATTATAATGTCCATATCTAGGCACATTTCAACACTGTTAGCTATATTTATTACATCTAGGCTTATCTTCTTATTATGTTTCTTACTCTTACCTATTAACACACTCTTATTAAATGTTAGATGCCCATCATTATGATTATTAACTACTTCTAATGGCTTAGTTAACATTGGAGGAAGATACTTGTGCTTACTAAGTTTCTCCAGTGTATCTTGCTCCAAACTATAACGACTCTTTACAAGCATAGAGCCTGTTTCACTGTTACTAGCAGATATGATATTACATATATCAATCTTACAAGCTAAAGCTAATAGTTCTGCACCTGTCTTAACTGCATCGAACGGATCTTCAAAGCTAAACTCTTTATAAGCACCTATTTGAGCTGCCACTGATTGTATTGGTTTCTTCCCCTGTATTGGTATTACCGTATAAACAATATATTTAGATAACTCATGTATATCTACATCTATACTGTCTATCCTGGCTTGTTTAGATTTATAGTAATCTTTGTTATTAAGATAACCAGCTATTTCACTCTCTAACCCTACAAATTCTATATCTATAGCATCTCCTACATCTTTTTTAATTAGTTCATAAACATTGGTTTTAGAGTACATATCTTCTGCACATATTTGTTGTAATTCTTTAAACATATCACTTCTCCAATTCCTTGATAATGTGCTTTAGTAAATCAATTCTCAGTTTTAACTGTTCACCCTCCCATAACTTAAAATGGTTATATGCTTGCCTAGCATCGTAATTTTCGTTAGTTGAAGGTACTGGATACTCTATAAAACCAGAGAAGTGTTCCCATTTAATAAGAGTACTTGCTAATATATCGTCATAAGTATCTTCTTCTATATCTCCGTATTTCTCTATTAACCTATTAGATACAATTGCACATATACCTCTTACATTACTAAAATCAATTTCCTGGGTCTGTACCTCATATAGTATATCTTTAGCTATTCTTACAATATCTTCACGCATATCAAAGTCTCCTTATTTATTTAGACACTACCACCTTACAAAAAATAACGAAGTAACCCTACTGAATTACGCAGACAAAAAAATACAGCCACCCGGTTAAGGGAAGCTGTATTAGGTTGATTATAGATCCAGGTCTTCTTGAGGTTCAGTGCCAGATACATGTACCTGAACTCGGATATCAAGTTCAAGTGACTCACCTTCCTGCAGATTCTCCGCTTTCTTAAGAATGGAGTTATCTACACGGTTAGTACGAAATAGGCTTACACCTCGTCGCCCTACACGGTGCATTTCACCATTCTTATCTACTACAGAGATGTTCATATATCCTGCTACTTTCTTTGGATCTTGTTCAGTTTCATTTTCAAAAGCCATGATATTCACCTTATAAAGTTAAAATAGAGAACATTAGTATTCTCATATTACAAAAAGAAACGAAGCACACACCTACCAGTATCTACCAATAGTTATTTATTTTTCTCCTGTGCCTTCTCTAATTCAGCTACTCTCTTTTCTAACGCTTCTACTCTATTATTAGTTAGTTTAATAATTTCAAGAGTACTATTTATACGTTTAGCCAGCTCTGTACAGGATCTATATAATTTAGATATTTCGTTACTTAGCGTTTCCAGTATTCTTTTTAAATTTTTATCCATCTTTAAATCTCCCAGATTCATTGTTAGTTATGTGTAGTATTAATTGCTGCAGGTGTTCACTTTTCTCATTAATAACATTTTTAAGCATTTCATTTGTGTATCTTAAGTCTTCTATTTCTAGCTTAGAGGACTGCTCTAACAAAGTTAGAGTAGCCTCTAGTTCACTACATTTATTACAGTATTCATTACCAGACATTCTTACAATTACTCTAATTATTGATACGATAAACTTAGGATATGCAGCTTATTTTTATAAGCTGCTACCTCCTCTTTCAATAGAAGTATCTCTTCTTCATACTCTCTAGTTAAGTTTCTAACTACCTTCTGATGGTCTTCTGACATGTCAGTTAATTCTTGATTATGAGCTACTGTCAGCATCTCTATTGCTTTCTCTATGGAATTAGCCATTCTAGTACCTTCCCTACAACTTTAACTATTAATACTACTGTTATTACTGCTGCTACTAATATAATTATAGGTAACATTTTATTTCTCCTGTTTATTTATAATAAGATTAATCTCATGTATTACTAATACTCCTATAAATAGGATTACTACTGTAGTTCCAAATAAAGCTACCATGTTATTTCTCCTTAAAATATTAAATCTCTAATTTGAGCTAAAGCATCACACTTACCTGCAAAGTATTCAGC
>Ga0209345_10007035_pt1 | contig 10048 bp, 7 predicted proteins | sample Cruoilmetagenom7_FD_187294 | JGI IMG/M metagenome (GOLD analysis project Ga0209345, IMG submission 187294) | Oil polluted marine microbial communities from Coal Oil Point, Santa Barbara, California, USA - Sample 7 (SPAdes) (version 2) | ecosystem: Environmental > Aquatic > Marine > Oil seeps ... | reverse complement strand
GGTGAGGGTGCGGTCTTTGAGGGCCCCTTCGGCGATCATACGGGGTTCTACTCCATGCCCGATCGGTACCCGATCGTTGAGGTCAGCGCCTTCACGCATCGTGAGAACGCGATCTACCCGACGACGGTGGTGGGGCTGCCGCCTCAGGAAGATTACTTCTTGGGCAAGGCCACCGAGCGGATCATGCATCCGCTGCTCGAGACCATCTTGCCGGACATCAAGGACTACGACCTGCCCATGTTCGGGGCGTTCCACAATGTCGCCAATATTCAGATTACCAAGGCATATCCGCTCCACGCCCGCAAGGTGATGCACGGGATCTGGGGCGCGGGGCAGATGGCGTGGACGAAGAATCTGTTTGTTGTGGATGACACGGTAGATGTCCATGATCTGTCGGCGGTGCTGGGGGCGGTGTATCGACACTGTGTACCATCGCGTGATATCGAGCAAGTCCATGGGGCGCTCGATATCCTCGACCATGCCGCCCCGCGGCTGGGCAGCGGTGTGAAGCTCGGATTCGACGCGACGGCCAAGATCGCCGGCGAGGATGTCGATGGGTATGCGATCGCTGAGCCGTTCTCGCCGGCGAGTGATGAGCAACTCGTTCGTGCGATCGAGCAGGCCAAATCGATCAATGGCGTACTCGATGCGCACGCATCTACATCCGCCCCGGGTTGGTTGTTTATCCGTGCCGATAAGAATGTGGATGAGCCCGAGCACGCCGGGCTCGGGGGGCGGATTCTCAACGCGTACTTTGAACAGGCATGCAATATGAAGTTTGTTGTTGTGTTGGGTCGGACGGTCGAGATCAACGATCACCACAAGGCACTGTTTCACTGGGCGGCTAACACCGATGCCAGCCGTGATGCATACTGGGATCAGTCCGAGGGCTGCGATCGGGTCGGGTTCGATGCAACACCCAAGAGCGAAGGTGACGCTCGAAACAGCCAGCCCGTGCGGGCGTGGCCACCGCTGCTCAAGTCCATTTGTTAATCAGAGGTACTCAGCCGCCGAGAGGTTGTTTTCTCGGGGTGCCGGCCTTTTCGCTCATCCAAGCATCGATGTCGTTGATGATCGAGTCGATCATCGGCTTGGCATTGCGGCTCGTTGCGCCGGATTTGACATTGTTGAGCATGATCGAGAACACGACGCGTTGTCCGGATCGTGGGTGCTCGAGCACACCCGAGAGCGAATACATGCCGGTGAGGTACCCGCTCTTGGCGTAGAGGGTGGATTGCAGAGCGTCGTCATCGAGGAAACGCTTGCGGAGGGTACCCACACCGGGGTTGGCCAAAGAATCTTCGAACAGGCTCCAGTGATCTGAGCGAGCAAGCTTTCGCATCCAGGTAGAGAGCGTCTTGGGCGAGACTTTGTTCATGCGGGACATGCCCGAGCCGTCAGCGATGACTGTTTCTTCGGCGGCCGCTGCACCGATTTTCTCAGACAAGAGCGTGCGGATGACCGTGGCTCCGTTCTCCCATGAGCCCGGATCAGAGGTGATCTCGTGCCCGATTCGCTTGATGAGGGCTTCGGCGTAGAGGTTGTAGGAGTCCGTGTTGGTCCGGTTGAGTACATCATCAATCGGTGTGGTAATGACGGCCAGCGTCCGGGAGCTTGTGTAGAGATCGGCGGGCTCGATCAGTTTGGCGAGATGATCGACAGAAGCGTGCTCGGTGCCGATCTGGATATCGCGTTTGAGGAGTTCGGAGGCCAAGAGGTGCCCAGCGAATTCGGGCGGCGAGTCGATAGCAACGGCGATCTCAGACTGTGCCGACACATTGCCCAAGAGTGTGAAGCTGTTCTCACGCTTGGGGCGGGCGATCCACGCGGTGTCGCGTTTCTTTTTGGTTGATTTGGCTTTGACCTGCATCTCGACCCAATGGGCATCAGGCTGGATCTTGACGCTCGGTGCCCCGCCAGAGGGCGAGGGGAACGGGTAGCAGTTAATGACATTGGTGTGGAAGTTGAGCCCGCCGATGTGGGCGCAATACCAGCGGTTGAGCTGCTCGATCGGCCAGTCTGGGTGGGTGTAGGTGCGATCAAAGACGGTGTCGTCGATGATGATCTGGGAGAGTTTGCTGATGCCTGCGCCGGTGAGCACGCCAGCGATCTGATCGAATAGGGTGTCGAGGGTGGTGCCGGATTCTTCGCCCATAAAGATGGCCGGATCGCCGAGGGCTGGATCGCCGTCGCCCTTGATAATCAAAGTCGGTGGCGTAGTCGTATCGTCGAGTATCAGCTCAGTGCGGAAGGTGAAATCGCTCCCGAGCACAAACAAGGCCGCGCCGCTGGTGAGGATCTTCATGTTCGATGCGGGGACCATTGCAACGGTGCCGTTGTAGTCTGCGATCTCTTCGCCGGTATCGAGATCCGCGATGTAGACCGAAGCGGTGCCCCCGCCTAGGTCCGTCCGAGAGATGAGCCGACTCGTCGAGGAATCAAGCGGGCCAGCGAGGGTGAAGGTCGATAGCAGAGCGATCGCAGCGAGTGCGATTTTTGAATACTGGGTAAATGGCTGACGAGCTCTGTGCCGAGTTTGGTGTGGGGCTAATCGCATCGTTGAGTCTCCTCATGGACGGGCCATTTGCCCATGCTTTGCCAATACATCGGCAAGCTCTCCGGTTTTGCACCAAGAGTACCCAAGAAATCAGCGATCTCACTCTGGGTTTAGGTAGACCTGCGTGCTGCAGATGCATTATGTGCTTTGCGTCAGCCCGATCAGCTCAAGGATCGAATCGTGAGCCTCCTGAGAGCCGATCGACCATTCGCACCAGCTCTGGTGGCCGATGCTCGTCGCGGTGCTCAGGCCTGCGTGCAGGAACTTGGGGAGCTCCGATGGCGGGTTAGCGTTGAAGAACGATGATGAGAGTGTGATCGCTACACGCTGATTCGATGGATCTGGCACAAGGTGAACGGCGATCAGCATCCCCCCCGCATCAAGTTCGATGGTCTCACACCATTTGGTTGAGATGCCGGTCCACTTGAGCTTGGGTTTGATTGAGAGTTTCTTGACCAGTTCCGAACGGAAAGATTCGTATGCAGGCCGGGCCTCATCGGCGAGCTCGCTGATCAGGGCTTTGGCGGTCGGGGTGTTGTATTGACTGGTCCAGGCGTTCACAGCGGGTTCCTTAGGGCTCGTAATGGTGCGAGGGAAAAGATCTTTGTGGTTTTTGATGTGCTGCGGGGTGGTTTCCCAGTGCCCGAGCACCAAAGATTAGGCATCAAGCACCCCGTGGACACCAGATCAGTTTTTCTGATTGCATGCGAGCAACACCGATGACCAACGCCGATACTCACAACGAGACTAGCTCAATCAACGAGACCGCCATAGAACATGAGGGCGTGCTGATCGTCGATGACAACGAACAAAATCTCGAGCTGCTCCACGCGTACCTCGACGAGCTCGGAGGCGAAGTCCGCGTCGCCCGCGACGGGATCGAAGCAATCGAGTCAGTCGCCAAGCAAGTCCCCGACATTATCCTGCTCGACATCATGATGCCGCGGATGAGCGGCTTCCAGGTGTGCGAAAAGCTCAAGAAGGACCCGGCGACGCGCGATATCCCGATTATCATGGTGACCGCTCTCAACGAGGTGGGGGATGTAGAGCGGGCGATTGACTTTGGGGCCGATGATTTTCTGACCAAGCCTGTCAACAAGCTCGAACTGCTCACACGCGTGCGATCGCTGCTTCGGGTGCGCCAGCTCAAGCGCCAGCTTCAGAATGCCGTTAGTGACATTCAGAAGCTGCGTGATCACTCAGGCGAGTGAGATCATTGATTATTCCGTGCGTGGCTGTTCTTATGGGCAGCCTGCTCCGAACAGATCAAGGAAGTCGGATACATCGAAGAAGTCCCACTCGCCATCACCATTGATGTCGGCTAGGTCGTCCTGTTGTCCGAACAGGTCGAGGAAGTCGGATACATCAAAGAAGTCGAGTTCGTCGTCGTTGTTGAAGTCCGGCGGCGACGGGCAGGGATCAAAGGCAGGGGCTGGCATGATGAAGTCCACGATCACCGGGCGATGATCTGACGAAATCCCTGAGATCGAGCTTGCGCTGGGAAACGAGCGGGCGGGCTCGGGGATCTTGCTGGTGTTCATGCCGCTACCACTGGAGCGGAAGATAAACTGACGCCGGACATCAATGATCGAGTCCTGCCAGCAGATGTAATCGAGCCGGCTCGAGCCGCCTTGGGTGCTGTTTGAGCCGGTGATCGGGTGGGTGGCGTTGGTGAAGGAGGCATCGGAACGGTCACGATCTGTGCCGTCAGAGCCGCCGAAAAACGCGGCACGGGTCATGATGGAGTTTGGACTCGATGAGCTCGGGTTCTGATTCAAATCGCCGCCCCATATGACCGGGGTGTTCGGTTCAAGAGCATCGCCAGCGGCTGGTACAATGACCTTGTTGTTTGGATCGCTCACACCGGCGTCCGCGCCGTTGTAGTAGTAGTCAATGAAGTAAGCGGTGTTGTTGGCGGCTCGTTCTCGTTGTTCAAAGTCACTTGAGCTGCCACCGGCTTTGAGGTGGGCATTGCCGATGACCATATCCCCGGCGTAGTCCGCGTCGGGGAGGTTGATCTCGGCGAACTGGAACCCACGGATCCCGCCGTTGCCACCGCTCTGGTACTCATCGGGGATCAGCACAAAGTTGGAGATAGCGGGGATGCCGTCGCCGTTAATATCTTCGATGGGGAAGCGGGACATAATCAGGTTGCGGTTGAAGTTGTCAGTGGCACCCGAGCTGTAGACATAGGGGAGGTTGTAGCCTGGAACAAATTTTTTGGTGTATGAGCCGACCGTGCCCCCGAGGAAGGTGTCATCGCCGCCGTTGACGAGCATATGGGCGACCTGATCGAGTTGGGCGACGGAGTCAGCCCCCGAGCCGGTCCCATTGCCGGAGTTGTCGGCGCATTCCTGGAGGATGAGCACATCGGGCTGGAGCGAGGCGATGATGCGGACAATGCCGTTCCAGTTATTGAATCCATCGCTCTTGCCATTGGTTCGGCAGATACCGTCCTGGACATTCCATGTCATCACGCGGATATCGCGTGGGTTCTCCTTGCCCCAGTCGCCGTTATTTGGGTCCCACTGGGCGAGGGTTGGGCTTGCGAGCCCAGCGAGGAAAACGGCTGAGATGATGGGGGTGATCTGCATAGGGGGGGGGGCCTTCGGATTCTGAGTGGTGCACCCAGAGGATTTGGCGCATCCGTTCATCGGTTCAAACACATGGCCGATGCGAATCGATCGGTGAGATCGAAGCTTTGATTCAAAATGGCGTCCGCGTCGTTAAACGCGGACGCCCATGTGTAGCTTATGGGCAATCAGGCGGTGCCCGATATCCCTTGTGTGTTGTTCTCACAACAGATTATGGGCAGCCTGCGCCGAAATCATCGAGGAATGCGGAGACATCGAAGAAGTCAGTGAGCCCATCGCCGTTGTAGTCATCGCCCTGGGCGAAGAGGTCAAGGAAGTTGGACACATCGAAGAAGTCGAGCACGCCATCGGGGAAGAGATCGGCCGGACATGGGGCCTCATCCTGGTAGTACCCGACATAGAGCTCGACGGAGTACGCTTCGTCTGCATCGAACTCGGGGTCAAAGTTACCGCTGGTTGGGTTGTTGAAACGCCCGTCATCGTTGATGTCATAGATGATCGAGGTGGTGACGAACACACCGCCGTTGGTGATGGTGTCGCCTGGCTCGGTCGCGGAGATGTCAACATTGTTCCACGATGCGCTCGATGCGCTGTTGGACCAGACGGAGCTCGGTGAGGCGTGGTCTGCACCATTGGAGGTGAAGGCGGTGCCGAGGAACCCGATGGAGTACTCGAGCCCAGAGTTGGGGCCGGTCATGCGTGAGCCGTTCTCAAGCACGAGTTCGAGTGTGTAGGAGAATGTGTCGGGATCGAGGACCGCACGGATGAGTGCGCCGTCGAAGTCCGACTGGACGGGTACGCCCTTGGCGTCGTAGCGGTAGAGCTCGACCGAGGAGATGAACCAGACATTACCAGCGGAGTCGATGGTTGGAGCCGAGATTGATGGGCCCGAGGTGCCGCCGTTGGTGACCATGCTCAGGTCGACGAGCTGCCCGATTTCGGTGCCTTCGCCGTCAAAGATCTTTTTGCCCAGGTTGTTATCGATCGAGCCGATGCCGAAGACATCGATGTATGCTGCGAAGGTGAACTCAGTGGTGTCGTTGACAGCGTCATATCGCCCGACGACAATCTGGTTGAATGGATCGCCCTCGAAGCCATTCTCGGCGACGGTGGCGGCGAACATGCCCATGCCATCTTTGTCGGAGCCAACCGCGACATTCCCGGTACCACCGCTGAATGCGTTGACGAAGCGGTAGTTCTCGAATGATGCAAACGAGCCGTACGCCTTGACAAAGCTGTCTTGGTTGTCGGTGACGGACGCGGGAATTTCCCAGCCCTTGTTGCCGATGACAAGCCCGTCGCTGTCAACACCAAAGAGGTTCATGACTCGGGTGTCACTGTCCATGTTCTTGGCGTAGATGCCGAAGGTATGGGCAGCGCCGATGCCGAGGGCGTCGACAGGAGCACCACCGTTGCTTCCGCGTGCCGAGCCGGTGCGTCCGTCGTCGAGGTTCAAGTGACCTGCGGTGGTGGTTGTAGTCCCTGACGATGCGCCAGAGATAAACTCGGAGTTGAAGTTCACACCTGCGTAGAGCCCGTTTCCACCAGCGACAGACTGAGGGACATTGTTGGGGACGACATGGGTATCGGCGCTGTTCGCCACAATGACATCGGTCGCGTCGAGTGGGCCCGCATTATCGATGAAGTTGACGCTGTCAGAACGATCGGCCATGCGTGTGCGGAAGATATTGTTGCCGGTCAGCGGGTTGGGTGCGCCGGCGTCAACATTGTTGTTGTCGCCGCGGTAATAGACATTGCCATTCGCATCGACCGAGACGCCGCCGAGAGCCGATGAACTCAGGGTCTGATCGGAAGGTGCGGTAATCGCAACTGTGCGGCGATCAACATACAGGCGGTTCGCATCATTTGGATCGTAGTTCACGATTGCGCCGCTGATTGAGGTGTACTGGTTGGCCGAGACCGAAGTCCCGAATTCGGTGTACGCGACCGCGAACTGTGAGCTATTGCCACTTGGGGTGACCATAGAAGGTGCGGTGTTGTTGGTGGCGTGGATGCCCGCACCGGCGGTGTCCCAGACGGCGTAGGTCGTCGAGGAAAAGGGGACATTCATGAGGTGGTCCGGGCTGATGCCCGCGGACGATCCCAGGTTGTTAAAGAACGCCAAGTCTGGCTGTGTTGTCTTGAGCAGCGGTGCGACGCCAAACTTGTTGCCGTGGGAGGTGACGAGTTCGGCCAGGTCGACCACATAAGCAGCCGAGTTGACGCCCCACGGGTCAAGCGCGTCGCCGATGAGTCCGCCCAGATTTGAGCTGACGCTGTCCTGGGCGAGTGCCGCCGCGTTGATGCCTGCTGTCGCGATCAGTGCCGCGATACCGATTTGCTTGCGCATTGTCTCTTCTCCTTGGTTTGATCGATAAACTCACAGCCGGGTACTGCACCCGCTGCTGTTCCATCCTTCTTGATTTGTCGAGTGGTTGCTCGAAACCGGCGCATGGGCCATTTTTCGTCAAGTCCTCGATGGGTATGATAGCACAAATCACCCATTCAATGGGGGTATACAAGCGATTCAGGCATCAATGTTTCGTAAAGACACACCCGATAATCGCCAAGAATTTAGCTTTTGTGGGATTTGTACGGAGCCTAGCCCTTTAGAGTCTGGATTCGATCATCGCCGCAACTCGCGCGTTGGATTTGACGAGTTCGATATTCGCGTGCAGTGTCTGCCCTTCGGAGATCTCATGGAGGTGCTTGAGGATCGAAGGCGTCACCCCGCGTCCGCTCGCGCCATCTGCCTCCGAGAGCTTCTTTGCGCGCTTGAGCCACTTGGACCACTGCCCATGATCGAGCTCGTGCTCTGCCGGGATCGGGTTGGCAACGACGATCCCACGCCCAGATCGAGGGAGCTCAGCCCGGATAAAACCTGCAAGCTCGTCGATGTCATCGAAGCGGATATCGACCCTCGCCAGAGATTCTCGGAGATAGAACGCGGGGAAAGCGTCCGTCTGATACCCAGCGACCGTGATGCCTAAGGATTCAAGAGCCTCGCGAGTTGAGACCACATCAAGGATGGACTTGACACCGCTGGTGACCACGGCCACCGGAAACCGTGTGAAGCCCATCAGGTCTGCTGAGATATCGAGCTCGGTGCCGTAGCCGTGGTGCACGCCCCCGAGCCCGCCAGTGGCAAAGATGCGCAGCCCCGCGAATGCGGCAAGCTCCATCGTAGTCGAGACCGTCGTCGCGGCATGCGATCCTTTGTGCATGTACACACCCAGATTGGCTGTGTTCGCCTTGGGGACATCTTGGGCATCAAGGAGTGTTTCGAGCTGCTGGTCGTTCATGCCGATGGTTGGTGTTCCATTGAGGACTCCAATAAGGGCAGGCGTTGAGCCTTCTTGTTCGATGATCGAACCAAGCTCTGCGGCCAACTGGGCGGAGCTTGATTTGGGAACGCCGTGCACGAGCAGGGTGGTCTCGAGGGCAACCGCTCGTGAGTTGACATGTTTGGCGATGTGCATGGCAAGTCTCCAGTTGGGGATTGTATTGTGACCACCAATGCTGAGCGGGTCGAATGGAAATCGTGATTTTGGACTGAATCCAAAAAAGAACACACGCCCCGGCATTGCCGGGGCGTGTGTTTGAATCAGTGATTCTCAATCTTTAATCGTATAAAGTCCTCGGATCAGACGCGATCCTTGAGGCCCTTGAGTGGGCGGACCTTGACGACATTGCGTGCCGGCTTGGCTTTGAAGATGGTGGCTTCCTTGGTGAATGGGTTGATCCCCTTGCGGGCCTTGGTGGCGGGCTTACGCTGGACGGAGACCTTCATCATGCCTGGGACATTGAATGAGCCACAGGAGGTCTTCTTGAGGTCAGCCTGGATCATCTCGCCCATGACATCAAAGACAGCCGCAGCTTCCTTCTTCGAGATGCCGACATGGTCGGAGATCATGGAGAGCACTTCGGACTTGGTGCGTGGTTTTTCCTTTGCTGCTACGATGCGAGCTGGTTTTTTGGCTGCAACGGGCTTCTTCGCAGCAGCCTTCTTGGTGGTCTTCTTGGCCGCTGGTTTGCGTGCTGCAGTCTTCTTTGTGGTTTTTTTCTTAGCGGTTTTCTTTGCTGGTTTTTTAGCGGTTCTCTTTGCCATTGGTCTTACTCCATTCTGCATTTTCCGGAAATGCGAGTGCGTTATCCTAACACACTTGTTTTTACCGCACATTATTCGGCATAGCAAGCGTGTTTTGTCCTGTTTTAATCGATGCAAAACCGAAAAAACTCGCTGGTGCGTGCTCGTTCTTCCTGTTTGGCGAGATCGATTTGAGCCTAGAGGGGTTGCTCATTTCGCGAATTCATTGAGCTATGATTTGGCATGAGTACATCAGAACGAACCGTTGGTTTTACACGCACAGTGCCGGGAAACCCTGAAATAACAGGTGCTTGCGTGCGAACGCTTGGTTCTAAGAAGGCGACGAAGCAAGAGCTTCTCGCCTTCGTGCCCGGGCTCGATGCGCTCGTGACGATGTACACCGATCCGGTCGATGAAACGCTGCTCAAAGCGGCCGGAGACCAGCTCAAAATAATTTGCAATTTCGCAGTGGGCTTCGACAATATTGACATTTCGGCCTGCAAAAACAGGGGTGTGACGGTGTGCAACACGCCCGATGCCGTCACCGAAGGCACCGCAAACATCGCCTGGCTCTTGATTCTGTCGGCTGCTCGTCGCTTGATCGAGGCCGATCGCTACGCCCGTTCGCCGGCGTACGCGGAGCACGGGCACCTCGGGATGGACGAGTTCCTCGGGATGGATCTGTGCGCTAAGAACCTACTGATCGTGGGGGCCGGTCGCATCGGGTACGCCACGGCTCAGCGAGCCAAGGCTTTCGGGATGAACATCCTCTATGTCGCCCGCTCGGGCCATCTGGACTTCGAGATAGAT
>Ga0209345_10007034_pt1 | contig 10052 bp, 8 predicted proteins | sample Cruoilmetagenom7_FD_187294 | JGI IMG/M metagenome (GOLD analysis project Ga0209345, IMG submission 187294) | Oil polluted marine microbial communities from Coal Oil Point, Santa Barbara, California, USA - Sample 7 (SPAdes) (version 2) | ecosystem: Environmental > Aquatic > Marine > Oil seeps ... | reverse complement strand
AACAAAATCATACCAGCTTTGCATGCTCAATTCATCTGAAGCTTTGCAGTAATCAAAGAATAATCCACCTAAACCACGACCTTCATTTCTATGCGCATTGTAGAAATATTCATCGCAACGCGCTTTGTATTTTGGGTAGAATTCTGAATTGTGCTTATCACAAGCTGTTTTGCAAGTTGTATGAAAATGTGTTGCATCGTCTTCAAACAAATAATATGGCGTTAAATCTTGTCCGCCACCAAACCATTGGTCAACGATGTTACCATCTTGATCATACATTTCAAAATAGCGCCAATTTGCATGAACTGTTGGAACCATTGGGTTTTTAGGGTGTAGAACTAAACTCAATCCACATGCAAAAAAATTAGCATCTTCGACGCCAAAATACTTTTGCATACTTTCTGGTAGCTTTCCGTGAACTCCAGAAATATTTACACCACCTTTTTCAAATACGTTTCCATTTTCTATCACTCGAGTTCTTCCACCTCCACCTTCGGGACGCTTCCAAATATCCTCTTGAAATTTTGCTACACCATCAACAGTTTCTAATTTAGAAGTAATAGTATCTTGTAATTCGTGTATATATTTAAAGAACTGGTCTTTCAAAATTTAATTTTTATATAATTCGTATAATTCCATATCTAAAGGTTGTTCACCATTTGGAGTGAATCCGTTTATTAAGGTTTTTTGCCATTCAAAACCAGTATTCAAAGCGACTTTAACGCTAGGCAGATTATCTTTATGTGATATAATTTGTAATCGTTCTAATTCTAAAGTTTCAAAAGCATATGCAGAAAGCTTTTTTATTGCTTTTGACATGACTCCTTTGCCGTTACAATTATAATCTATTGCGTATGCAAATTCGCCTTGTTTTATCGTCCAATCAATTTCTTTAATAATTATAAGTCCTACAAGTTTTCGTGTCTCTAATTGTTTTAAAGTGAACACAAACAGTTCTTTATGTTGAAATGCTTTCATTCGGTTTTCAACATAGATTTGTGATAATGTCGGATTTAAGTTTTGTTCAAGTGTTCTCGGAAAAAAACGTTTTAAACGATCGGTATTTGCAATCGTAAAATCACAAATTTTCCATGCATCACCTTCGTGAATGGGATTGATTTCGAAACCATCAAATTGAGCAATCATGAGATGAAAATCTTTTTTTCTAAAAAAAGATTTTCATCTTTCATAAGTTTAACTGTTTTAATTGTTGCTGCCGTTACACTTAATGGTAAAACTAAAATTACACCTATTACAGGAAGCAGTAAAAATAAGATGAAAACGATTCCATTTCCAATGGCAACACCTTTGTTTTTTCTTACAAATCGAACGCTTTCACGGTATTTAAAATGACGTTCTAAAGTATAATCCATATTTCCAAAACCAGCATAATAGGCTTGCATTAGGAACAATAAAACAGTTGAAAAAATATTTACTACTGGTATGAACTTTAGTAATAGAATAGGAATTGTGAATAGGAGCTCCTTAACTAGGTTTCTCATATTTATTTTAATGCCTCGCCATAATTGTTCATTGAAGGTTGTGTTTCTATAATTATGCCTTTCAATACCAGTTAAATAGAATTCAATTTTTTCTGAAACAGGACTCATAAATGGTGCAGATAAAGCCATAATGATGTGTTTGTATAGAATTAAGCCAATGGCTAAAACAAACACGGCTCCAATAAACGTAGATATTGCTGTAAAAGTTTCTTTACCGAAATCCCAAATCCATATTTGAGCAATAAATTCACCTATATTGTCAGAAAGTACGTAAGCTGAAAACCCAATAATTGTTGCTGTTACGATACTAATTACTATAGGAATGAAAAAGAAACTCCAAAGCTTTAGCTTTGAAATCAATGCTAAAGCGCCAGAATACGCTTGTATGCCTTTTAATATATCCTTTATCATAATACCACGAAGGTAGGAATCTTTTAATTCATAGAACTAAAGCAACAATTGTATATCAATTTTGCGTTAGTGATGGAGCAATTGTTGAAGCTCATCTCAGATAGCGACTTGCGAAATATTTATATTCACGAATTCATTAATTTAAAACAATATTAATGAGTAAAGCACAACCACTTTTGGTAACGTCCAAATGTTTTTAAGCCTTATAGTCTTTTACAGCATCAATAAATGCTTTTGCATTCTCTAACGGAATATTAGGTAGAATTCCGTGACCTAAATTTACAATATATTTATCTTTTCCAAATTCGTTAATCATTTGGTGTACCATTTTTTTAATTTCTGAAGGTGGTGAAAATAATCGTGTTGGGTCAAAATTACCTTGCAACGTAATATTTCCTCCAGTTAAATAGCGTGCGTTTTTTGCAGAACAAGTCCAATCAATACCTAAAGCAGAAGCTCCAGATTTTGCCATTTCGTCTAATGCAAACCAACACCCTTTTCCAAAAGCAATTACAGGAGCATCATCTTTTAAAGCATCAATAATTTGCTGAATATATTGCCAAGAAAACTCTTGATAATCAACAGGAGATAACATGCCTCCCCAAGAATCGAAGACTTGAACAGCATTACAACCTGCTTTTACTTTTTCTTTAAGATAAGCAATTGTTGTGTCTGTGATTTTTTGTAATAATTGATGAGCAGCTATAGGGTTTGTAAAACAAAACTCTTTTGCTTTATCAAAGTTCTTACTACCTTGCCCTTGCACACAATAGCATAAAATGGTCCAAGGTGATCCAGCAAATCCTATTAATGGAATCTCATCGTTAAGCTTTTCTTTGGTAGCTTTAATGGCTTCATAAACATAATTCAATGCTTCTTTTACATCAGGAACAATAACATTATCAACGTCTTTTTGTGTACGAATAGGATTTGGTAAATAAGGACCAAAATTTGGTTTCATTTCTACCTCAATATTCATGGCTTGAGGAATTACTAAAATATCACTAAATAAAATTGCAGCATCCATGCCATAACGACGAATTGGTTGTACTGTAATTTCACTTGCTAATTCTGGTGTTTGACAACGTGTAAAGAAATCATATTTGGCTTTGATTTCCATGAATTCTGGAAGATAACGACCTGCTTGACGCATCATCCATACAGGTGGACGTTCAACGGTTTCTCCTTTTAATGCTCTTAAAAATAAATCGTTTTTTATCATCTTAAACGTAATGTTCGTTTACTAATTCTATTACACTTTCTACTGTTGGGATTTTAGCAATCCTTATGTCTTCAAAATGTTTACTCGCCTCTTTAGCTGTTGTTTCTCCAATACAAAAAGCAATAACATCATCATCATTCTCTTGCTTATAACTTTGCACAGTTGACGGACTGTAAAACATAACGCCTTTTATCGTGTCATTAATTTTTATTGAATCATATTTGGTTTCGTAAGCTGTAACTTCGTTAACCTCAATATTATTCTCATTTAAAATAGTTGGCAATTCATCCAATCGAATATCACTACAGAAATAGGTTACTTCTGTGCCATCTATATATTCTACTAAATACTCGGCTAAGGCTTTAGAGTTGTTTTCAGTATGTTTTACTTTTCCTATTTTGCGTTCTACCAAACGTTTAGTTCGTCTGCCAACACAATAGATGTTCTCAAATTTTAATTCTTCTGAAGAAAAATTTGTGAGTAAAGATTCAACCGCATTTTTGCTAGTAATAATTACATTTTTTGGCAAAGGACGTAATGTTTTTGCTGCTATTCGGTTTGAACTAATTTTTATAAAATCTGAACTTTCAGAAACCACATCATCATGAAACAATTGCTTCTGATCATCTGTTAAGGTTTTGGTCGAATAGATATTAACACCTTGCGACGATTTTTTGATAGTGTCCATTAAGCGTTTTCCGCCACGCTCTATAATATAGTCTGCACAAAACTGAGCAAGTTCTTCATGTTCTCCAAGAGCTACTGTACGTTGAACTTCAATTTTTTTGCTTCCATCAAGACTTAATAAAACACCTTGTAGGTGTACTTCTTCATCTTTCACAAATGCTAAACCACCAATAGGAGCAGAACATCCACCTTCTAAAAGAGTTAAGAACTTACGCTCTATCGATGTTGCGATTTCGCTTTCTTTATGATTAATTTCAGCACAAATAGCAAGCGTTTCTTCATCAGTTTCTAATGCTGTAATCATTACAGCACCTTGAGCTGGAGCAGGTATCATCCATTCTAGATTAAAGCTTTCTTCAGGCCTAATGTCTAGTCGGCCTAAGCCTGCAGCTGCGAAAATTGCACCATTCCAATCATTATCTTCTAATTTTTGTAAACGAGAATTCACATTGCCTCGCAAACCAACAATAGTGTGTGTTGGATAGCGATTTAACCACTGTGCTCTTCTACGTAAGCTACCAGTTGCTATAATAGCATCTCGTTGCGATAAAAACTCTTCGTTGTTTTTAAATACTAAACAATCTCTAACGTTTCCACGTTTTATAACTGCAGCTTGAACAATACCTTTTGGAAGTAATGTTGGAACATCTTTTAAGGAGTGGACAGCAATATCTATCTCTTCATTAAGCAATGCGATATCTAGTGTTTTTGTAAAAACACCTGTAATTCCTAATTCGTAAATAGGTTTGTCAAGCACTATGTCTCCTGTTGATTTAACAGGAACTAATTGTGTTTTGTGACCTAAATGCTCAAGTTGACTTTGTACTGTTTTGGCTTGCCATAGCGCAAGTTCGCTATCACGAGTACCAATTCTTATAATTTTAGACATTCTCTGTAGTTGCTTCTAGTTGAAACACTTTTTTTATGAGTTCAAGGCTGTCATCTGTAGATACATCATTGCCTTTTAAATGATGTGCAAAATGATTTGTTATTTTCTGGATAATGTTCTTACTAATGACTTCAGCTTGTACTTCATTAAAGTCACTCATTTTTTTGCGTTGTGCATTTAATTCTGCAGCTGCAAAATCGGTAAGTTTATGTTTTAATGCTTTAATAGTTGGCGCAAATTTTCGTGTTGCCAACCAAGCATTGAATTCAGATTTCACATCCTCAATAATAGCTTCAGCGACAGGAATGTGTTCTTTTCTGCGTTCTAAAGTTTCATCGGTTATTTGTGATAAATCATCTAAGTGAACTAAGGTCACGTTACTCAAATCGGTTACATTTGAGTGAACATTCTTTGGTATAGATAAATCTAGAATCAATAATGGTTTTGTTGTTTGTATACAATGTTTATCTACTGTTGGATTTTGTGCTCCTGTAGCAACTATTAAAATATCTGAATTATTAATTTCTTCCTGAAGATTCGCATAGTCCTTAACAACAAGGTTGAATTTTCCAGCAACGGCTTCAGCTTTATTCTTTGTTCTATTGATTAAAGTGATGTGTTCGTTCTTGGTATGCTTTACTAGGTTTTCGCAGGTATTTCTTCCAATTTTTCCTGTTCCGAAGAGTAAAATATTTTTTTCTGAAACGACATCAATTTCATTCATAATGTATTGAACAGAAGCAAAAGAGACAGATGTTGCACCAGATGAAATATTAGTTTCAGTTTTTATACGCTTTGAAGCTTGTATAACTGCATTTACCAAACGCTCTAAAAATGGATTGAGTAATTCATGCTTTTTAGATAATCTTGCACTAATCTTTAACTGACTAATTATCTCAAAATCACCAAGGATTTGACTATCTAATCCAGAACCAACTTTAAAAATATGAGAAATCGCATCTCTGTTTTTATAAACGTATGCTACATTTTGAAATTCTTCAACAGTTCCTTTTGTATTATCACAAAGCAATTGAATCAATTGAAACGGATGTTGTGCAAACCCGTAAATTTCGGTTCTATTACAAGTTGAAGTCACAATAAGACTTTCAATCCCATTTTGTTTAGCTTGCTCTAGTACAGCAAGTTTGGAAGTTTCATCTAAACTAAAATGACCACGCACTTCTGCATCAGCTTTTTTATAGCTGAGGCCAATTGCATAAAATGTTGTGCCTCTCGACATGTTGTAGTGCTCCATACCTGATTTGGATAATACCAAAGCAAAAATATAAAGCTTGTAAGATAAAAAACAACGCTAGAGGAACTTTTAGTATCGTTTGTGGTTTTTTAATGTTATTTCTTATTATAATATGATTTATATCATATTTTTGTAGTGAAAACAACACTTTAAAGCATATTAGTTTAGAATGAATCTAAATAAGAACAAAAATAATTCTGATTTACCAAGCTCAAAAAATATCGCTAGAGGTTCTTTTGAGGAAACAAAGTTAGACGACGGGTTTTTCGTGCTAACATTTCAAAACGAAACTAATGAGGTTCAAATTGTTGAACGTGAGATCGATAGTAGTTTTATTCAGTTTCACTTTTGTATAAAAGGTTCGAGCGAATTTATCTTTAATAATGGTACTTATCGCTTAAAGATTGCAGAAGAAAACTCTTTACTATTGTATAATCCACAACAAGATTTACCTATTCATTTAGAAGTAAACACGAAGTCCTGGTTGGTATCTGTATTGGTTTCTATAAAGAAATTTCATGGACTCTTCTCTCAAGAAGCTGATTACATTACGTTTTTAAGTGATGATAATAAGGACAAGAAATATTATAAAGACGGAAAGATTTCTCCATCTATGGCTATTTCTCTGAATCAAATCATTAATTATAATTTAAACAGTTCTATCAAGAACCTTTATTTTAAAGGAAAAGGATTAGAATTATTGAGTTTGTATTTTAATAGAAATGAAGATGCAGACATTGAACAATGTCCGTTTTTAGTCGATGAAACTAATGTGATTAAAATAAGAAAAGCGAAGGATATCATTATTTCTAGAATGGCAGAACCACCAACTTTACAAGAACTTTCAGAAGAAATCGGACTTAGTTTGAAAAAATTAAAAGAAGGGTTTAAACAAATTTATGGCGATACAGTTTTTAGCTTTTTGTTTGATTATAAAATGGAAGTGGCTAGAAAATTATTAGAAGCAGGAGATCATAACGTGAATGAAGTTGGTCTTAAAGTCGGTTACAGTACATCAAGTCATTTTATTTCGGCATTTAAAAAGAAATATGGAACGACACCAAAGAAGTATTTGATGTCGTTGAGTTAAATAAGTTTAAAAAATACTATCGTATTTTCGCAAAACATAATTGCAAAGAAAAACAAAGACATGAAAGGAGTTTTACTCGTAAATTTAGGTTCTCCAGATTCTCCAGAACCGAAAGACGTTAAGAAATATTTGGGTGAATTTTTAATGGATGAACGTGTTATTGATGTGCCACTTTGGGCAAGAACATTACTCGTTAAAGGGATTATTTTAAATACGCGTCCAAAAGCTTCAGCTGCTGCCTACAAAAAAATATGGTGGGAAGAAGGATCACCTTTAATTGTATTATCAGAACGATTACAAAATAAGATTCATAATCAAGTTGACTTTCCAGTTGCTCTTGCCATGCGTTATGGAAGCATGACTATAAAAAAAGGACTTCAAGAATTAGTTGACAAAGGTGTTGATGAGGTGTTTTTAATTCCGTTGTATCCTCAGTTTGCGATGGCAACTACCGAAACAATTTTAGTGCTAGCAGAAGAGATAAGAAAAGAACATTTTCCTCAACTAACTATTCAAGATTTAAAAGCGTTTTACAATAACACAAATTATATTAAAGTACTATCAAACTCTATTGCCAAGCATTTAGAAGGAAAAGATTATGAGCATTTATTGTTTTCTTATCATGGTGTTCCAGAGCGTCATATTAGAAAAAGCGATGTTACTAAATCGCATTGTAAGATTGATAATAGTTGCTGTGCAATTACGTCTCCAGCTCATGAGTTTTGCTACAGACATCAATGCAAAGAGGTGACAAGATTAGTTGGTCAGGCCTTAAATCTTAAAGAAGGCACATTTTCTACGTCATTTCAATCGCGATTAGGTTTTGACCCATGGTTACAGCCATATACTGATAGAACTATCGAACGTTTAGGAAAAGAAGGTATAAAAAAGATGGCAATTGTAACTCCTGCATTTGTTAGCGACTGTCTAGAAACACTCGAAGAAATTGCAATGGAAGGTGAAGAAATTTTTCACGAAATGGGTGGAAAAGACTTTATGACGATTCCATGTTTAAATGATGACAAAGAGTTTGTTGATTTGCTATCTAGTTGGATAAATGAATGGGCAGTATCTGAAACCGTTACTGCATAATGACAAAAACGGCTTCAAAAGATTTAGGAACTCAGCCTATAGGTAAGCTACTTATTAAACAGGCAGTTCCTGCATCTATTGGAATCTTAGTTATGTCCCTCAATATATTGGTAGACACTATTTTTGTTGGGCAATGGATTGGTTCGACAGCAATTGCAGCTATTAATGTTGTGCTTCCTGTGTCTTTTTTTATTGCTGCTCTGGGTATGAGTATAGGCGTTGGAGGCTCTTCAATTATTTCAAGAGCATTAGGCGCAAATAATACCACCAAGGCTCTACAAACCTTCGGTAACCAAATTACACTCACACTTTTATTTACGGTTTTATTAATTATTCCTGGTCTCTTATTTGTAGATGACATTATTCCCGTGTTTGGAGGAAAAGGCGCCATTTATGAACCTGCAAAAATCTATTATACGATTGTGCTTTACGGAATTCCATTTCTAGCACTTTGTATGATGGGAAACACTGTTATTCGAGCAGAAGGAAAACCAAAATTCGCTATGTATGCCATGATGATTCCTTCGGTAGGGAATTTGGTATTAGACTACATTTTTATAAACCTAATGGACTTAGGAATGGCAGGAGCAGCTTGGGCTTCAACAGCATCATATCTACTTTGCTTTTTGTTTGTTTTTTGGTACTTCATGTCTAAAAATTCAGAATTAAAACTCAATAAGTGCCAGTTTAATTTGAAACTTCCAATTGTAAAAGAAATAGGATCTCTAGGATTGGTAACACTAGCAAGACAAGCAGTTGTAAGTATTACCTACTTATTTATGAATAATATTTTATACGATCTAGGAGGTGAAACTTCTGTGACAGCTTATGCCATTGTAGGTCGAATGCTCATGTTTGCATTATTTCCAGTTTTTGGAATCACTCAAGGATTTTTACCTATTGCAGGTTTTAACTATGGAGCTAATCAATATGAACGTGTTAAACAAACCATTGCGACAGCATTAAAGTATGCAGCAGCTTTAGCGACTTTGGTATTCATTATGTTAATGATTTTCCCAGAAGAAATTACAAGATTATTCACAACTGATGCAGAAGTTATTAAAGAGACACCTTCTGCTATGAGATGGGTTTTTGCTGCTACACCAATTATTGCTGTGCAGCTTATTGGAGCGGCTTATTTTCAGGCGGTTGGAAAAGCAATTCCAGCATTATTATTAACATTAACACGTCAAGGGTTTTTCTTTATTCCATTGATTTTTATTTTACCAAAATTTTATGGTGAATTAGGTGTTTGGATGTCCTTTCCAATTTCAGATGTATTATCTACTATTGTTATAGCTATATTTTTGCGCCGTGAAGTCAAGTTAAATTTGAGCAAGACCTCAGCATAATATTATTTTATGCTTATTTTTATGCAACTAACCAAACCAATCTTAGTATGAGATTATTCACCCTTCTTTTCTGTCTTTTTTTTATTGGAAACGTCACACAATTAGAAGCACAAAATTTTGACGAATCACAATACGATGCTTTAGAATATCGATTGCTTGGTCCTTTTAGAGGAGGTCGAAGTGCTGCTGTAACTGGAGTTCCTAACAAACCCAATTTATATTATTTTGGATCTACAGGAGGTGGAATATGGAAAACTTTAGATGGTGGTCGAAACTGGGAAAATATTTCCGATGGATTCTTTGGTGGAAGTATTGGAGCAATTACTGTTTCAAAAAGTGATCCTAATGTGATCTATGTTGGAGGAGGAGAAAAAACTGTTCGCGGAAATGTGTCTTCGGGTTATGGTATATGGAAAAGTGTTGATGCAGGAAAAACTTGGACTTCAGCAGGACTTAAAAATTCACGTCATGTTCCAAGAATAGCTGTTGATCCTACAGACCATAATGTTGTGTATGCAGGTGTTTTAGGAAATATCTACAAGCCAACACAAG
>Ga0209345_10007033_pt1 | contig 10054 bp, 10 predicted proteins | sample Cruoilmetagenom7_FD_187294 | JGI IMG/M metagenome (GOLD analysis project Ga0209345, IMG submission 187294) | Oil polluted marine microbial communities from Coal Oil Point, Santa Barbara, California, USA - Sample 7 (SPAdes) (version 2) | ecosystem: Environmental > Aquatic > Marine > Oil seeps ... | reverse complement strand
CAATAATCTGGGCCTCTGTAAAACGACTCTGTCGCATTTGTTTGCTCCTTCAAAGGTTGAGCAAACTCTACATTAAACTGAGGGAAGTTTCGGGGGGCAGGTCAGCAGCTTTGAACCGAACGGAACAGATAGCTCAGCGACCCGGTACAACCGTTACATTTTGCAGCAACGCAACAATTTCAGCACGCGAAGCATAACTGCTTTGCAGCAAAACTCGCGCTGCAGCCAACGGCATTAGCTGTGCTTCATTCGCATGAATTTTGCGCAGTTTAACAGACCCCGCAACAATTTTAGTGTAGCGAGTCCCCGCCTGTTTCGGAACGGAACTCCATTCATCAGCCAACCAAAATCCCCGTGCGGCCCCATCGAAATCCTCTGCAGAAATCAGCATTTGTCCCGCTCTCTGGTAATTCCCCTCTTGCCACATAGCCCCAGCCCGTAATCGTGCCGCTTCAACCCCGTCCAAACTCAACAGTTCGACCATGGCGCGATGTGGCAATTGACGAGCCAGTGAAATTTCCGCCTGCATGAGCGCTCGTTCACTTGAAGTTAGGGCCTCACTCGAAGCTGGAATCCAATGCGCAGCTTGCTCTGTAAATCCAAGATTGAGCAACCTCCGAGCCATTTTATTACCAATTTCTTCGGGGACATCCCTCCTTCTTTTGAGAGAAAACGTCAGGGCCATACGTAAAAACGTCACGTCATTTGCACGCTCAGCCAATAGAGTAAGGAGAGAAGAAAGCGCCAATTGCATGTTTGAATACCCATCTCTTTCCTCTAGATCGGGCAACGTATCAAAAGCGCGATCAAACTGCCCAGCAAGAGCCAGTGCTACGGCACGGGTGCGACGCAAGTCAGCCCCAATAATTGCATTGCGAAACTCCACCGCATAAGCCTCGGTAAGTACAGTTAAGTCCGGTGATAGGGTCTCCCGAGATTCATATTTGTTCGCTACCAATTTCATTAATGCCTCTGGAGAGTGTTCTGACCCCGCAGCAACGGATTTAGCCCACTCCAGCTTTGCTGTTCCAATATTTCCATGCATTGCCGCCAATGCCGCTTTGGCAAGTACTATTCCTGACCCTATTTCAACCTCGGCACGCTCTATAGCGCGCAAAATGAAATGGGTCATTTCACTTTCGCCAACATTGGTAAATTTTTCACTTAGCTTCGGTCCCAAATAGCTACGCAAGTGTAAAGGAAGTCGTGAAAAAGCCAATTTTACAGCATTTTTATTAACATCTCCCGCTATGCTATTTTCTGACAGAACAGCCCATAACGCAACATCCCCGTCGCATTTCTGTTGTCCAGTAAAAGGATTAACTTCAATTTCGCCACCAATGTCCATGACTTGGGAAAGTGCCTTCAAAACGTAACTTTCCGTACTCGACCGTGAACTTAAGTCTACTGACAACGCAGCTTCGGCTCCAAATCCGAAATGAAGATATGCACGCGCCATAGCAAGAGCCATATCCGGCCTCACCGTGTCAAGTTCACTATAAATTTGCGAACGCCAATGGCCAATTTCATCAGAATATGTCTTATTTCCAGCCCACTCATGTAGCGCTACCTGACTCGAAGAAAGACAAGCCGGCACAGTTTCAGAGTAACTATTTGACCGGGAAACCTGGGCCAAATATCGATCGATAGAAGTGTCCGCAGACAGAGAGAGAACCAATGGCACGGCACTTGTCACCAAGTTTACCGGAGTCCGCGGAAAATCCAGGGGCTCTTGGATTTTCATCGTCGAGTTTTTTGTTTCTGGTTTCTCTTTGATATCTATCAATCCCTGACTTGATGCCCGGTCGATTTGCGCTAAAAGTAGATCCTCAGAGATAGTAATTGCACCATGCGGCCTTCTATGCTCGGCATTAGCTGTTAAAGTAGAGTTAGCAGGAGTACTGGCAATTAGTGTTTGCGGCAAAAAAATAGGAAATACCAGTTTCGGCGAATTGGTAGGGGGCACCTGATCAGTTTTCATAGATAATGAAAACTGATAGGGATATTGGTTATTCGGTAAATCTAACGCACGCCGTCTGGGCACCGCCTTATCAAAGTCACCTTTTATGTCAATAATAAGGAACCCTGGACTATCCAAAAAGCTGGTGAAGGAACATGAACAACCCAAAGAAAAGAAAAGATCCGACCCTGGGTTATCCTGAGTTAAGGCAACAAGGCGGCCCCGCGGAATACGGTCAAACACACTTGATACATCGAAATGAACCGACGGTATGTCAACTTTGAGAGCCAAGTAACGCCCAAGCTGATTGATTGACCAAGTAGCTTTGCTCGGCAATTGCATCGTAATTCTGGTAAATTCCTTATGCTCTCCTGACCGGACGGTGATTGTTTCAGCATTTGCCGGCAAGCAAACGAAAAAAACTGAAATTATATAAGCCAATAGTTTAGTCATGCTGCATCCTGTTTCACACCCTTAAGTGCCTCTTCAAGTTCTGCGAACCCTGGGCGGATGTGTGAGGGCGTATTTTGGCGACCAACCTCAATGCAAATCGCGGGTGCGTGATTGTGTAGGTTGGCCACTAGAACCTCGCGAATTAGCTGATAAAAGTGACCGTCCTCCTCAACTGCAGCCTGTAGCTTTGATGAAAACGGCCCGACCAAGCCATAGGCCAGAAACACTCCAAGAAACGTCCCGACCAAGGCCCCTCCAATCATTTTCCCCAATATTTCAGGCGGTTGATCAATTGAGCCCATAGTTTTTATCACACCGAGCACCGCCGCAACAATCCCCAGAGCCGGCAAGCCATCCGCAACAGTTTGCAACGCGTGGCTTGAATGCAGTGCATGGTGCAAATTTGCGTCTATTCTTTTTTCCAGAACCTCTTCGACTTGATGTGGGTCATCGTAGTTCATTGATGCTGACCGCATCGTATCGCAGATCAAATCCACTGCCTCGTGGTCTGTAAGGATTCTTGGGTATTTTCCAAAAACCGTCGAATTCATTGGGTCTTCGATGTGCTGCTCTACTTCAACCGGGTTCAGTTTGGCGATTCGAATGAGCGCAAATAACAGGCAAAGAAGATCACGGTAATCCTCTGATTTCCACTTCGAACCTTTGAACACTTTTCCGATATCTTTGATAGTCCCACGAATTTCCGCCATATTGTTGCTGATCAAAAATGCCCCGGTCGCGGCACCACCAATCATCATCATTTCGTACGGCAAGGTTTTTAATATTATCCCCATCTTGCCACCGGCAGCCAGATAGCCACCAAACACCATCACAAAAATCACCACGATGCCGATTATTCCGATCATGCTTTTTCTCCATTTCGCAAGGCTCGATCACACTGTCGCGTGTTCGCATTAACAAAACATAAGCCCGATAATTATTACTCTTTAGGTGCCAAAGCATTCCTGCCTGCCAGAATTACGCTAACAGCGTAAGCCATCTTTGGACTTAGCCCCGCCATAACGTTCGCAGCCGCCTCTGGACGCATCCGCCCCAGAAATCCGGCGGCAAACTCTGGTGCCATTTCTTCAAACATGGCGGCCGCGTCCTTTGGTTTCATTTTCTCATAAACGTCTGTAAGCCGCGCTAAATCTCCCTCAGAGGCCCCATCAGAAATAACCAAAGTTGCACTCAGCTGTTCCTCGGCACTGATCAACGCGGCGAGCTTCCGATCTATAGCCTCATCGACAATTTCCAGTGCCTTCATCCGATCCTCAATTTGTATCTCACGCCGGTTCAACTGTTGTTCCCGATTGCGAAGGGCACTTATCAATATCTGTAGATCAGCAGGTGTCTCTCCTGACTGTTCAGCCGTCTGCTTAGGTTTCTCCATATCCGCAACTGCGTCAGGCAAGTTACGCGTCAGGGAGGTTTCTGCCTGTACTCCGATTCGTAAAGTAGCGGAAGCAATCAACAAAACCGAAATTATCAGTAAAGCTCTGCCACGCACCCGACGAGTGCCGGTTCCGGCATCGCTCATTGCCGAACCCCATTTGCATTGCGTTCATGCCGCACGAACATTGGTCCATCCGGTGTACGCGCAGCCTGAGTCTGTTTGGGCGTTTCATCCTGGATGTCGCCACTGGGTATGTCGTGCATCGATGCCATCATCAATTCCAACCGCTGCGCGACCGTCTCGGCCCGCCCGGTCAGATCGACAAGTGCTGAGTTGGATCCATCAGATAACTCACGCGCGGCAATCAGGGTCTTAGCCAGATCATCAACCTGCGCGGACAGCAGAGCAACCGCGCCACCAACGCCTTTTTCCAGATCATTGAAGCGATTCAAGCGACGCGCAAGAATGTAACAGAAGAAACCAGCACCTAGCGCGCCTGCTCCCAAAAGAAAATCTGCAATCAACTCCACATTCCCCTCCTAATTTAAGACAAATTCCATAACCAAAATATCCCGAACCCGGCCTTTCCCGGCCACAATCTGGACCCGCCGAAGCATTTGCGCCCTAAGTCGGACAAGGGCTAACGGGCCCGTCAGATCAGACAGTTCAAGTGCACGAAGATAACTGTTCATCACATCTGTTACCCTTGGCAGTATCGCCACTACTTCTTGTTCATACTCGGCGTTCACTTCAAGTTGCGCCCGGAACCTCAGATGTTGAGCCGTTTGACTGGGGCTCAGGGATATCGTGATCGGATCCATTGCGACGAACGCGATATCGCCAAGCGGTAACGGAGTTTCACTCTGCGAACCCGCCTGATCATGATCATTTTCACCCCTGTGGAGTACGCCATTCGTTTGACTATCCCCTGCGTGTTTCCCCAAAGGAATCAAGCCTGTACTGACAGCAAAAAAACCCCCTCCCCCACCAGCTAAAGCCAAGAAGACGGCCAAGATAAGTAACCTTTTCCCCGACTTTTGAGGTTTCACTTCCGGAGTGGTGACAGCGTCAGACATAACAATTCCCAAAAAACATCGAACTCCCCCCTCATAACCTGTCAGGCACTAACCGATTGTTAAGCCCGATCGAAGAAACTGAGGTTACACCGCGCAGAATGCCGGAAAAACGGAGGATAACGTGCAGCAGATCAAGAATGTCTGGGCAAGTTTGGACACACGAAAACAAGTCATGACCGTGGTCGCGGTCGTGGCGATGTTTGCAAGTGTTCTGTCGCTGTCCAAAATGGCGACGAAGCCAACAATGATGTTATTATATGGAGGGCTGGAAGGCCGAACAGCCGGTGAAACCGTACGCGCCCTTGAGGGCTTGAATGTTCCTTTTGATGTGCGAGGCGGGGCAATTTACGTCCCGGCCAACCAAAGGGATGAATTGCGCATGACGCTGGCCGCAGAGGGACTGCCCGCCAGCGGAGCACGTGGTTATGAATTGCTTGATTCGCTCAGCGGATTCGGCACCACATCTCAAATGTTCGATGCCGCCTATTGGCGTGCAAAAGAAGGGGAACTTGCCAGAACAATTATTTCCAGTTCATTTGTTAGCAAAGCCCGCGTTCATATTGCCAACAATGATACCAATCCATTCCGGCAAAAGAACGATGCCACAGCTTCAGTTTCTGTTGTGCCCGCGGGCAGCCCGATCACTGCGGCCCAAGCAAATGCCCTACGCTATCTGATTGCATCAGCTGTCGCGGGACTAAGCGTGGAGAATGTTGCGGTTATCGATGCAAACGGAACCCTGATCGGCTCGACCGAAAGTGCGGCAGGACCCAGCATCGCTGAAGATCGGGCGCAGGCTTTACGCGAGCAAGTTCTACGTTTGGTTGAGGCGCGGGTTGGTCAGGGTAACGCAATTGTTGAAGTTAGCGTTGAAACCGTCACAAAGACAGAATCCATACGCGAGCGGCGCTTCGATCCGGACGGCCGCATTGCAATCAGCACTGATATTGAAGAGCGCGACGATTCCTCAAAAAATCAGTCAGGAGACGTGACAATTGCCTCGAATATACCGGATGGTGACGCCGCCGAAGGCGAAGAGTCACAGGCTACCAACAGCTCGACAAGAGAGCGAATCAACTATGAAGTATCCCAGACAGAGCTGGAGATTTTACACGTACCGGGGGCCGTTAAACGGCTAAGTGTGGCTGTTCTTGTAAATGGATTAAACGCGGGTGACCCCACTAATACCGGGGCATTCACACCCCGGCCCGAAGACGAGATGGCAGCTTTGCAGGCATTGGTGGAAGCTGCTGTCGGGTTTGATGCCGAGCGTGGCGATATGATCACTCTGAAATCAATGGACCTTCCTGTCCTAGAACCGGTGGGCACGGCGGCAACGGCCTCCTTTTTACAGCGGTTTCAATTGGATGTGATGTCCCTGATTCAGGTTGGCGCACTCGCTTTAGTTGCATTGATTTTAGGCCTGTTTGTTGTCCGTCCTATTCTCTCGAATACAGCTGAACTGGCCCCTCCAGCACCCGCGGCACTTCCTGTTCCTGTCTCGAACGGCGGTTCCGAAACAGCAACCGGGACCGTTCACACCGGTGAAATTGACGATGGGCAGAACGGCCAGTTCTCTCCGGCACCTGGTTTGGCCATGGCGGACCAGGGTCAAACCAGCACTGAGTTAGCTGCATTGGATAACTACGGGAATAACCCGGTCGACCGTTTGCGCGCGCTGATCGGCGAGCGGCAGGAAGAAACGGTTGAAATATTGCGAGGCTGGCTGGAAGAGAGTGAGGAGAATACCTGATGGCTATTACGCATCTACTTGAGGACTTCAGCTCCGGGGTTGCCCCCGAAGATGTTATGAAATTGATGAGTGACGTCGCTTTGGAAGATCAACGCTTGGCTTCTTTCGAAAAGGGTTACAGCGCGGGTTGGGAAGATGCCTTTTCTGCTCAGGAAAAGGATCAGAGCCGGGTTACCGGCAATCTAGCTGACAGCCTTGGAGACTTGTCGTTTACCTATCACGAAGCAATGACTGAATTAATGGGGGCCGTCGAACCGGTTTTTCACAGCCTCGTGCGCCTGGTCCTCCCAGAGATTATGGCTCAGACCTTCGGCCAACACATCGTCGAACTGCTCAGTGAGATGGCCCGGAGCCAAGCATCCGGCCCTGCCAGTTTGATTGTACCCACTGGTACAGGTGCGAGTATATCATCGATACTGGCGCAAGAACTGCCTATGCCAGTTAAAATAACAGAAGATGCCGCGATAGAAACAGGGCGGGCGTATCTACGCCTCGGTGCGTCCGAGCGCGAGATTGACAGCACATCACTTTTGGATTCGATCCGTGATGCTGTTGACGCATTCAAATACCAGACCCGAAAGGAACTAAAGAATGGCTGAGTTGGCTGATGCTTCCACAAAAAACCTAGATCCCGGCAACCCATTTGTCACCGTCCCGATCGAGATCATGGTCGTAGTCGGCAAAGCCCGCCCATTGATCCGGGATTTAGTTGGACTTGGTGAAAACGCGATCCTGACCCTCGACAAGCGCGTTGAAGATCCGGTCGACCTTTATGTCGGCGACAAGCTGGTCGCGCGTGGCCAATTGGAAGAACTGAATGGTGATAAATCTGGCCAGCTTGCTGTTCGCTTGACTGAAGTTTCCAATTTGCAGCACGGGTTGGGATGACCAAGGTGCGTAATCTGACAATTGGCACGGTGCTGTGCGGTTTCTTCCTGCTCATCCCAGTTGTGGGGTTTGCGCAGGAAGTCACCCTGTCGCTAGGAGATGGCCAATCGATCTCGGCTCGCTCAATTCAGTTAATCCTATTGATCACCGTGCTTAGTCTGGCGCCGGGACTCGCCATAATGGTTACCTGTTTTCCATTTCTGGTCACGGTACTGGCCATTTTGAGGCAAGCTATTGGACTGCAACAGTCCCCTCCCAACATGATGATCGTCAGTCTGGCCCTATTTCTCACCTACTTTGTCATGGAGCCTGTCTTTTCAAAGGCTTGGCAAGACGGTATCGGCCCGCTGATTGAAGAAACGATTGATGTGGAAACAGCGGTTGCCAATACCCTAGAACCGTTTCGGGGCTTTATGGCGAACAGGGTCGATCCGGATACGTACCGCACCATGGCAGATCTACGCCCGGAATTGCAAACACACGAGCCAGACCCGCAAGCGCCGCTTTCTGTTCTGATCCCCAGCTTTTTGTTGTCAGAAATTTCCAGGGCTTTCCAGGTCGGTTTTCTGGTTTTCCTTCCATTCCTGATAATTGACTTGGTGGTGGCTGCAATCCTGATGTCAATGGGTATGATGATGGTGCCGCCCGCCGTTGTGTCTTTACCTTTCAAGCTTGCGTTTTTTGTTGTCGCCGATGGGTGGAGCTTAGTGGCAAGCGCGTTGGTGCGCAGCTATTGAAAACATCGGAATTTCGTTTGCCATGATTATTTGGGGGCCTATATACATACGTGACCCAATCACATTATGAATAGCCCCGGGTTTATGCGGGCCGTCATATCTCATTGCGAGCCTATGCCGACCAGATTGTGGTGCTCATTTGGAAAAAGGCATGCCACCCTTGTTGTTTTATGGGCTTTTTGCTTGGCTGTGATTTGAGGACGGGAGCGTCGCAACCAGCCCGTTGCCGACCTTTCTGGTCATTGAGGCGAAGGTCCGGTTCGAACCCATTTTTACCATTTCAACAGTGTCTTAAATTGAGCAACCTGATGAACGCTTGATGAGCATTGGGAATCCAGAGCGGCCATTTCATTGGCCCGCGCTATGTTGATCATATAGAAATTAAATAGCGAAAAATCAAGATGCCCCCGCATTCTGGCTGGTTGTAAAACGGCTCGAATGAAGCATTTTAATGCAAATTTTAGCAGACCAAAGCTTCCGAAGTAATTGACCTAATCAATAATTTGTAGTATCAATTATACTTAATTGGAGATGCCATTGCCTGAAAAGCCCCATTCATTACAATCGAGCACCGGATACTGGGTGACGCGACTTGCGCGTGCATTTGAGGCGGAGCTCGAAAAGCGTCTGGCAGGGCATGATGTCACGCGGGCTTCCTGGGCGATACTGAGTGCGATCCAGCATCACGGCAAGACCACCCCTGCCGCACTCGCTAGCTTCATTGGAATCGATAGGGCGGCAATCACGCGTCATCTAGACCGGCTTGAAAAGCAGGAACTGGTCCATCGACACCACAGCACGACTGACCGGCGTCAGGTCAATCTCAAACTGACGCAAAAGGGACTCTTGCTGGTTTCGGAGCTTGCGGCAGAATCCCTGGCGACCAATGCCAAGTTCACGGCAGGCCTCGACCAATCGGAAATCGACGCGGTGCAGGTGATAATTGAGAAGATGTTGTCAAATAGCGATGCCGTTGTCGCCGATCTCTAGGCGTCAAACAGGCATTGAATACAAAGCAAAAAAGGGGAACTGATCATGAGAACATTCCTATATTTGGTGACCCTCATTATGGGATTGTCACTTTCGACGCTGGCCCAGGCTGATCAGAAACTTGCGCTCACCGAGCCAGTGGGGGGCGAGCCATTCGGCCACAGCGTGACAGATCTCGGCGACGGCCTCTTTGTGTTTCGTTGGTGGGTCTACCGCAATATCTTCATCGTCACCGATGAGGGCGTCATTGTTACCGACCCGATGAATCCAAAAGCAGCGGCACTTCTGCAATCAGAGATTCGTAAGATCACCGATAAGCCGGTCAAATATGTTGTCTACAGCCACAACCATCATGACCACATTTCAGGGGGTATTATCTTCAAGGAAGAGGGTGCCAAATTCGTCGGACATGAGAACGTACTGAAAGAGCTGGGCGATCACCCGAGTGCTGTCACACCCTTGCCGGACATTACGTTCAAGGATCGCTATACTGTGACGCTGGGCGACCGAACATTAGAACTTGAATATTTCGGCCCCAACCACGGGGCAAGTCTTGTGACCATGCGACTGCCTAAAGAAAACGCCTTGTTCATTGTTGATATTGTCACACCCCGCCGGGTTGCTTTTCGCATGATGCCGGATTTCTGGCCCGATGAATGGGTCCGGAGTCTGAAAGAGATCGAAGCAACCGACTTTGACTATGTGATTTCTGGCCATGGGCCCGAAACCGAACCAGCCATGGATGCCGCAAACGTGGTGATGCAACAGCGGGTGTACCTCGAAGATCTGATGGCGGCGGTC
>Ga0209345_10007032_pt1 | contig 10055 bp, 9 predicted proteins | sample Cruoilmetagenom7_FD_187294 | JGI IMG/M metagenome (GOLD analysis project Ga0209345, IMG submission 187294) | Oil polluted marine microbial communities from Coal Oil Point, Santa Barbara, California, USA - Sample 7 (SPAdes) (version 2) | ecosystem: Environmental > Aquatic > Marine > Oil seeps ... | reverse complement strand
GAAGTATATCGATATTGCAACAATCATTGAGGAGATTAATCCAAGAAAATTAAAACCTTTGCCAGGTTTTATTATTAAGTGGATTGAAAAAATTATTCGGCAGGAAGAAATGAATCGAATTCTTACGAAATATTCAGATTTTCAAGGATTGGACATTCTCACCAAGATCATAGAGGAACTTAACATAATGATAAAGGTAGAAGGAGAAGTAAATCTTCCTGAAAACAGCAAGTGTTTTTTTCTCTCAAATCATCCGTTTGGATTAATAGATGGATTGGTGTTAACAAAAATCGTGGGTGATAAGTACCATGATTTAAAATCTATTGGAAATGAGGCATTTATGTATGTGCCTCATCTGAGACCTTTTATTGCCGCTGTCAATGTATTTGGGAGAAACCCTAAAGAATATATAAATGCACTGGGAAAAATATACGATTCAGATGTTCCCATAACGCATTTTCCTTCTGGAGAAGTGTCAAGATTCTATGGCTGCAAAATCCAGGATTGCCCATGGCATAAAAGCTTTATTACGAAAGCAGTTTCATATAAACGTGATATAGTACCATTTTATGTTTATGGCCGTAACTCACTTTTTTTTTATTTTATTAGTATTGTGAGAAGAGTATTGGGAATCAAATCAAATATTGAACTAATATTGTTGCCCCGTGAAATGTTCAGGAAAAAAAATAAAACAATAAAGATCAAAATAGGTCAACTCATATCCCATCAAAGATTTGACGAGTCATTTTCGCATTGGGAGTGGGCAGATAAAGTGAGAAAGTATGTGTATGACCTGCAAGGTAATCCTGTAAATAAAAATAATTTCTGGCCAAAATGAAAATAAAGATTGTTGTTCGAGAATGGATTTTTAGAATTTGGTATTGGTATATAAATAAGTCGGACAAGAACGCCGAAATTTTATTTATGAATTACGGACATGCAGATACAAGCCCTGGGATTCTATTAGATTCACGAGATGAATCAAACCGTTATTCTATACAGTTATACCACTATCTGGCCAATGCCATTGAATTACAAAATAAAGATATTTACGAGGTAGGTTGTGGAAGAGGAGGAGGACTGGATTATATTGCCAGACAATTCTCACCTGCTTCCGCAATGGGAATTGATTTGGATAGACGCGCCATCAATTTTTGTAAGCATCATTATTCATTGGAAAATTTATCATTCTTACATGGAGACGCACAGAAATTACCCCTGGACAATAAATCATGTGATGTCATAATAAATGTAGAATCTTCTCACCGCTACCCTGATATTAAATTATTTTTTGAGGGTGTTCAACGCATTTTGCGCCCCGGAGGATATTTTTTGTTTACAGATTTTCGCTACGATTTTGAAATACCCTTTTTGCAGGAAGAATTGCAATCATCCGGATTGTCACTGATAAAAGAAGAATTCATTACCCAACAGGTTGTTACTGCTTTAGATCTGGATGATGGGCGAAGAAGAATGTTAGTGGAAAAATTAACTCCCCGATTCTTGCATAAGACTGCATTGGATTTTGCGGGAGCCATTGGTTCTGAAACTTATAATAAGTTTGTAAGCCGTAAATATGTTTATTTCAATTATATTTTTCAAAAAAAAAGCAACAAGAAACGATGATAACACGTGAAGAAGCACTGGAATTGATTCAGCAGTACATTAAAAATGAAAAAATGATTTATCATTGCCTCTCTTCAGAGGCTGTACTGAGGGCACTGGCAAAAAAACTTGGCAGGGATGAGGAAAAATGGGCCATGGCGGGATTGCTTCATGATATTGATGTAGAAGTAACCAATGCAGATCCTCAAACGCATTCCCTGAAGGCCAGGGAGCTTTTGGCAGATTGTAAACTGGAAGAAGATATATTAGATGCCATCAGTATGCATAATGAGATGGCCACCGGTAAACCGCGAGAAACCGAATTCCAGCATGCCCTGGCGGCGGGGGAGACCATCACAGGGCTCATCTATGCAACAGCACTTGTCTATCCTGACAGGAAGATCGCTCCGGTCAAACCGAAATCCATCACTAAGAGAATGAAGCAAAAAGCATTCGCTGCTTCTGTGAACAGGGACATCATCATGGAATGTGAGAAGATCGGGATCCCGCTTCCAGAATTTGCTGAGATTAGCCTGGATGCCATGAAAGAGATTGGGGAGGAGATCGGCCTGTAAATTGGAAATTTCCAAATTAAAAGTTTTTCCTGATAGAGTTCAGGATCTGGTAACCGATCAGCCTGTGGTAACGGGATGTATTGGTAGTCAGGTAAACATAAACCACATAGTCATTTTCGGCCTCATAAGAACTGCCTTCCATATAGGTGGCATCAGGGAATCTTGATCCATCCTTGATAAAAACATATTCATAATTGTATAATCCCTGCTTCAAGAGCATCTTTAGCCTGTATGATTTGGTTTCAAAATCATAAGTCAATTCGTTGGTCTCGTTGCACTGCCAGTTTGAAAGGGCACCGCATACGTATAGTTTCCCGTCAATTACGGGGACATCCATGGGTAGGGTAAAGTGGACATAGACATAATCTGACTCTGTATGTCTTTTGACACCTTCCTGGACTTCAACATAATAGCGGCCGTTCAAGTCTTCCCTGTAAAAATAATTACCCTTGTACCTGGGCTGGTCAGGAACAAGGTAAACATGGTAATAGGGTGGCTGATATTTGATGTCCCTTACCATTTCGGCCTGGTATCGCATGCTTTTTATATCGAAATAGCGGAATTCATTTCCGCCTTTGAAAATATTGCCCGATTGATGGTCATAGTCCAACATGCCATCCCTGATAAAAAGTGGTTTCAGGTTCCTGATAGACATGTTCCAGCGATTGTTCTGCTGGATGGCTACCTTGATCTCGGAGTAGGGATCATTGATGCTGACTGATCCCAGGAATACCTTGAAACTTATCTGGTGTCCGTCATCATGGTATGGATCTGCCACCGGCCTTATGGCATCTCCCTGGATATTTGTCAATGCTTCAGATACTGAAAAACGATGGGTCAGTACAAGGTTCGTTTCCTCGAAATCTTCGAAGATCTTAAGGACATAATTGCCAGATAACTTGATCCCCATATCCTGGTTTGGTAATACCACACTATAATTGACATAGTTCATATGGGTATTGAAGGAAAGGGAATAGTCCTGGACAGGTTGATGATTAAATCCATCAATATATTCGTCTACGGCAAGGTTGGAGGGCATCCAATCCGCATCACAATGTTCTATTGTATATGAATAGTTCTTTACTTGATCGCTGAGATCATCAAAACGGAGTTCCAGCTGATCTGCACTGTTCAGTTCAATGATTGGGTAGGTCATATCCCATCCTGCCCGGTGGAGCTGAACGGATTTGATGCTGGGACGGAACGTGGCGTCGGTATAAAATACTTCCTGGCCCACAAGTTCTAAAACACCTGTAAAAACCAGCATAGTAATAGCTATTAGTAAGCCTTTGAGACGGTATATGGAATGTACTATTGACATATATCTATTAAAAACATGACATATGAAGTTTTATTGTTTGAATGTCAGCTAATCAATCTTGTATGAAAACTAAAAATACCTATTTTTGCTAAATGCCTTTTACAAATCAAAAAATATTCCATGTCCAAGGTAATTAAGATCAAGAAAGGTCTTGATATAAAGTTAAAAGGAACCGCCGAAAAAATTATTTCCAACGTCCAACCTTCCTCGACCTTTGCTGTCAAACCAATCGATTTTCCCGGAGTTGTACCAAAACTGGTTGCAAGGCCCGGAGATAAGGTTAAAGCAGGGTCCATCCTGTTCTTTGATAAAGTTCATCCAGAGGTAAAATTTGCCTCACCGGTGAGTGGAGAAGTCAAAGCAGTCAACCGTGGAGAAAGAAGAAGAATACTGGAAGTTGTTGTTGAAGCTGATGGTCAGCAAAAATCTGAGGATTTCGGGGCAGCCGATCCTGGCAAACTTGACCAGGAACAGATTATCAAGAAAATTCAGGATGCCGGACTGTGGCCCTCCATCCGACAACGGCCCTATGCGGTTATTGCTCGTTCACAATCAGCCCCAAAGGCAATATTTATTTCAGGTTTCGACACTGCTCCGCTATCACCAGATATGGATTTTATGGTGAAAGGGAATGACAGCGCTTTTCAAACCGGGATAAATGTCCTGAATAAGCTCACAAAGGGGGAAGTCCATCTTTCTCTTAACGCCAGCTATCCCGCTGCCGATGTATTTACACAGACAAATGGTGTAAGCCTGCATTATTTTAAGGGACCGCATCCGGCCGGGAATCCTGGTGTGCAGATCCACCACATCGATCCTGTCAACAAGGATGAAGTAGTATGGTATTTACAACCCCAGGAGGTGATCATGATAGGCCGTCTGTTTGAACAGGGGATCTATGATGCCACCAGGGTCATTGCCATAACCGGTTCAGAAGTGAAGAAACCCAGGTATTTCAAGGTTTTGAGCGGGACAAGTATTGAGCCTTATGTGATGGATAACGTCAACTCCGGAGAATTAAGGTACATAAGCGGAAATGCGCTTACCGGCAGTAAAATTAACAAGATCGGATACCTGGGGTATTATGACAGCCAGGTGACTGTTTTACCCGAAGGGAATTATTACGAAATGTTCGGTTGGATATTGCCTGGGTTCAAGAAATTGAGTGTTTCCCGGAGTTTCCCCTCCTGGATGACACCTGGCAGGGAATATAAGGTAGATACCAACCTGAAGGGAGGTGAACGGCCCTTTGTGGTAACCGGTGAATATGAAAAGGTTTTGCCAATGGATATATACCCAATGCATTTGCTGAAAGCCATCCTTGTGGATGATATTGAGAAAATGGAACAACTGGGTATCTTCGAGGTCGCAGAAGAGGATTTCGCCCTTTGCGAATTCATATGTCCCTCGAAAACCGAGATCCAGTCCATCATCCGGCAGGGAATTGACCTGATGATCAAAGAATTAGAGTAAATTCACATCAAAAAATTCATCCCATACGCATATGAGTTCACTAAGAAGGTTTGTAGATAAGATCAAACCGAATTTTGAAAAGGGTGGGAAGTTTGCCGCCTTGCAATCCACCTTCGAGGCCTTCGAGACATTCCTTTTTGTACCCAACCATGTTACCAAGAAGGGTTCGCATATCCGTGATGCCATGGATATGAAACGTACCATGATAGTGGTGGTTCTGGCCCTGGTGCCTGCCATCCTCCTGGGGATGTGGAATACTGGATATCAGAATGCCCTGGCTACTGGCATGGAACGTGCAGTCCTTGAGAATTTCTGGTTCGGGTTCCTAAAAGTATTCCCCATCATCGTTGTCTCTTATGTAGTCGGGCTTGGTGTAGAATTTTTATTCGCACAGATCCGGCATCATGAAGTAAGTGAAGGCTACCTTGTTTCCGGCATATTGGTTCCCCTGGTAGTCCCGGTCGATACGCCACTGTGGATGGTAGCTGTGGCCACAGTTTTTGCTGTGATCATCGGCAAGGAGGTCTTTGGGGGGGTAGGTATGAACATACTCAACCCTGCACTTACAGCCAGGGCCTTTCTGTTTTTTGCTTATCCGACTTTTATGTCGGGGGATAAAGTATGGATAAATGGACTGATTAAGGGGGAGGGGATAGCAGATGGGTTCAGCGGAGCCACTGCACTTGGACAGGCTGCCGTTAATGATCCGCAGATACTTAACACCACAGGTGATCCCATGACAGGAATGGATATGTTCCTGGGACTCATTCCCGGTTCCATTGGTGAAACTTCCACGCTTGCCATCCTGATCGGGGCTGCCTTCCTCATTTTTACAGGAGTGGGCAGCTGGAAAATCATTTTTTCTGTATTTGCAGGTGGTACGGTAATGGGGCTGATCTTGAATGCCTTTGGAGGAAATGCGCTGATGGAGATCCCCTTCTGGCAACATTTGATGCTGGGCGGATTTGCATTTGGAGCAGTATTCATGGCCACTGACCCTGTAAGCGCTGCCCAAACAGAAAGGGGTAAGTGGATATATGGTTTCCTCATAGGAATCCTTGCCATTATCATCCGGGTACTTAACCCGGCATTCCCTGAAGGGGTTATGCTGGCCATCCTGCTGATGAATGTTTTTGCACCCCTTATCGATCATTACATAATAGAATCTCACATCAAGAAGAGGCTCAAAAGAGCGAAAATAAGTATCAACACATAAGAGACCAATCCTATGAAAAGTTTTAGCAATACATATATTTTCGTGTTCTCTACGGTCATGGTGATGCTGGTTGCCACCCTTCTGTCATTTGTAGCAGAGCAGCTCAAACCATTCCAGGAAAAAAATGTTGAGATTGAGAAGAAACTGGATATCCTGCGCTCTGTTGGTATCGCTCGTGACATGGATGATGTTGAGGATAAAGATACATTCGTGGAAGAGGCCTATGGGAAGAATATTACCAAAAGCTTCACCATCGATCCAGCAGGAGAATTGAAAACGGAAGTGGAAGCATTCAAGGTTAACCTGAAGGTTGAGCTGGCAAAATCGAAGGAGGAACGGAACCTGCCGGTATTCGTTTATATCAATGAAGACGGTGAGGAAATATACATACTTTCACTACAGGGGAATGGATTATGGGGCCCCATATGGGGATATATTGCCCTTGAGGGAGATATGACCACCATTTATGGGGCCATTTTTGCCCATGCCAAGGAGACCCCCGGACTGGGTGCGGAGATCAATACAGAGTGGTACCAGGCTCAATACCCGGGTAAAAGAATATTTGATGATGCCGGGAAATTTACATCGGTCAGGGTCGTTAAAGGCGGCGCTGATCCGGCTGATCCGCATGCCGTAGATGCCATTTCAGGAGGGACCATTACCAGTGTTGCACTCCAGGAGATGATGGAAGAATGCCTTGGCAATTATGAAACCTTTTTTAAGACTAAAAGCAACTGATCATGAAAGAGAGAGAACCACTGTTTTCAACGAAGAACCTGAATTTGCTCAGGGATCCTCTGAATGACAGCAATCCAATTACAGTGCAGGTCCTGGGAATCTGCTCAGCCCTTGCCGTTACAGTAAAACTGAAACCCTCTGTCGTACTGGCGATATCCGTAGTGGCAGTCATGGCTGTATCCAATGTGGTAATATCCCTTCTGAGGAAATCCATTCCGCCCAGGATCCGCATCATTGTACAACTGACAGTCATTGCCACCATGGTTATCCTGGTTGATGAGATACTGCAGGCATTTGCCTATGATGTGAGCAAACAACTCTCGGTTTTTGTGGGATTGATCATCACGAACTGTATTATTATGGGGAGGTTGGAGGCTTTTGCACTGGCCAACAAACCCTGGCCGGCTTTCCTGGATGGTTTAGGGAATGCTGCAGGATATGGAGTCATCCTGATCATAGTTGCCTTTTTCAGGGAGTTGCTTGGTTCGGGAACAATTTGGGACTATCCCCTGTTTGAGAAACTGGGCATTTTTAATACCGGATATGTGAATAACGGATTGATGATCCTGCCGCCGATGGCACTGATCACTGTAGGCATCATTATCTGGGTTCAGCGTTCAAGGAACAAGAAATTATTTGAAGAGAATTAGAAAATTTGCAGCATATGGAAAATCTTGTAAATATATTCGTTCGATCCATCTTTATTGACAATATGATCTTCGCATATTTCCTGGGTATGTGCTCATACCTGGCGGTATCGAAGACAGTCAAGACCTCGACCGGACTGGGACTGGCAGTGATTTTTGTCCTGGGTTTTACGGTGCCAGTCGATTACCTGATCGAAAACTACATACTGAAGGCAGGTGCACTGACCTGGCTCAGTCCCACATTAGCCGATGTGGACCTGAGTTTCCTGAGCTTCATCATGTTCATTGCTGTGATCGCATCTATGGTGCAGCTGGTGGAGATGATCGTGGAGAAATTTGCCCCTTCACTGTACGCTTCACTCGGGATATTTCTTCCCCTGATAGCCGTGAATTGTGCTATACTGGGAGGCTCTCTATTTATGCAGGAAAGAGAATATACATCCATTGCTGAGGCCACTTCATTCGGACTCGGTTCCGGGGTAGGCTGGTTCCTGGCCATTGTTGGCATTGCCGCCATTCGTGAGAAGATCCGCTATTCCAATGTTCCTGCCCCTCTGCGAGGACTCGGGATCACCTTCATCATCACCGGGTTAATGGGCATTGCATTCATGAGTTTTATGGGTATCAAACTTTAAATACTGACGTCTGAAATGGTGCTACTAACATCCTCCATCGGAGTAATCCTGATAAGTATAGCAGTCTTCCTGATTGTGATCATCCTACTTGTGTTCATGTTGCTCTACGCAAGGGCTAAACTGACACCCCAGGGTGAAGTCAACCTGCAGATCAATGATAAGGAATTGATCGTTTCCCCCGGAAATACATTGTTGAATACAATGTCTGAATCAGGCATCTTCCTACCATCTGCCTGCGGGGGTGGTGGTACCTGTGGTATGTGCAAAGCGCAGGTCTATGATGGAGGAGGAAGCATCCTTCCCACAGAAACGGGTTTCTTTACACGCAAAGAGCAGCAGAGTGACTGGCGCCTGGGTTGCCAGGTAAAGATCCGCAGTGACATGAAGATCAGGGTCCCGGAATCAGTTCTGGGGATCAAGAAATGGGAATGCGAGGTTATTTCCAACCATAATGTGGCAACCTTTATCAAAGAGTTCGTCGTGAAACTGCCTGAGGGGGAAACCCTTGATTTTGATTCAGGAGGTTATGCCCAGATCGATGTGCCCAAGGTTGAAGTTAACTTTAAGGATTTTGATATTGAAGAAGAATTCAGGGATGAGTGGGACAAGTTCAAAATGTGGGACCTTAAAATGAAGAATTCGGAGGAAACCTACCGTGCCTATTCCATGGCTAACCATCCGGCAGAAGGTAATATTGTGATGCTGAATATCCGGATTGCCACTCCCCCATGGGACAGGTCCAGGGGCGGTTTTATGAAAGTACCCCCTGGTGTTTGTTCTTCCTATATATTTTCGCGTAAGCCCGGTGATAAAGTAATGGTTTCAGGGCCGTATGGTGAATTCCATATCAAGGACTCCGACAGGGAAATGGTTTATATCGGTGGAGGAGCCGGAATGGCGCCACTCAGATCACACATATTCCATTTATTCCATACCCTTAAAACTGGCCGCAAGGTATCATACTGGTATGGTGCCAGGTCCATGCGTGAGATATTCTATGAAGATGAATTCAGGGACATAGAGAAGAAGTTTCCGAACTTTAAGTTTCATATTGCCCTTTCAGAGCCCCTGGAAGAAGATAAGTGGAACGGAATGACCGGGTTCATTCACCAGGTTTTATATGATGAATACCTGGGCAAAGTTGAGGAACCTGAAGAGATTGAATATTATCTCTGCGGACCACCTATGATGAATGATGCAGTACAGGATATGCTGTATAACCTGGGCATACCTGATGAGATGGTTGATTTTGATGATTTCGGAGGTTAACCAATGTTTAAAAAAACTTTCTGGGCCGGGGCCCTGGTCCTTGCCCTTATATTGAACGGATGCACCGCTGGCAGCGGGGGTGCCTGGCTGAAGATCAGTGGATATACACAGGGTACCACCTATAATATCACCTACCAGGCCCCGGATAGTACCGATTACCAGGAACAGTTAGAGAAACTGCTGGGAGAATTTGACCAGTCCCTTTCCACCTACATACCCTCTTCCATTGTCTCCCGAATGAACCAGGGGATAACAGATGTTGATGCCGATGACTATTTCAATCATTGTTTCCAGGCGGCGGCCGAGGTATATGCTGCAACAGGAGGAGCTTTTGACATTACTGTTGCCCCCGTGGTAAATGCCTGGGGATTTGGATTTACTGAAAGGTCCAGGGTAGACAGTGCATTGATTGACAGCCTGCTGCAGTTTGTAGGGATGGATAAGGTGTCCCTTGAGAATAACAGACTGGTGAGGGAAAGGAAAGGGATTATGCTAGATATGAATGCCATTGCCCAAGGCTACGCAGTGGATGTTCTGGCCGAATTTTTCGAAAATGAAAACATTGATAATTACCTC
>Ga0209345_10007031_pt1 | contig 10055 bp, 8 predicted proteins | sample Cruoilmetagenom7_FD_187294 | JGI IMG/M metagenome (GOLD analysis project Ga0209345, IMG submission 187294) | Oil polluted marine microbial communities from Coal Oil Point, Santa Barbara, California, USA - Sample 7 (SPAdes) (version 2) | ecosystem: Environmental > Aquatic > Marine > Oil seeps ... | reverse complement strand
TCAGCAATCACATGCCACCAACCGCCTGCAGGAAATTTGCCGTGGACTCGGAGTGGAGGAGGAACATCTGAGAGTAATGAATCCCCTTAGAAAACATCACGAAGAGAACCGGGCTATGGTTGCCGAGGAACTGGCTTATGAGGGTGTTTCGGTGATCCTTGCACAGCGGGAGTGTATACAAACCGCCAGCCGGAGACTGAGAAAGGAAAAAAGCAAAAAAACGTCTACATGAAAAGAGATATAATTCTGGCAGGAGTCGGGGGACAGGGGATCCTCTCCATTGCTGCAGTCATTGGGATGGCAGCTGTTGAATCGGGTCTCTACCTGAAACAGGCTGAGGTGCATGGCATGAGTCAGCGGGGAGGAGATGTACAATCGCACCTGCGCATCTCGGATAAACCTATTTCATCTGACCTGATCCCGGTGGGCAGCTGTGACATGATACTCTCGGTGGAACCCATGGAAGCTCTGCGTTATCTGCCGTTTCTGGCTCCGGAGGGCTGGCTGGTGACCAGTAGCAAGCCCTTTGAAAACATTAAGGATTATCCTGCAGAGGAGGAACTTTTTGAGGAGATTCGTAAAGTGCAGAACCATTTGATTATCGATGCTTACTCCATTGCCAGGGAGATCGGCTCTTTGAAGATCTCCAATATGGTAATGCTGGGAGCGGCCTCCGACTACCTGGGAATTGACCAGGAGAGCCTGGAAGGGGCCCTGAACACGCTTTTTGGTCGAAAAGGGGAGGATGTGGTACAACTCAATATTGAAGCCTTAAAGGCAGGGAAAGAGGGTATCCGGATTTAAACCAAAAGCTCTTCGCTGGTGTTATAATAAAAACCCTCTACGGATGTTTTCGCAGAAAGACCTTCAACAGATTCGCGCCAAAGGGATCAGCATTGATGATATAAATCAGCAGATCAAACATTTTCAGCAGGGATTTCCCCCGGCTGATGTAACCATTCCAGCCACTCCCGGGCAGGGCATTATGCTTTTGACCGGGGGGGATCAACAACACTTCAGAGATGTTTTCCTGGACAATGCCCCTGATTTCAGGATTATCCGCCTGATACCCGCCTCCGGTGCAGCTTCCAGGATGTTTAAATCTCTTTTCAGTGCCAGTGAAAAGATGGAAGGAAAGTCCGGTGAGCAGCAGTGGGAATGGATCGCTGCCAGGAAGAATGTGCAGGGTTTTTTTAAGAAACTGGAAAAATACCCCTTTTACGAGGATTTAACCATAAAGGAGGGAGATGCCCCTGCCCGAATCCTGGATTTGCTACTGGGTAGTGACGGCCTCAATTATGGAAATAAGCCCAAAGGCTTGCTGAAGTTTCATAAGTACAGTGAAACAGACCGCAGAACGGCTTTCGAGGAGCATGTCCGGGAAGCAGTGAAATATTGCGAAAGTCGCGATGGCATGGTCCGGATTCACCTGACCGTTTCACCTGCTCACCTGGACGGTTTTCAGACAGAGGCGGCCAGGATTTTGCCTAAGATTGAACAGGAGAAAGGAGTCAACATTAATCTTTCCTTCTCTTTTCAAAAACCGGAAACCGATACCATTGCAGTGGATCAGGACAATGTACCCTTCCGGAACACGGATGGAACGCTGCTTTTCAGGCCTGGAGGGCACGGAGCATTGATCCGGAACCTGGATGCACTGGATGGAGATCTGGTTTTTGTAAGCAACATTGATAACGTGGCGCCCGATAGACTGAAGAATCTGAGGGTGGAACAGAAACAGGTACTTGGTGGAGTGTTGCTGGAAATACGATCGAAAATCTTTTACTACCTGCAGCAACTGGCCGGGGAGGAGAAGCCCGAGAAAACCCGTCTGGACAGTATGGTCAGCTATCTGCACGAACGCCTGGGTATCGCCATTCCTGAAAAGCTGGAAAGCTGGGATGTGAGTGATCTGAAAAAGTGGCTGATAGCCACCATGAACAGACCCATCAGAGTGTGCGGCATGGTACGGAACGAAGGGGAACCGGGCGGAGGTCCCTTTTATGTACGTTCTGAATCAGGCGAAGTAAGCCTTCAGATTGTGGAATCGTCCCAAATCGATCTGGAAGATCCGGAAAAAGTGAAAATTGTGCAGGGATCGACCCATTTTAATCCGGTAGATCTGGTTTGCAGTCTGCGCGATTACCGGGGAGAAAAGTTTAATCTGAGCCACTTTGTGGATCACAATACTGGCTTTATCTCAGAAAAATCAATGGGAGGCAAGTCGCTGAAAGCTCTGGAGCTTCCCGGTCTCTGGAACGGTGCCATGGCTGGCTGGCTCACCCTTTTTGTGGATGTTCCCATGGAGTCTTTTACCCCGGTAAAAACAGTATTTGATCTGGCCCGTCAGGAGCACAGGGCTTAATTCATTAAATCCGTTTCGATATTGATCCCATTCCTTCCCATTGAATCATGGAGAAGCGATGCTGCCTTTACCAGATGTACGGCATTCAGGAATAGATTTTTGGTTTCCGAGAGCATCTCCATATACGTGACACTGATCTTCACTCCTTTCTGGGTTTTTTTAAGAATTTTGATCCGGTTAACCAGAATTTCATTGGCCATATTGATCATCTCATCCCGGCGCTTCACCAATTCATCCATTTGGTTAAACTCCCTGTTTTTCAAAATATTAATCAGGTAGTCAAAGAACTCGGCTGACTTCACACTGAAATTCTTCAAGACCTCAGCCTGTTCCTTATCCTGGGGATGATTGTTATCCAGGTGGTTGTACGCAGGTTGAACCACATGCATCAGTGAGTTGCTCATCTCCTTCATATAGGCCACAACCTGTACATAGTGGTGCCCGCTCTCCAGTTCATGTTCCTCAAATTTTCTAAGCATATTCGGAATGCTCTCACGGATCTCTTTGATCTCTTTACTCAGGGATTTAGCCTCTTTTCGAAGTTTTTTCAACTCTTTGTGCTTCTCCATCAGAAGGTCTGTATAGGTTAAATCGAGAATTCCGGAGACCTTCTTAAGGGTCCTTTTCACCTCATTATCACAGGCTTTTAATACTTCGTTTGAAGCAGTAACAGTCTGACTATCAATACGTACCTGTTTCTCAGCTCTTCTCTTGTGAAAGGCGTGTGTTCTCAGCAGGATAAAGATGGCCAGTACGATCAAAATCAGGATCACAGGCAATTTCCCAAAGAAAATTAGAGAAGCGATCATGAAGGAAGCCAGGAAGGCACTGAAAGCAGTAAAGAACCAGCCACCAATCACGGTGAGTACACCGGTAATCCGATAAACGGCACTTTCTCTGCCCCAGGCACCATCCGCCAGGGAGGTTCCCATGGCTACCATAAAGGTCACATAGGTGGTGGAAAGTGGCAGTTTCAGTGATGTTCCAATAGCAATAAGTATACTGGCAACCACCAGGTTTACGGAGGCGCGAACCAGGTCGAAGGCAGCTGTGGCATCACTCTGATCACGATGTTTTTCCGCATCAAACCTGTCCTCCACAAATCTCACAACACCGGGGGGGGTGATTTTGGCCACGCCATTACTTGTCACCACGGCCTGCCTCACAAGAAACCGGGCCAGTCCGGAGGAAGCAAAACGTTCTGTTCCTTCCCCCTGTCGGCTCAGGTCAATGGATGTGGCAGTTACCGACTTTGCCTTTTTGGAGAAGCGTAGCGTAAGTACCATGATCAGTCCTGCTGCAATCAGAAAATAAACAGGGGTATTCACTTTTTCCTGCAGGGCGGTCATCATAAAGGCTGAAGGTTCACCGCTGCCCGAGGCCATAAATGCTTTAAAGGATTCAAAACCGGCCAGGGGAACCCCAATGAAATTCACCAGGTCGTTACCTGCAAAAGCCATGGCCAGCGCGAAGGTACCCACCAGCACGGTTATTTTCATGACATTGATCCGGGTAAACAGCGTTAATATCTGGAATAACAAAGTCCAGCCCACAAAGCTGATCAGCAAGACCCGGGTGGTGTTTTCCTTAATGGTAGCCAGCATCTCTGCTGAAATCAGGGTCGATCCTTTGGCACCTTTGATCAGCAGAAAAAAGAGAATGGCTGTGATGGCAAACCCACCCCAGACACCCGTCCAGTATTTGAATGTTTTTTTCACATTGAAGGAAAAGGCCAGGCGTACAATCCACTGTATGATCATCCCCACACTAAAGGCGATGACCACGGAGAGAAATATCCCCACAATAATCATCACCGAGCTTTCCACATTGATATAGTCGCTCACCTTATACAAACCGTCCACAGACCGGGTTACCTTATAGATGGCCACGGCAACTGCGGCACCAAGAATCTCAAACACAATGGAAACGGTGGTGGAGGTAGGTAGACCAATGGTATTAAAGAAGTCCAATAGCAGGATGTCTGTCAGCATCACTGCCAGGAATATGATCATTATCTCACTGAAGCCAAAGAACTGCGGATTAAAGATCCCTTTCCGGGCCACCTCCATCATCCCATTGGAGAATACGGCCCCCACCAGGACGCCAACGGCCGCTATGGCCAGAATGATTTTGAAGGGAGCAGCTTTCGATCCGATGGCAGAATTGAGGAAGTTCACTGCATCGTTACTGACACCCACAATCAGGTCAGAGATAGCCAGCAGAAAAAGAACACCTACGATAAGAATGTAATAAGCTTCCATGAAGGATTATTGTTAAGATACCCGGCAAAAATAGTTTTTAAATGGATAGGTAATACTTAGTTTCTGTTAAGTTATCTTACCTCAGTATTAGGCATAAAAGTATAAAAAATGGCTTACTTTTAAACTATCTCTAAGAGGAACTATTATGAGCGAGCAAATAAAGATCTGCCAGGTACAGGCAGATTTGGTCTGGGAAGATACTGAAGCCAATCTGCAACTGCTGGAAGAGATGCTGGAACAAACAGAATCAGATACTAATCTGGTGGTCCTGCCTGAAACTTTTTCAACAGGATTTACTATGAATTCGGTTCAACTGGCAGAAGGGGAAAATGGAAAAGCGGTCCAGTGGATGAAGCGAATGGCAAAGCAAAAACAGTGCTATTTGACCGGCAGTCTGATCTACCGGGACCTCGGGGGTCAGATCTTAAACCGACTTCTATGGGTGTCCCCGGATGGGATCGAAGATTACTACGATAAGAGGCATCTCTTCCGGCCGGGCGGGGAGAAAGAGAATTTTAGTCAGGGGAAAGAGCGGAAAATTTTCAGGCTGGGATCCTTCCGGATTCTGCCACAGATCTGTTACGATTTGCGCTTCCCCGTATTCAGCCGGAACCGGGGGGATTATGATGTGATGCTCTATGTGGCCAACTGGCCAGCTACCCGACAGCCTGTTTGGGAAATATTAACCAGAGCCCGGGCCATGGAGAACCAGAGTTATTTGCTGGGTACCAATCGTGTGGGAACCGATGGAACGGGAGTCCCATCCATAGGAGGCACCTGCACCATCAATCCCATAGGAGGTGAGATCCTCAGGATGGATGAAAAGCCCGGAATAGGCCATTCGATTCTGGACCTGGAAAAACTAAGAAATTTCAGAGAGAAGTTTCCGGCATGGAAAGATGCGGACTCCTTTGAACCTGGTTGGTGAATGGAGATGGATTAGCAACCGCAACCGCAAGCACCCTGACTATCATCATTGCAGGCATCCTTGTCTCCGCAATTTTCATCATCGCAGGAACCCTGGCCATTGCCTCCGCAACCACAACCGTCTTCAGCATGAATGTGACCGTGTGATAGCTCCTCCTCAGTAGCACTGCGTACATCGGTAACCTCACCTTTGAAAAAGAGATCATTACCGGCCATGGGATGATTGAAATCCATCTTAACAGCATCGCCCTCGATGGCAATAACCTTTCCGTTCAGGCGCCTTCCCTCGGCATCCATCATAGGAACCATGGTACCAATCTTCATCAGGTTTTCATCGATTTTATCATCCACTTCGAATACCGACTGAGGAACGCGCACAATGGCATTCTCCACAATAGGTCCGTAAGCATCTTCACTATGAAGCAGGAACTCAAAACCATCCCCGCTTTTCAAACCATTCAGGTGCTCCTCAAATTTGGGAAGCAACCCGCCTGTTCCAAAAAGGAAGGTAAGAGGATTTTCACTGCTCAGTGATTCAACAACTTCACCTTCTTTAGAATCTGCGCGAAGTTCGTATACGATGGAAACAACATTATTCTTTTCAGCAATCATGATCTCATTTTTTTTGAAGATGCAAAGAAAGCAATAATTTCTCTTTATTTAAAGAGAAAGACAGACTCTCAAATTATTTTGCAATTAATTAACAGTTTCCTCATCTCCTGATTGTGATTCACTGGCAGGGAGCTCACTCTCTGTCTGCTCAGATACCTCCATTAAAACATCTTCCTGAGGCCTCTTCTTATACCTGATTAAAGAGACGGCCATAGTGATACTGGAAGCCAGGATTACCAGCAGCAGGATTCCCTCATTAAATTTGGCTACTGCCAGATTTTCAGGGATGGAATAGAATAGCAGGATGGTAATCAGTCCCCGGGGGGCCATCCAGATATCGGGATAGATATTTTTCCGGATTACCAGGCGGAACCAGGCGAAACGTATGCCATAGAGCACAGCCAGGACCAGGATACTCACCAGCCAGACCTTAAAATTGATCAGGCTGGTCAGAATGATGGTAAATCCGAAGATCACAAAGAAGAAGGTCCGAACCACAAAAGAGGACTCCAGTGTGATCATTTTAAAATTGTCAAAAATGGTCGACATCTGGGTATCATCCAGGAATACACGGAGCTTCCCCGGAAAGAAGATGTTCCGGTTGGAGAGCATCAGTCCGAATACAAGGATGATCAACAGACTGGATAGGTGGAACATCTTGCTGATGCCATAGAGCAGAATCAGCACGGCAATCAACAGGAAGAGCTTTAATTCGGTACGGATCTTCTGAAAGAGGAAAATCAGCAAATAGCTGGCCGCCACCGAGACCAGGGCAGTGAGACTCAGATTAAGCAATACCTCCAGTCCCATTTCCCCAATACTTTCTGCCTCCATGCTGCTGATCAGGAAATAGAACAACATGATTCCCAGGATATCTGAGAAGGTGCTTTCATATACCATAAGTTCACGCTTGTCCTTGGAGAGGGCAGCAACACTGGGGATTATAATTGCAGAACTCATGATGGACAGCGGTACGGCATATAAGAGGCCAGTGGTCATATTGACCTTCAGATAGATCGTCATGATTCCGCCAATGATCAGGGCAGAAAGGATCAGGGTCACAAGGGAGGTAAAAAAGGCCTTGGAGATCACTTTTCGTTTGCCTCTTTCCAATTCCAGATCCAGGGATGCCTCCAGGACGATCATAATCAATCCGATGGTTCCCAGCACTTCCAGGATGGGGGTCAGATTGGGAGCCTGTATGCCAAAGGCCGATACCAGCCCCTTCAGGGTTACACCAAGAAAAATGAGCAAAAGCACGCTGGGAATACTGTAGCGGCTGGCTGCCAGGTTAAAGAGGTAGGAGATAATAATAATCAGGGCCCCGATAATGACCAGTCCGTTCGAATCAAAGTGTTCCATTAGAAAAAGATGTTAAACCCGACCCGGAAAACCGGGTTGGAGTAGGGTGAAATGGACGATTCGTTGATATCCCAGAGAATGGTAAAGGAGACGGTACTGTAAATGCCTACCCGCTGTGAGAGTCCGCCCCCCAGCAAAAGTCCCCTGTAGATAAAGCGTCCATCATCCGTGTAGGGAGCCACATAGTATTGTTTCTCCAGGCTGAGCCCTTCGTACTCGGCATGTACAAAAAGCTCACTGAAAAGCTTTATGGGCAGCCACTGTTCCGCGTTGGTGATCAGAGAGAAGCGTGCAAATCCTTTGAGCCCGTAAGAGTGTGTTTGATAGGCATAGGGAATATAGGGTGTTGCTTTCTGTGATTGGTACATATAGTGTGGTCCGAGGCCCACCGCCAGGCGATCCAGAACATGGTAGCCCACCATGGGTGCCAGCTCAATATGGGTGGTGGTACCGAAGGAGAGCCATAGCTCGGGGACCAGGAAGAACTTCCCTTTTCTGCTGGCTGCTTCCTCCTGTGCCATTGATGAAAAAGTCAGTGTAGCCAGAATTAGCAGCAGCGTGACCTTCTTCATGGACTCTCTTTTTTGGCGGTGTAGTCCCTTGCTTTGATTTTTCCGCTGAGCAACAGAGCACCATTCTGTGCCAGGGCTCTCATTTCATCCTCGCCGGGATAGATGAAGACCGGTGCAATAAACCCGACCCGTTCTTTTATCTCACTGGTAAGATCCGGATTATGAGCAATTCCTCCAGTGATCAGGATGGCGTTTACTGCGCCACCCAATACAGTGGACATGGCACCTATCTCCTTGCTGATCTGATAGGCCATAGCTTTCTGAAGGAGTTTGGATTGTGGATCACCTTCCCGTGCCGCTCTTTCCACCTTCTGGGCATCTCTGTGTCCCACATAGGCATAGAGACCACCCTCACCTGTAAGCATTTTCCGGAACTCGGTCCAGGGCGGTTTCTTTTCAAGACAATATCTGGCCAGGGCACCGGCAGGCAGGGTACCGGACCTTTCAGGTCCAAAAGGTCCCTCTCCATCCAGTGCATTATTCACGTCAATCACACGGCCTTTCTTATGGGCACCCACTGAAATACCGCTTCCCAGGTGGGCAATCACCAGGTTCAGCTCCTCGTATTCCATGCCACGCGACTGGGCATAGGTTCGGGCCACTGATTTTTGATTCAATGCATGGAAGATGGATTTTCGCTGAAACTCAGGGTGACCGGAAATGCGGGCCACCTCCTGAAGTTCGTCTACCACCACCGGGTCGGCAATATAGGCTCCGGCCTGCTTAAAAGTCTGAAGTAAGCTGTTGGCGATTAATCCTCCCAGGTTGCTGGCATGATCGCCCATAAAGCCGTCTTCCAGATCACGGATCATGGTTTTATTCACTTCATAAACGCCGGATTCAATGGGGTGGATCAATCCACCTCTCGCGATAATAATACCCACCCGGTCGAATGGGATATGGTTGGCTTCCACCTCTGAAAGTACCAGGTTAAGCCTGTATTCCAGCTGATCGCTTGTTTTATCAAAAGCATCCAGATCGCCGCACTCATGTCGGATGGTTTTAAGAAATACCGATGTATTATCCCGGTAAACTGCAATTTTGGTGGAAGTTGCACCCGGATTGATTACTAGTATGTAGTTGGCATCCATTTTAAGACTGTTTTAAGCCCTGTTTTCAGCTGTTTCCTCCATTTTCGGCCGTCACTGCGGCCAGGAGGATTGAATCAAATTTTGCCTGCTCAGAATCTGATCTGGAGGTGAGTACGATGGGGGCAGAGGCACCCACAATCATGGAGGCTACCTTGGCCTTGGCAAAAAATACAAGTGATTTGTAAAGAACGTTGCCCACCTCAATATCGGGCATCAGCAGAAGATCCGTATCCCCAGCCACATCACTTTTAATCTCTTTGTGCTTGGCGCTTTCTACGGATACCGCATTATCAAAAGCCAGGGGCCCGTCCACAATACAGTTCAGAATCTGGTCACGCTGGTTCATTTTTGAAAGCAGTGCCGCATCGAGGGTGGCATCCATTTCGGTATTGACCTTCTCGACCGCACCCAGGACTGCCACTTTGGGTTTTGCAATCCCCAGGTTGTTAAGGACTTTAACCGAATTATTCAGGATGGCAATCTTTTCGGTCAGGGTTGGAGCAATGTTCATAGCCACATCCGTTACGGCAATAAGCTTGTGGTAGGTTTCCACTTCGAAATAGGCAAAATGGGAGAGGAGGTTTCCTGTACGAAGTCCATAATCCCTGTTGAGAACACAACTCATCATATCGGAAGTCCCAACTTTTCCCTTCATCAGTACGTCGGCCTTTTTGTCATGGATCATCTTGACCGAGATTTTTATCGCCTCCAGCGGGTTGGCTGTCTCCACAAACTCATACTTGCTGATATCCAGGTTCAGGATCTCTGCCATCCCAAAGGTCTTCTCCCGGTCTCCCACGAGAATGGGACGTATGATCTTTTGCTTGGCAGCATTTACCACTGCATTCAGCGAGTGAGCATCTTC
>Ga0209345_10007029_pt1 | contig 10058 bp, 8 predicted proteins | sample Cruoilmetagenom7_FD_187294 | JGI IMG/M metagenome (GOLD analysis project Ga0209345, IMG submission 187294) | Oil polluted marine microbial communities from Coal Oil Point, Santa Barbara, California, USA - Sample 7 (SPAdes) (version 2) | ecosystem: Environmental > Aquatic > Marine > Oil seeps ... | reverse complement strand
TTAGGTTTCATTAGAATCCTGATTTTCAAGCAAGTTACTTAATCTCTCACGCTCTTTTGTGCTCATTTCCCCTGTTTGAATATCCGCTGTTTGTAAACGTTTACGTATTAAGATACCGAATACCAGTAGGAAAACTAATAGTGGACCAAGCCATAACAAGGCTGTTGAAAACCGAAATGGAGGTCGATATATGATAAAATCGCCATATCTTTCTACCAGATAAGCTTTTATCTCTTTATTTGATTTTCCTTCCTTTACCAGTTGATAGGTTCGATCCTTTAGATCTTTTGCCAGGCCGGCATTTGAGTCGGCCAAATTCTGATTTTGACACTTGGGGCAACGTAATTCCTCCACCAGGTTTCGAAATTGTTTTTCTTCTTCTGCATTGTCAAATTGGTAGATATCAATGCCCGCATAAGCGTTTTGCGCACACCATAAAACAACAAAAAGGAAAGTAATACATGTAGATAATTGTTTAAGCACGCTTACTCCTGATTTTCCTGAATGAGTCCCTGGTAAATTGACTTTAGCTTATTTTGCCAGATATCGGTGGTGATAACGCCGATATGGCGGTAACGTATCTGACCTTCGCGATCAAGAAAATAGGTTTCGGGGGCGCCATATACTCCCAGATCAAGCCCCAGGCTGCCGTTAGCATCAAAAAACACTTCACGATAGGGGTTACCGTGGTTTTCGAGAAAAACAATGGCCGCGGATCGAACATCCTTATAGTTCAAGCCATAAATAATAACACCTGAGCGAGCCAATTTGCTCAGCACAGGATGTTCTACCAGGCAGGATACGCACCAGGTAGCCCATATATTTATCAGCACTACCTCACCCACCAACTCTGTTTTTGAAAGTGTCTTTTCAGGTTGGTGCAATCCTGGTAATTGAAAATCAGGGAAAGGTTTACCCAGTTTTGCTGAAGGTAATAATTTAGGATCTTTACCAAGAGCAAAAAACAAGACGCCCGCCAGGGCAATAAAAAGTATAAAAGGAGCCAGATAAATAAAAAAAGTTCTGTTCATAAGGAATTTACACTCTACCCGACTCTTTTAACATTAAATTGCTGATTACGAGCTTCAACCATCACACTCTTGCTTCGCAGTTTTCTGTAGCGTCGATCTGCCAAAACCAAAGCACCCCCTAAAGACATAAAAATAGTGCCCATCCATATCCAGCGCACAAAGGGTTTGTAATACACCCGAACCGCCCAGGATCCATCCCCTAGCGAATCGCCTAAGGCTACATACAAATCACGAAAAAATCCGGCGTCAATAGCCGCCTCGGTCATACTACTTTGTTGCACTCGGTAAGTTCTTTTTTCCGGTCTGAGCTGGGTAATGAGCTTGCCATTTTGTGTCACTTCAATAGTACCCACTATGGCCCGGTAATTGGACTCGCTTGCGGTATGCACGCCTTTAAATTCAAATTGGTAGGCCCCTGCATTCAGGGTGTCTCCAGGATACATGCGCACATCTTTTTCAATACTGTACTCACTGGTAAATGCAATTCCGGTGATAGACACTGCAAAACCGATATGAGCCAGGATCATTGCCAGATAGCTACGTGATAACAATATTTCTGGTTTTCCATTCCCGTTTCCAAGTCTGTCAAAATTGACTTTCCCCAACAAGTTTTTTACTGTGCTTAGAAAAACCCATAAGGATAAACTAAAAGCCAAAACCACTTGCCAGGTGACATAGCCAAAATAAAACCAGGGCACAATCACACCAAGTATCACGCTTATAAATGCCAACAGAAACAAACTACGATGGGCTGAAACAAACTGGTAACGACGCCATTGTATATAGGGTGCCAGAGCCATCAGGAACAACGCCAGATAAGCCAGAGGCTGGAATAACAAATTAAAGTACGGTGGGCCCACTGACAGTTTGCCCGCACCAAATGCTTCAGAGAGCAGGGGGTATAAAGTACCTAAGAGCACCACTACAACCGCAATGGACATGATTACATTCTGAAAAACCAACCATGACTCCCGGGAAACAAGATTGTACTCAATTGTACTTTTCAGACGGTGGGCTCTAAGTGCAAAAAGCAACAATGACCCACCAACAACGATCACCAGAAAAGCCAGTATAAATGCACCACGTTCCGGGTCCGTTGCGAAGGCATGAACCGATGTCAGAACACCGGAACGAACCAGAAAAGTGCCCAGTAAACTCAGTGAAAACGTTAATATTGCCAATAAAGCTGTCCAGATTTTTATTCCGGCCCGCTTATCGGTTACCGCCAGAGAATGCAGTAATGCAGTACCCGCCAGCCAGGGCATGAGGGACGCATTTTCTACCGGATCCCAAAACCACCATCCACCCCAACCTAGTTCGTAATAAGCCCACCAGCTTCCCAGGGCAATGCCCAGGGTTAAAAAACACCACGCAACTGTTGCCCACGGGCGCGACCAACGCGCCCATACGGAATCCAGTTGGCCACCAATAAGACCGGCAATGACAAAAGCAAAAGGCACAGAAAATCCCACATAACCCATATACAACATGGGTGGATGTATTATTAATCCGATGTCCTGCAACAGGGGGTTTAAATCATTGCCATCCAGGGGGAAATCAGGCAACAGTCGAAGAAAGGGATTTGAAGTAAACAGGATAAAACTAATAAAGCCAACCCCAAGCAACCCCATAACCGCCAGCACTCTGGCCAGAAGCTCTTCAGGCAAATGTTTGCCCATTATGGCCACTGCTGCACCCCAACCCGCCAGGATCAATGCCCATAGCAACAGGGATCCTTCATGACCACCCCATACAGCAGAAATTTTAAACCAGTCGGGTAAATAGCTGTTGGAATTTGTGGCGACATAAGCCACGGTAAAATCGTTTACTAAAAATGCATTTACCAGACAGGCGAAGGCCAGCGCAATTAATATTAATTGCGTCATAGCAGTGGTTTTGCCCATTGCCATCAATTGTGCATTGCCAGAGGACGCTCCCCATAAAGGCAACACGCCTTGTAGCAGGGCAACTGCAAATGCGCTTACTAAAAAAAAATGGCCAAGCTCAGGTATCACATTATGGTCCTGTTATATAATTGATTGTAGTTATATATTCAGCATGAAGTCTTCCACGAGGAAGGTATCTGAACATTGACTTGTTAAAACTGGCTGAAAATATCAAATCTTAGCTTTGAAAAAACATCTCTATGGTACCATGAACGACTCATGGTTAAAAAAACTTCCAAATCTAATGGACTTGCACTGTTTATTCAAGGTAGCTTAGCAAAGAGGAATCTGCAGAAGATTTCCAGTTTTAATCCTGTATAATCCGAAAAAGTTTAAGATATTCTCGTCGACTGTAGTAAGATTTCCACGATTTCTTACACTTTTGTTGTCACACCATTATCCTGGACGTCTTTGTGCTTTATACCCAACTTTGCACCTATTCGAGTTATACAGGATAATACCGAACCTTAAATTTCTTCATCACCTGGATGGTAGTGAAAATAATCTTCCAGGCGCAAACAAGTACTGGACAATTGTAACTAACATAACTGTTGTATTATTAATGAAAAATAAAAATTCCTTTGCTCTAGAAGAACTTCTGCAGTGTGGCCATGGTGAACTATTTGGCCCTGGCAATGCAAGATTACCCTTACCCAATATGTTGATGATGGATCGTATTACCCACATTAGTGGTGAAGGTGGTACCTACGGTAGAGGCGAAATCATCGCCGAACTGGATATCAAGCCCGATTTATGGTTTTTTAAATGCCACTTTGAAGAAGACCCGGTCATGCCTGGGTGCCTGGGTGTTGACGCTATGTGGCAACTGGTGGGGTTTTTTCTTGGTTGGCGAGGAAACCCGGGAAGAGGTCGTGCACTGGGTTCTGGAAAAATAAAATTCAGCGGACAGGTATTACCTGACGCTCAAAAAGTAACCTATACCCTCAATATCAAACGGGTCATTGAAAGAAAACTGGTTATGGGCATCGCAGATGGCACTGTAGCCGTGGATGGCAGAGAGATATATACTGCAAATGATCTTCGAGTAGGACTCTTCACCTCTACAGATAACTTTTAAAGGTTCCCTATTATGAAACGTGTAGTTATTACCGGAATCGGCATTACTTCCTGCATTGGCATTGACAAAGAAAACGTTCTTAGTTCGCTTCAAAATGGCCAGTCAGGTATCAAATTCCAGGAGGAGTACCTGGAAAGAGGCTTTCGAAGCCAGGTAGCCGGTAGTGTTGATATAGATTTTAGTGAGCATATTGATCGTAAAACCCTGCGTTTTATGGGAGATGCCGCTGCCTACACTTACGTAGCTATGAACCAGGCCGTAAAAGATTCAGGACTTGCTGAAAATCAGGTATCCAATGAGCGTACAGGATTGATCGTAGGCTCTGGCGGGGCTTCTAGCGCTAATATTGTAGAAGCAGCGGATATCGCTCGGGAAAAAGGTGCTAAAAGAGTCGGCCCCTACCGGGTGACTCGCACTATGGGCAGTACCGTTTCAGCCTGCCTGGCAACGCCCTTCAAAATCAAGGGGGTTAATTACTCTATCACTTCTGCCTGTGCTACCAGTGCTCATTGCATTGGCAATGCCTATGAGTTAATCCAGATGGGCAAACAGGATGTTATTTTTGCCGGAGGCGGTGAAGAACTTGATTGGTCACAGACCGTACTGTTCGATGCCATGGGTGCTCTTTCCTCAAAATACAATGATACTCCTGAAAAAGCGTCCCGCGCTTATGATGCCAATCGGGATGGTTTTGTCATTGCCGGTGGCGGTGGCGTTGTTGTTGTTGAAGAGCTGGAACATGCCAAAGCACGTGGCGCAAAAATTTACGCTGAGCTGGTGGGTTACGGTGCAACATCAGATGGCTATGATATGGTGGCTCCTTCTGGTGAAGGTGGCGAACGCTGCATGAAACAGGCCATGGCAACCGTAGACGGCAATATAGACTATATCAATGCCCACGGCACCAGCACTCCCGTTGGCGATGTGTCTGAGCTCAAGGCGGTTAAGAACGTATTTGGTGACAAGGTGCCTTATATTAATTCCACAAAATCCTTGTCGGGTCACTCTTTAGGTGCAACCGGGGTTCAGGAAGCCATTTACTGCCTGCTAATGATGGAAAACAATTTTATTTGTGAGTCCGTTAACGTGGAAGACCTTGAACCGCAAGCAGAAGGTTTACCCATTGTGCGTGAGCGTATGGATGGCATAGAGCTTAATCGCATTATGTCTAACAGCTTCGGTTTTGGTGGCACCAACGCTACATTAATATTCCAGAAATTCGAAGGCTGAATTAGCTACCACCCCCGACAGATGAGATCAGATTTATATTCAAATCACCGCAGGTTGGGTTGAAGCTTGAAACCCAACGATCCAGGCAATCATGCCTGCTAAAAGGTGAATTGTAGCGTATTCACGAAATATCCGGGCTAACCCCGATACACAGTTGTTGGGTTTCGCTGGCTCAACCCAGGCTGCGGACTATTCATAATCCTAAAAACCGCAGTTGGTCGGCCCAAACTGGCAGTTAACACAACTATAATAAAGTTATTTTAAAAAGTAAGACTCCACCCATTGGGTGAATCTAACTGCGGTTTCCAGGATAATCAGTATATGAAACAGGACTTTGATAAAATTTAAATTTCCGCAATAACGGCTTGTATTTGTTTTACGGCCCAATCAATATCCGTTTTCTCGATTACCAAAGGTGGCGCAAAACGCGCAACGGTATGGTGGGTATCTTTACTGAGAATACCTCTAGTCATCAATCTCTCACAAAACTCTCTAGCCGCAATAGCGTCTGCATGAAATTCCACTCCGATAAACAAACCTCTACCCCTTACTTCTTTAATAGCGGAATGTTCGACTGCTTTTAATTGATCGAGGAAATATTCCCCCAGGGTTTTCGAATGTTCCCAGAGTTTTTCTTCATCTAGTATATTGAGTGCTTCAAGCCCCACAGCCGCTGCCAACGGATATCCGCCAAATGTGCTGCCGTGATCACCAGGAGTAAACACCGACATCACTGTTTCATTCGCTAGAAACAAAGATACAGGCAACAAACCTCCACCCAGGGCTTTTCCCAAAATCAGGCCATCGGGTTTTACGTCATCATACTGGCAAGCCAGAAAGTTTCCGGTGCGCCCTAATCCGGTTTGGACTTCATCGCAAATCATCAACACATTGTGTTTTTTGCAAATCGCCTGGCATTCCTTTAAATAACCTGCCGGAGGAATAATAATACCGCCTTCACCCTGAATGGGTTCAACTATAAATGCGGCAGTATTTTCTGTAATTGTCCGCTCAAGCGCAGCTGCATTTGCAAAGGGAATTTGTTTCAAGCCCCCAGGAAATGGACCAAATCCCTGTTGGTACTGGGCTTCTGATGACATGCCGACAATAGCGATAGTTCGGCCGTGAAAATTATTTTTACAAGCAATAATTTCAGCACAATTTTCGTCAACACCTTTAGCTTCATAAGCCCATTTTCTTGCAGCTTTCAATGCCGTTTCAACTGCCTCAGCACCAGTATTCATGGGCAAGGCTTTTTCATATCCGGTCATTTCACAGGCCTTTTGTAAAAAAGGCGCCAGTTTGTCGGAATAATATGCCCGCGACACCACACCCAGCTGCGAAGCCTGCTGTTGCAAAACCTTTACTAATCGAGGGTGACAATGACCGTAGCTGACAGCTGAATACGCGCTCATCATATCCAGGTATTTTTTACCTTGATCATCCCAGACAAAGATACCTGCACCTCTGGTTAGCACTACAGGTAAGGGGGCATAGTTTTGTGCACAATAGATATTTTCGAGATCAATGATAGATTTTGTCATGAGTGTATATTGAAAAAATTTATTTGATTTATTTTAATATAGTGAATGTAATTGTGCTCGAATAAGGACATGTAAATGATTAACGCGCACAGAAATTTTAAAATCTCCTTAACTTCTTTCTAACAAGTCTATCTAACCTAGCAATGAATTATGCCGCTTTAAATTGATCGATGTCACATAGTTGCTCAATTAAACTTTGAATCAGGTCCGAAGTTCTACCTGTCGCATCAAAAGTGGGGTTAAATTCAGCAATTTCGACTCCCAGAAGCTTCTGGTTTCTAATGGCTCTTTGAAAATAGGAAAGAAAGTGCTGGAATGACAAGCCACCCGGTTCGGGTACTGACACCGCAGATACTTGTTTAGGATCAAAAGCATCAAGATCAATACTGATACCATAGCCATTAGGACATAGTCCAACCCTGTGAATGGCTGAATTCAAAATACTTTCCAGGCCCTCGTGCCGAATATCATCCATGGTAAATATTTTTACTCCTAATCGTGTTAGTAGCTCGTCCTCTTCTTTTTCATAACTTCTGGCACCAACAACAACTGTAAATCGAGGGTCCAGCACTGATCGCCTGGGTTCCAGTTGCAATAAACTTTCGTCTCCATAACCCAGCAAACAGGCTAAGGGCATTCCATGTATATCTCCGCTATGGCTGGTTTCAGGAGTATGGCAGTCAAGATGAGCATCCACCCATAACATCCCGATGGAAGCATTTTGTGTGTGGGATATTCCGGTCCAGGTGCCTATTGCACAGGAATGATCACCACCAACAACAACAGGCATATGCCGTGCTTTGCTAACAGACAAAACAGCATCACTCAGGCGTTTTGAAAAAGTCAGCACTGCTTCAGTACTTGAATGCACCTGATGGGATTGCGGTTCTCTGATAATAGCTTTCCAGGAAGGGAAAGAAAGATAGGTATGGGAAAAATGACGAACCAGCACATCGGGCCCATAGCGACATCCAATATGCTTTCCACCCAGGCTACAGGCAGCCCCGATTAACTCAACAGGTTTGTGCTTGGTTGACATAGACACCCCCAACCAAATGAAGAACACCCTGGTGCCCTGAAATAGAATTTTTAAACAGCGAGCCTGAAACCTATCTGATCCTGCAGCTTCGCTGAATAAAACCATCTTCTTTATATATTAGTATGCAAAAAAAAATTCATCCCTCAAATGATGTTAAGGTGTATTTTTGTAACCATGCACTTTATAAATAAAGCTTGTATATCAATTAATTACACGCTCTTATTTGCATGTGGATTATGCCCGGGCGAATTTTGTTGAATAGCGCCTTACAAGGGAAAAGATTTGCATTCCAGGGGCCATCTGCGGGTGCTTGAAGTGAGGAAAAATAATGCGTGTAAAGGACATTTAACGGGTTAAACCTATAAAACGCAGTTGGATCAACCCCCGGTTTGATTCATAAAACGAAGTATTCTGGGTTCATCATCCAGATTAAATTCGTGGCTTTTGGGTTTAATGTCCATTGCGGCAACTATGGTAGATTTTAATATTGCCATATTCCCGGGATGTTGCCTGAGCACGGCGCGCAAATCTATTGAATGCTCATTACCAAGGCATAATAACAAGCGGCCTTCAGCGGTCACCCGCACACGGTTACAAGTATCACAGAAATTATGACTATGGGGTGAAATAAACCCGACCCTCGAATTGCTATCCGTCATGGTGAAATATTTCGATGGACCATTGCTTGCTTTTTCTAAAAAAGTTGACTCTGCATCAGGCGCCTGCAAAGGAAATACTCCAGTAATTTTTTCACGAAGCCAGTCACTGGAGACATACGTGTTTTTTCTATGATGATCGGAAATATTACCCAGTGGCATTTCTTCAATAAAAGTAATATCCAGATCGTTATCCCTGGCAAAATGAATCAAATCAAAAATTTCATCGTCATTTTCACCCCGCATAATGACACTGTTAATTTTTAATTTCTCAAAACCAACCTCTCTGGCTTTTTTTATACCTTTCAGGACTTCTTCAAGATCGCCAGTTCGGGTTATGGCTTTAAACCGGTCTTTGCGCAAACTATCAAGACTAATATTAATGCGTTTTACACCCGCATCTTTCAAAGGCTGAGCAAATTTTTCCAGCTGCGAGCCATTTGTGGTCATGACAAATTGATCCAGACCTTTAATTTTACCAAGGTTATCAAATAACGAAATGACATTACTTCGTACCATAGGCTCACCACCGGTAATACGAATTTTACTAACACCCAATTCCACAAAAGCAGTGGCCAGAAAATACAATTCCTCAAGCGTTAATATTTTTTGCCTGGGTAAAAATTTCATTTTTTCACTCATGCAATAAGTACATCGGAAATCACAGCGATCGGTCACCGAAAAACGGACATAATTGATCCGTCGTTGATAACGGTCAACTAATTGATTAGGCTTTTTTTCCTGTCCTGTATCCTGCGTCAATTTCATAAGTTTTTAATACTCAATAGTCTAAATCTGACGTAAGTGCATCGTAGGTAAAGATTTTAACATGTTGATTTTTTTTCATCTTCAGGTGCCCTTATTTAATTAGCATCATTTAATTCAGATTTAGCCAGAACCCAGAAGGCTTCAAGATCATCGAGATTAAAACTCTCTGGTGGATTCCCTGACTCAAAAATACACCGCTCTACTATTCGGAACCTGTTTTCAAATTTTTCATTGGCTTTCCTCATCACCTGCTCAGCATCCAGACCGCAATGTCGAGCCAGATTTACCGTTGAGAACATCACATCACCTAATTCATCAGCAATTCGATCATTCAGTTCTGAATCCAGCACTTCTTCCAGCTCCTTCACTTCAGATACAAGTTGCGCAAACACAGGTGCTTTATTTTGCCAATCAAATCCAGTAGAAGCGGCTCTAGTTTGAAGCTTTTCAGCTCGGCTTAAACCAGGATAATTAAGTGGTATGTCATCTAATACACTGCTTCCTAAGGTCTTTGTATTCTTTTTTTCAGATTTTTTTATCGTTTGCCAATTTTCTTTAACCCTGGTAATTGACAAGGTATTTTCCGCTTCTGGAATTCTGCTTGATTCAAGCTGTCCATCAGGAAAAACATGTGGATGGCGTCTGATTAATTTTTTTACCAGCTCATCAATAACTTCATCAAAATCATAAAAGTTTTTTTCCTTTGCCAGTCGAGAATAAAACACCACCTGAAATAATAAATCGCCCAACTCCTCTTTAAGATGAT
>Ga0209345_10007028_pt1 | contig 10060 bp, 11 predicted proteins | sample Cruoilmetagenom7_FD_187294 | JGI IMG/M metagenome (GOLD analysis project Ga0209345, IMG submission 187294) | Oil polluted marine microbial communities from Coal Oil Point, Santa Barbara, California, USA - Sample 7 (SPAdes) (version 2) | ecosystem: Environmental > Aquatic > Marine > Oil seeps ... | reverse complement strand
TTTTAAATATATTAATAATTGTGTCGATTTTAACATTATTATTCTGATATAATTACAAAAAATAATTTATGGACAATTTAATGAAAAAAATAGTTATTATTTCTCTTTTTGCGGTAATTTTAATGGCAGAAAATTTAGATACAAAGCAGATTAAAAAAGATGTTAACACTACACAAGAAGCTGTAGTTGAAAAAGCTCCGGATGTTTACTCTGCTTTAGGTGATGTAATATATGGAAACATAGAGAGTATTGTAAAGTTAAAAGAGCTAGATGCTTTTAAAAGTTTTAGCGAAAAAATAAATAATTACTCTAAAAATGTAAAAAAATCAAAAGCTGTAGGTTTTGATATTGAATCTGGTAACAAAAATATAGATGAAGTTGTTTATTTAGAAACTTTAAGAACTCTCTCTAAAGAGAATGATTATTTTGTTAGAAGTGTAAAAAGTGCTTATAAGTCATCAGTTGAAAAACAGGATAATAAATTATTTTTAGATACTGTAAACAGCGGTCTGCTTGATACTGATAAAAATAGAGATCAAATAGTAGAGTATTATCTTAAACACTCTGAAGATATTAATGCATCAGGTATAATTCAAAAATATTTAGATGAAGATGCAAAGTTGAAATCAAAGAAAAAATCATATGATTATGCAAAAGTAAAAAAACTGCGTGAAGAAGCTAAAATCAGAAGAATTAGAGAAGATGATAAGAAAAAACAAGCACAGCTGGAAAAAGAGTTAACAGAAGAAGTACAGCAGAAAAAACTTGAGATTAGAGAAAATCAGAAAAAAGAGTTATTTGACTAACTCCAATTGAACTCTTCATATTCATTAGGTCTTCCTTCGAGTGTAACATATGGCTTGTACTCTGATTTGTACGAAAGAGATGGGCACTCTTCTACATAATAACCTAGGTAAATCCATTTTTTGCCACTACGTTTAGCATACCTTATCTGATTATAGAGTGACAGCTTTCCTAAAGAGTATTGAGAATAATCAGGGTCATAGTAAAAGTATATAGAAGAGATGCCGTCTTCTAAAATATCTATTAAATCAACACCTATTAGTTTATCTTCATCAAAATAGAGAACTTCATATCCAAACTCATTGTGTCCAGTAACGAAAGATTGATAGTAGTGTTCAGGTGTTGTGTCACTGTATGTCCACTCTTTTTTATCTTTCATATGAAGATGATACTTTTTAAAAAGGTCTAAATGAGATTGAGAGAGGTTAGGAGTTTGAATATAACTTTCAAAATGAGCAGATTTTTTCATAATACGTTTTTGTGACTTTGAAAAGCTAAAGTTTTCAACATCTATCTTAATACTTTGACACTCTTGACAATCTTCACAAACGGGTCTAAAGTACATTTTACCAAATCTACGAAATCCTCTCTCTATTAAATCTTGACAGGTTTCTGCAGAGCAGTCGTTAATTACTTTATAGTGAGTGGTCTGCTCTTTGTCTTTGAGATATGAGCATTTGTCATTGAGCGAAAATTCTTTAAGTAGATTCATATTGTGATTTTGACATAATTTACTTTAGAAATAACATACAAAGAGAAGTTAATGAAATTTTTTTTAAAACACAAAATAGTTGTGATGAGAAGTTTAGGTGCCCTGATGTTAGTTTTTGGCTTTGCAATTCATTTTTGGAGTACACCAAAAGAGGGTATAAGTGCTAATGATAGAGCGGCTGCAAATATTGCAAGAATGGAGGCTAAAGTCAAAGGAGAAAGTTCAGCTCAGAGCAAAGCTTCAAAAAAAAGTGATTCAAAATTTCTAGATGAGTTAAAAGGCACTCAAGCTAAGCAGTTGCAGTACCTAACCATCATTGCAATGATTTTAGGGATGGGCTTTTTAGGATATAGTTTTATGCCTAAAAAAGAACAGAGTTAGAAATGATTTTCTAAGGAAACATCCTACTATGTAGAAGCTCTATACTTGTTTTCTAAAGAAATCTACGAGCGATTCTGAGCTATTAGAACTCCCTCAATCATCTTATCGATATCGCCATCGAGTATGCCGGTAACATTTGAGTAAGCTTCATTACTTCTTGTATCCTTGACCTGTTGATATGGCTGCATTACATAAGAGCGAATCTGATGTCCCCAACCAATCTCACTCTTAGCTATACCATCTTGTTCCGCCTTTTGTGCTTCTAACTCTAGTTCATATAGACGTGACTTTAACATTTTCATAGCGGTAGCTTTATTTTTGTGCTGACTTCTATCATTTTGACACTGAACCACTACACCAGTCTCTATATGTGTTAAACGAATTGCAGATTCTGTTTTATTGACATGTTGACCACCAGCTCCACTTGCACGATAAGTATCAACTCTGATATCTTTGTCCTCAATTACTATATCGATATCATCATCAACTTCAGGTGAGACCATTACAGAGCTAAATGAAGTGTGGCGTTTTGCATTAGAATCAAATGGAGAGATACGAACTAGTCTGTGAATACCGTTTTCAACTTTTAAGTAGCCATAAGCATTCTCACCCTTGATGATTATTGAGACATCTTTAATTCCAGCCTCATCACCCTTTTGATAATCAAGTATCTCAACTTTAAAGTCACGTCTCTCAGCCCAGCGCTTGTACATACGAAGAAGCATTTCAGCCCAGTCTTGGCTCTCTGTTCCACCAGCACCAGGGTGAATAGAAAGTATAGCATTGTTAGAGTCGCTATCACCGCTTAGAAGTACTTCTATCTCCATATTGCGAATAGAGTCTTCTAATGCTGAGGCATCATCGTAGAGAGCTTGAATAGACTCTTCATCATTCTCATCTTTAGCCATCTCATAAAGTTCAGTAGCATCTTCAACTGTATCATTAGCAAGAGTGTATTTTTCTAACTTACGTCCGAGTTGTGTTTTCTCTTTTTGAATCTTTGCTGCGTTCGCCGCGTCATTCCAAAAGTCTTGGTCATTTTCTAACTCTTCAATTTCAGTAAGTCTTATTTTTATTTTCTCCGGCTCAACAACACCAGTAATGTTTTGCATTTTTAAAGTAACATTTTTTAAAAGTTCTGTATATTCGTAATTATCCATAATAATCCATAAGTAATTTTGTAAAAAAGGCACTAGTGCCGTGGGCACTCTGCCGAAGATTGCTGTGCCCTTCGGGTAGAACCAAGTGTTTAGAAAAAAATTTAGTTTTTTTCTAAGTTATGCTTTAGCACTAAAACGTCGCTAAAGGAATTCCTTCCTTTAGCGTCAGTAAATAATGTATAATACGATTATATTAAATAGAGGCTTAAAATGAAGATTATCTCAGATCCATTAGAGTTAAAAGAGTATTTAAAGGATAATAAGAAAACAATTGGTTTTGTCCCAACTATGGGTGCACTGCATGAGGGGCATATCTCACTTATAAATAGAGCAAGCGAAGAGAATGAGCTAGTTGTTGTTTCTATCTTTATAAATCCTACACAGTTTTTAAAGGGTGAAGATTTAGATAAATATCCTTCACGTGAGGATGCTGATAAAAAAATATGCTCTTTTGCCGGAGTAGATATACTTTTTTTTCCAAATGCAGATGATATATATGGCAATGATGAAGTTGCTCTGCAAGCTCCAAACGTGAGAGGTTATGTTTTAGAGGGTAGAAGTAGACCAGGGCACTTTAGCGGTGTTTTAACTGTTGTAATGAAACTTTTAAATATAGTCTCACCAACTAGAGCCTATTTTGGCAAAAAAGATGCTCAACAACTTAACCTTATAACGCTAATGGTTAAACAGCTTTTTATGAGTGTAGAGATTGTTCCGGTTGACACTGTTAGAGAAGCAGATGGATTGGCTCTTAGCAGTAGAAATGTTTATCTCAATGAATATGACAGAAAAGAAGCTCTTAAAATTTCTGCTTCACTTCATGTGTGCTCTAGAATGGTTAGCAGAAATATATTGGACACTAAAGAGATCATAGAGAGCATGAGGGAGACTTTATATCCACTTGAGATTGCTTATGTTGAAATTTTAAATCGTAATTTTGAAAAAATTGAGCAAGTAGAGATAGGAAACAGTGTTATTTTGGTAGAAGCTATATCAGGTAATACAAGACTGCTTGATAATATATGGCTATAAGGATGGCTTGAGATAGCCATCCTCTATCATTATATCAACTGCTTTTTTAAAGACAGGTACTGCAGTCTGTGATGCAAATTGACTCTTCTCAGGCTCTACTACAACGACACCTATTGTAAACTTACTTTTTTTATCATTGGCTAAACCTACAAAAGCAGTATTATATCTGTTGACATATCTGCCTTTTTCAACCATATGAGCAGTCCCAGTTTTACCGCCTACCTCTAAGCCCTCTGTAATTGCTTTTACACCGGTTCCTTTATTTACAGTTTTGATAAGAATCTTTTTCATTCTGAGGGCAGTTGAGCTTTTCATAGCTTCAACTTGTTCTTCATTTTCTGTTAATTTTTCTTGAGAAAACTCATCTATAAAACTATGAATGATTTTAGGATAAACCATATTTCCATTATTGTTAAAGGCACTGTAAGCACGCATGATTTGCATGAGGTTTGCATGCATACCGTAACCATAAGAACAGGTTGCCTTGTATATCTCATTTTCTAATCTTTTTGAAGATGGAACAGAACCAGCTTTTTCATAAATCAAATCAGGAGTTGATTTATGTGAAAAGCCAAACTTTTTAAGACCTTGGTTAAACTCATAGCCTGAAAGTTTTTGAGCAAGTTGTGCTATACCAACGTTTGATGAGTGAACAATTACATTTTCGGCAGAGAGCCAATCAAACTTATGTTCATCTGTGATGACTTTACGACCTATTTTAAATCTACCGTTGTGTCCATTGACCAAGTCATAAGGATTTACTAGCCCTTTATCAAGAAGTAGGGCAAAGGTAATGGGTTTGATAACACTTCCCGGCTCGAAGCTGTACTCAATCATACCGCTGTTTAAAGAGGGATAGTCACTGCGTTTTATAGACTTAGGTAGGTATCTGTTTGAACTGGCCATTGTTAAAACTTCACCATTGGTAGAGTTCATCACAGCCAGCATCACCTGCTTCGCCTCAAGCTCTACTTTCATCTCATCAAGCATTTTTTCCATCTTAATTTGAAGTGCCACAGGAATTGTAAGTTTTATATCCAGACCGGCTATTTTTGCTTTTGTAAAACTCTCTTTATTGAGTAGAATGTAGCTGTTTACATCACGCTTGCCTCTACTTGAGCCATCTTGTCTTGCAGCCAGGTCACCATCAAATTTTTTCTCTAAACCCTTAACCCCGTTTATATGAGTATAACCATTCTCTTCTACTTTATGAGGGTAGCCAATGATGGGTGTTAAAAGCTTGCCATAAGGGTACTCTCTACTCTCCCCACTCTCTATGATACTGAGCCCATGAACAGATTTGTAACCTGTGCGAGGGTTTTTTAGTTCCATAAAAACTTTAAACCGTCTAAGCTCACGTGCTAATTTTTTTAAGTATTGTGCTTGAATCTGTGGAATATGATAACTTAGAACCACTACACCTTTTCTTTTACTAAGTCTTTTTCTTATCTCTTTAGTTTTTATACCTGAGTAGATACTAAAGAGTTCAACAAAGAGATCTTTTTTCTCTGGGTCTATATATCTTGTATTTACAACAGCCTTATAGAGTTTTTTAGTAGTGGCAATATGAAAGCCGTCTGCACTTATAATACTTCCACGTCCAGCTTTTGAGCTCTCTTTTGAATAGAGTGATGGTGTATGACGAGATTTTACGGCACTCATGAGCATAACGCTGAGAAAAACGGCAAACGCAAGACCAATTAAAATATAAAGAAGAAGTATTTTTTTGCTTTTGTTACGATTTACCATAGAGTACTTTTTATTTTGATTATATCGAATGAAGAATAACGGGGGTATTAATTAGGAGTTAGGATTAAAGTTGTGTTCTACCTAACTCTTTATATGCATTTAATGCTTTGTTTCTTATCTCTAGCATCAGTTTCATACTTGTCTCTGCTTTACCAATAGCTAGGGCTGCTTGATGTAGGTCTTTTACTTGACCTGTAGCTAAATCAGCAAGAGTATTTTCACCACTTACTTGAAGCTCATTTACTTCACCGATAGCAGATTTGAGTTTTTCAGCGAAGACTTCTCCACCAGCACCCTCTATTTTACTTTTCTGTTTTAGTAAGTCGGCAGTTGATGTGCCAGATATACCGTCGATTTTTCCGAATTCACTCATAATAAACTGCCTCCTTTTATTTTATTGCAACAGTGACAGAGCACTGTTAGCCATATTTTTTGCGCTCTCAAACGCAGCTACGTTTGCTTGGTAAGAGCGTGTTGCTTCTACTAAATCGGCCATTTCGATAACAGGATTAATATTTGGATACGCAACATACCCATTTGCATCTGCATCTGGATGATTTGGCTCAAATTTCATCTTTGGCTCACTATCATCACGAGAAATTTTGTCAACTATTACACTCATTATAGCAGGATTTACTTTTTTACCAAATTCACCTTCGTTTAATGGGTCTTCATATTTGGCACTATTTGTCATGCCATTAAGAGCATTGTTGAACTGCTCATTAAAGTTTATAGCTTTAAAAACAACTTCTTTACGTCTATAAGGACCACCCTCTTCAGTACGAGTTGTTTGTGCGTTAGCAATATTTGATGAAATAGTATTTACACGAACTCTTTGAGCTGACAATCCATAACCACTGATATCAAAACTGTTTAAAAAACTACTCATCTTAGTTTACCTTTTGTGAAGCTTCTATAACACTTCTAAAAATTCCAGCACTTTTTTTTCTAGAGGCGATAAGAGCATTAAACATGATCGAGTTTTTACTCATCTCTGTTGTCTCGACATCTATATCAACAGAGTTTCCATCATTTCTTGCCATATGACCATCACGATAGAAAAGTGTTGCTTTAGAAGAAGCTTGCTCACTCTCATGTGGAATATGATCCTCATCTGTTTGAGCAAGAGCTAGTTTAGATGAGTCATCATTAAATATTTTATTCTTTTGAGCAATAAGCGCATCTTGAAAACTTACATCTCTTGGTTTGTAAAAAGGAGTATCAGCATTTGCAATATTTGATGCAATCATGTCTTGACGAGCTGCTCTATAGTCTAAAGCTTGGTCTATTATGCCATGCGCACGAGATGTCGAGATGCTCATATATACTCCTTCTTCTTAGTTGTTTTTAATAAGCAAGTTTTATTCCAATATGGTAAATTGAACAATAAATGTTAAAATATGCTTAATTTAAGTTAAATATAAGATTATAAAGCGTACACTGCTTTTAAGGTTACTAGTGTAACTCAAATTTTTTATTAACTAAGGAGTTCTTATGAAAAGAGCTGGTTTTACAATGATCGAATTGATCTTCGTTATCGTTATTTTAGGTATTTTAGCAGCAGTTGCTATTCCAAAGCTTGCAGCTACTCGTACTGATGCTGAAGTTTCAAAGGGTGCAACTGAAGTAGCGCAGGCAGTTTCGGATATTGGTGCATACTATACATCTCAGGGTACTTTTGCTGCTTTAAGTGCAATGACAAACGTGCCGTTTGACGATGAAACAAAAGGTGCAGCCGATGGTGATGTAGCTCAGTATCAAACTGGACCTACTCCGGATGATTGTATTACAATTACATTCCATAGTGTTTCAGATGGAAATATTACCGTTTCTGATAATAATGCTACTACTACAGCTGTTTGTACAGGTCTTCAAAATGCGACTGTTGACGTAAAAGGTCTGCACACATTTGGTGGAACAGGCGTAAGGTATTAAGCAACTATAGTATATTTATTATATTCCCAAGCTCCCGCTTGGGAATATATGTTTTTAACTACGAATTTTTTATAAACTTTAAACTTAAATAATCAAAAAGATGCTAGTATATTAGATTAAAATATATATTATTATAAAGGGTTTTCTATGCAAAAATCAAAAAATGCTTTTACAATGATAGAATTGGTATTTGTAATCGTAGTACTGGGTATTTTGGCAGCAATTGCAATCCCTAGGTTTGCAGCTACAAGGCTTGATGCTCAAATATCTAAAGGTCGTTCAGATGTGGCATCGATTCGTTCAGCTATTGTTACTGAGAGACAGGCTTGGCTAATTAGGGGTGAGTCGAGATTTATTGGAACAACTACGGCAAATGGAACAGGTAGGGCAATGATGAACAATGGTGGTCTGTTTGGTGGTGTATTGACATATGGTATTGTTGCCGGTGGTGCTACTGAGGATGGTAAGTGGAGAAATACTGCTACGGATGTAAATACTAGTACTTATCAGTTTAGATTGCAGGGCGCAGACAATACTTTTGTTTATAGTGTATCTAATGGAAGATTTTTATGTACAGGTGGTACATACTGTTCTGAATTAACTGATTAATTTTTTCTATAGTTGATATAAATGTTTTATCATAATATATCAATTATAGGTTCCCCTCTCGAAACATTCACATATCACTCTTTTACAGATATCAGTATAGGCACCAAAGTTAGTCTTAATTTTAGAAACAGAGTTGCTTATGGTGTTATTATCTCTAAATCCAATAAACCAGATTTTGAAACAAATGAGATTATAGAAAACAGTGGGTTTTTCTATTCTTCAAAACAAATTGAACTGGCTAAATTTATATCAAGATACTACTTTTCATCTTTGGGTGAGGCTCTTGGGTTGATGGTTGCGTTTTGTAAAAGTGATGATACAAGCAATAACGAGATCCCCAGTCAAGCTGAGGATGACGGACGTAAGGCTGAAGATGACGGGTGTAAAGTTGGGAATGACACTGTTCCGTCATTCTCGGGCTTGACCCGGGAATCTAGCTTAACACTCTCCTCAAAACAAAATAAAGCCTTAACATTTCTAAAAGAGCATAAAGTATCTTTACTCTTTGGTGATACAGGAAGTGGTAAGACAGAGATATATATGAAGTACTTTGAAGAGATGATAGAACAGGGTAAACGCAGTATCTTTTTAATGCCGGAAATCTCTCTTACTCCTCAAATGGGTAAACGTTTAGAAGAGCATTTTGGTGAGAGTGTAGTTATGTGGCACTCAAAGCTTACTCCTCTTCAAAAGAAAAAGGCTATGGCAAAGATTTATAGTGGGGAAGCTAAGATCATTGCAGGTCCTCGTTCAGCACTTTTTTTGCCTATCAAAGATTTAGGATTAATTGTTGTAGATGAAGAGCATGATGACAGTTATAAATCATCCTCACGTCCTCGTTATAATGCTCGAGACATAGCAATATATATGGGAAAACTCTATGATGTCCCCGTTGTTCTTGGAAGTGCCACACCATCTTTAACAACTTACTCCAAATTTCCTCACGTGAGGCTCAAAGGTGGGCATTTTAGCTCAAACAAAGAGTTTATATATGAGAGAAGTGCTGAAACACTTTCCCCTTTAATCCTCACGTCTCTTGAGCAGACACTCAAAGCCAAAGAACAGTCAATAGTTTTTCTTCCAACTCGTGCTAATTTTAAGTATCTGATTTGTGGAGATTGCGGGCATACATATGAGTGTGCTTTTTGTAGTATTGGGATGAGTATACATCAAAAGTCTCGTGCGATGAAGTGTCACTACTGTAACTTTACTCAGGCTATTCCTCAAGTATGTACTGAGTGTGGAAGTGGTAACCTTACAAGCTCACGTTTAGGAACTGCTGAAGCTGTTAAAAGTATAAACGAGGAGTTTAGTGAGGCTAGAGTTGAACAGTTTGATAGAGATGTCATAACTACATCTGCAAAACTGAAAAAAGCACTGAAAAGATTTAATGATAATGAGACAGATATTCTTGTTGGAACACAGATGCTTAGTAAAGGGCATGACTATCACGGAGTTACTTTAGCAGTGGTACTTGGTATGGATAATATGTTAAATATGAGCGATTACAGAGCTAGAGAGAAAGCTTTGTCTTCACTTATACAAGTCTCTGGAAGAAGTGGGCGAGCAAAAGATGCAAAAGTTTTAGTACAGAGTTTCAATGAGGATTTTTTTAAGGCTTATATCAATAGATATGAGGATTTTTTAGAAGAGGAAAAGGAGTATCGTAAAGAGCTCT
>Ga0209345_10007026_pt1 | contig 10060 bp, 10 predicted proteins | sample Cruoilmetagenom7_FD_187294 | JGI IMG/M metagenome (GOLD analysis project Ga0209345, IMG submission 187294) | Oil polluted marine microbial communities from Coal Oil Point, Santa Barbara, California, USA - Sample 7 (SPAdes) (version 2) | ecosystem: Environmental > Aquatic > Marine > Oil seeps ... | reverse complement strand
AACATCAACAATATTCGTGGGAAATTCATAAATATGACATACCTCTCCCGTTACAGGTTCTGCTTTCGACCACACTAATGGAAATTCATACTTTTCAACATCTGACACTTTTCTCTTGTTACGCATCCTAAATGCAACCATAAACGTGAAAGCTAAAACGAAAATAAACAAGCCTAACACTACAAGTCCGTTCATTTTCTGGTACTCAAAAAATGAACTTCGTCTTGTCTATTGTGGATAAGGTATATCGCAATGAGCACAAAACACCAATGGTGCATGTGATATCTGCATTTACATTCGGTATTTTGTTGTCTCCATGGAGCAAGGGTATATTCTTTTTAGCATTATTTATGGTTTTATATGAGATATCCTTTTATCTTTTATCAAGGGGAGATCCTAGATATTATAATGATTTAACGAGAGTTGGAACCATGTGTGCGTCTTTTTTAGGATTTATAGTTGGAAGAACTATAATAGGAATGCCTGTCACAAAGAAGGGAGTTCCTTGGGATTGTAGTTGTCCTGACCATGATCATTCACGAGATCATGAAAAATTCTATAATGGGATTATTTGTTAATTAATTTCCTATATTTACAGTATTTCACACATTCTGATTTGGAATATTTGTCAAAAATAGCTACCTCTCCATCTATAATACAGTTACGCATATATTCAGGAATATAAAATGTATGACAAGTTAGAGTAGTATTAGATCCAAACGAGACAAATCCAATATGCAAAGTATGCACATATTGGATTTGTCTCGTTATATAACATAGTCCCCTAAAATATTTCAAATTTGCGAAGTTTTCATATTCTAATGTTGATGTACCAACCGTTAACATTTTAACTTTTTCTGCCACAGTATCCGGAATTTTAATGATACTTCTTGTAGTGGCCAGTATCTTTAGTATTTCCGGTTGACATCGCATTAACACCTTATCTATTAATTTGTTCTGTAAAGTATTTCCTGATTCAAAGTATCTAGCACATCCATATATTATTACTGATTTGATGTGAGGAAGAGAATCACATTGATTGACAAATGTTTGTGTAGAAAGTGATATCTCTACTTCTAATCTTGTTATATTCCTACAAAAAATAGGTATTCCACATTTTAAAGAATTGAGTTTAATATTATGCGCGTTTTGTGGAATATTATTATCTAATAAGATTGGTTTAGATAATAATACACGCTTTGCCACAAAATTCGCTGATTTTGACAAAAACAGAAATTTTCTAAGATCAGATAGTGGAAGATACTTTAGAATGTGCTCCATACATTCATAATTAAGTATAGGTATATCACGAATGGCAGGTTTATCAGGAAATATATCAGCTTTTGTAAGATAGTATTCTGCGATTCTAATGCAATGTTCGTGACGTGAAGTGATAAAATATTTGGAACCATTGTATAATAAGTTGCTTTGTTGATTTTCACATTTTGGAAGATGTGTTACGTTAACAACTTCGCCTAGATTTCTATTTTTGTATGCTTGTAACAGATCCATTTGCTTTTAAAAAAATTCTAGTTTAACTCATTATACCTTGGATGACTTAAATATTGTAAAACTTTTTAGATATCTATAGGTCTGTCTAGCCACATTTGAACATCTTGTTGGTGACGATCATTATGTTCGCGAAAGATAATATACAATACCGCGGAAACGCCCAACGTAAGAATTGATACCCATCCCGTAATGGAAGCAAGTATTCCATTACCCATTGAGCTCTTTGTTTTCTCATCCTGATTGAGTATTGAGGATACTCTAGTTGCTCCCATAGTTGCGAAAATACTTGCCACAATATTCAATGCCAAAATAATAAATAATAATACAATAATTGTAATTTGCCCGCCGCGTTTCGATTTAAAGATTTCTATACCACGATGAGCATTTTCCATATCAGTGATCGTACGATTCTCATTCTCGAGAAATTGTTTGGAGAATTCGGGAGCATTATAACTTCCACTAAAGATACCAATTAAAATGCCAACAATTCCAACCGCTACCGCGGAGAAGAATAGACACGCGGCAATAATAAAATAAGAGTTTGCTAGTTTTGCATTTTCAGTGGTGCTATTTGTACTTTCTCTAATATCCGTTGCCGCCACAGCACTTGCGATTGCAGCAACCAATACTAAAATAAATGTAGCTGCACCTAACAATGTAAAGGCAATCATGTTTATATTCTATCGAAAGTTTAATCTTCTTTTTTTATTTGTATATTTCAAGAATCTACATAAGTATCAGGACTTTTAGTGGGAGTTATAGAAATGATTTATTAAAAACTAAATAGCATATTCAATATTACAACCTCAATCAACTTACGATAACAATAACAATGAGTCTCGCTTCCCAAATCGGATCTGTTTCCAAGATTACTCTTGATTCTCCTCTTAATCCAAAGGCCAAAAAGGCAAAGGATGATGTCGAGATTACTACTTTTGGTAACTATCTTCTTGTAGTTGGTGGCGGTACTTACAAGTACCGCGGAAATTTCAAGAACGCAGGATGTATTTGGAAAAGTGACGATCCAAAGGGTTGGAAAATTACCAATTCGGAATCTAATCGTGAAGAAATGGAGGAAATTGTCAAAGGTATTAAGGACAAAACATTGAAGCATCCCGATCAAGAATCGAAGAGCAAAACACCCGCCAATTCCAAGGTTCCATACCAAGAATGTAAAGTGCTTCTTCCTACCCCTGCGGTTGGTGAAACTGTTCTTCTTGATAGAAATGCTCATCTCATCTCCGATGTTGTCGAAGATAACGGATTTGTCTGGGCATTTACTGCTGATGGGTGTGTTTTCCACATTAGATGTGGAAAATGGATTGATGAAGGTGAAGAATATAGTGAAATTGAATTTCTTGGTAAATGTTAAATCTTTTTTAAAACGGTTTTGTCAGACGATAAAATGAGAGTTGTGGGTACTTTGACAACTCTGCCAACTCGATATGATAAATTGATTCGAACATTGGATACACTTCGAAAACAAGACAGACCTGTTGATAAATTATACCTTACAGTTCCAGCTAAAACAGCAAGATCTAATTTAGAATATCCGGAATTTCCCAAAGAAGTAACAGATCTTTGTACCATTGTTAACATAGGGAAAGATTTCGGACCTGTTACAAAGATTATTGGAGCTTTACTCAGAGAATCTGATCCAGACACTATCATCATTACATTTGATGATGATATTATATATTCAAATTCTGTAGTGTCCTCGTTATTAGAAGCACATCAGAGATGGCCTCACAAGGCTATTGGTTCATCTGGTGGTCTTATCAAAGGTAGGGCAATGTTTTATTCCGCAAACCATAATTGCACAAATAGTTGGGATCATACTACATCATTCAAAATTCCCAAAAATGGTTTCAGAAAAGTGGATGTTATTTGCGGATTTTCCGGAGCATTATACAAACGCGAATTCTTTCCAGATAAGAATAATCTTATCAAAGGGTTTTTAGAATACACAAGCAACAAAGATGTCATGTGCAATGATGATTTGTTAATATCTGCATATCTCGAAAAGCAGATGATAACCAGAATTGTGGTAGATTCCGTACCAAAAGCAAATGAGAATAAAAATCACAAAGATAAACGTAGCGGAGATGAGCTTTCTTCAAACAAAGTTACATTTTTGTTCAGATTAATACGTGCAATCGAAAATTTACGATTTCATGGGTTTTTTAAATATCACGAAGAACGTAATTTCAGGGAAACCACAGCATATCGAATGCTGTGGTGGATAATGTTCACATTATTCATTATACTGTGTGCGCGCGTTTTGTTGCTGTGATCTGCTATTTGATACCATTGATGAAAGAGACGATATTATGTTTGTAATATTGGAAACATTAGATCCATTTAAATTTGTATTTCTTGTTGGAATTTCAGGGTTTTGAGAATTAATGGGATTTCCTACCGTACCAATAGGACTTCCAGAAACAAATGCAGTTAATAATTCCACAGCGGAGCTTGCGAGACTTTCGCTACCTACCCATTTTGCGAGTGTCTTGACGATAATAGTTAAGACAACATTTCCCAGAGATAAGAATAAAATTCTCATTTCTATAGGCCATTTTGACGTAAAATCTGCAGTGCCACTAACTTGAAAACTATTTTCTCCTAATTCAACAAGCAATACTTCGTATTTATTCATTGAATTCATCTGTGCAATTGTAAATCCTCCTGCATCAAGACCAAACTTGACGCATACAAGTTCTATAATGAGCCATGATATTAGGAGAAACATTTTATTTTTCTCACAACCATTGCTAATATGAATATGTTTAAGATATTGTTTGTATTGTGCATCAATTTGGTCTAATGTCTGAGATGACAGATTTGTTGGTATTTCCATATTTGGCCACATCTCATGTAAAGAATTAAATTTAAGATTATATGAAGCTCTTAACCTTGCCTCTTCTGATTCTGTAATATCATCAAATTGACCAGTAGATTGCGGAATTATAGCTTGAGGAAGAGGCGGTGGTGCTATAGATTGTGGGGCCATAGCTTGAGGAAGAGGCGGTCTTGCAGTTTGGGGTACCATATTTCTTTGCGGAGAATTGACTGTGGGTTCTGGTGATGAAGACTTATTTACAGAAAATTGCACATCATCCGGAACTGATACAGAAGTAACCCTTGGCTTGCGTTGTCTAGTTTTAATTCGAGGTGTTCTTGTGATTGGAGAACTATACAATTCGGGGGATTTAATTATTTCATTGATTGGTGATCTAGCTTCCATCTCATCAATTTCCTCGAGTAATTTTCCTCCCATGACAGATACTGGATCTGCAGGAATAATATCTTCTTCATCCGTTATTTCTTCTAATTTTGTATTTTCCTCTGTTTTTGTATCTTCAGTTTCGGTACTGGAGCTCTCAATTTCCGTATCTTCTGTTTTTGTCTCTTCTGTTTTTGTCTCTTCTGTTTTTGTCTCCACCTTTTCTAGCTCAATAGGTTTAATGCTTCTTCTGCTTGTAGTTTTCCCATTTATCCTAAGCTTTGTTCTGTCACGTGGAGAGCGTGCGCTAGGCATTGTTTGTATTATTTCGATGCGCTTTTTATAATCCTATACACAAAATGCAGGACAGGGATAGCGCATGTCCCACTGCCAGTGGAGATGCTTTTAGTACGAGTTGGGGATGGATTGGTAGTTTAATCATTTATTTTGTCATTTTCGTTATTATCTTCTATCTGGTTTACCTAAGTTTAGCTCCTCCTTTTGTGCTGGATTCAAATACAAATGAGGTTGACAATGCTAAAGTTTTACTTTCCTCAGTTATTTCCAGTCTTATCATCATCGTGGTGGTGTGGCTAATTAGGGTTGTCACACGCAAAGTAACAAACAAAATCGAAAATGTTGCCTAATGTTTTTTAAAACGTTACATTTAGAAATTACGAGAAATGTTGAAACAACCAATTACGGCAGTATGGTTAGAGTTAGAAATTTGAAGATTGTCAACTCGCTCATATTTTGTGCAATGAATTGCACTTGTGTTTGAATCGGGTTCCTTAAATAGGATACGATCTCTCCATCCTACTTCCCCAGATTCAAAACATGTGTCAGCAGTTTCTCCAAGACCTTTCTTAGTATAGCAACTGCTTGGACGCCCTACAAGATGATTAAATGTTGGTTCAAATTCAGGTCCATTATCGTCAATGCCCTCGAGATACCCCTTCAATGGAATTTCTTTCATTGCTTGGGCAAGTTCATCTCCTCCACGAAAGTTGGAAATAGCTGTGGTAGAATACTTACCTGTAACTTGTTCTCCAGTAGCTTTACCAACTTCAATGTTATAGTTGAAGTCTCCAAACAGAAACACATAGTCTGGTGCATACTCCCCCATAGAGTCAAGTTGAAGCCAATTGTTGATACCAATTAAACAAATCTTATTTGCTGCCTTAATAGCCTCTCTTGCAACCTTTGGGGACAAATTATCTCCAACATTCAATTTCTTAACACCATCGGGAATATAGATTGCAGCAAATGCAAAATGGCCATAATGTTCATGATACACATAAGCACCAATTCCTTCCGAAATCTTTGTTCCAATTTTGCATCGGACGGTGCGTTGACCATTCTGACCATAAGTCTTATTAAGCATTTCCGTGGTAGTATTTGTAATATGCTTGTGTTCGTCATTGCGAACGAAGATACTCATTCTAACAGATCCATCAGGTCCTGTAACGCGTTCACGCTTAAGTGCGGTAAATCCCAAATTTCCCATTGCATTAGGGAGGTAAATACTATGGAAGTGAGAATCCGAATTTGGTTCATTTTGTGTAGAAATGGCTACAAGCCCGGGTTGAGATTTAACAATTTCTGTACTAACAGGGTCGAAAAATTGAGAGCTAGTACATTTTCCTTTAAAATTTGTTAGCTTAGTTCTCTTATAATCAGCTTCCAACTGATCATCTGTTTCACACAAACTAATACCTCCAACATTCCATGTGAATACAAGAACTTTAAATTTGTCAGCCATGGTATCTCTTTTTATTTGCCGCGAATAAAAAAGTATGCGCATACACTGGACTCCATTATGGATTAAAATAACTGCGGTCGTTTTGATAATAACCCTGATCGTTTTCGGGGTAATTATGATCGTCAAGTTTTTTAACTGTGATGATTACAACTGCAAAGCATTCAAAGATGCAGATGAAATTTCAGAAAGAGGAACGAAGGAATATGCAATCAATCTTTTGAAGACAACTGGAAATGATGGTATTTGGGGATTATGTTGGGTATCTTCCGCTATTGTTTCTGTTTTGATAATGTGGTTAGCGGATGTTCCGTTCCAATTAGTTACCTATACAATAATTCTTTTGCTTGTATTTTTGACAGAATATGTCATTTTCAACTTTTTCATCCACCATTATATCAAACCAATTACTGGGTATTCCATTGATGTGTTGGATAATGAAATATGTACATAAATGATATAGTTTTTTAAAAACTTACTTTTTCTGATAATTTTCTAATAATTTAACAATCCCTAAATGATCGTTCTTTCTTGACTGTTTAATTGCCCAACTAAGATCTGTATCTGGATTCATTCTAGGATCAGCAAGGAGAAGCTTAACAATTTCTGTATGACCTTCCTCACTTGCCGCATTGATGGGCCAATTATCATTACCATTTGGATCTACTCTGGGATCTGCAAGTAATAATTTAACAACTTCTGTATGACCATTTTCGCTTGCAATTGCAAGCGACCAATTATCTTCGGCAGATGGGTCTACTCTAGGATCTGCGAGCAATAATTTAACAATATTTATGTGATCTTTCATACTAGCTTCAGAAATTGCACTAATCCCATAGGATGAAATATTTACTAACCTAGGATCTTTAAGCAATAATCTAACAACTTGTTTATATCCTTTGCGACTCGCTCGTAGAATTGAATAATTATCGACGGCAGATGGGTCTACTCTAGGATCTGTGAGTAACAACTCAACAACATGATCATATCCATTCTCACTTGCCCATCTAATTGAAGCATTAGAACGTGCGGAAGGATCTACTCTGGGATTTGCCAATAATAGCTTAACAACTTCTACATGACCATTCTCACTTGCATATTCAATTGCTTCATTATCTTCGGCAGATGGATCTACTCTAGGATCTGCAAGTAACAATTCAACTACATCATCATGACCTTTCCTACTTGCCTGTATAATTGCTTGATTAGCATAAACAGAAGGATTTACTCTGGGATTAGCGAGTAATGACTCAACTAAATACTCATAACCTTTCTTACTTGCCCATCTAATTGCGTAATTATCATCAACAGAAGGATCTACTCTAGGGTCTCCAAGCAATAATTCGACGACTTCTATATGATCTCCCGAGATTGCCTGTATAATTGCTTCATTATCTTTGGCAGATGGATCAACTCTGGAATCTGCAAGTAAAAGCTTGACAACTTCCACACGACCATTTTTACTTGCAAATCGAATCGCATGATTTTCTCTAGCAGAGGGATTTACTCTGGAATCTGCAAGTAAAAGCTTGACAATTTCTGCCTCGCCATATTTAATTGCAAGACTAAATTCTTCTCCTGTAAATTTATAGTTCTCAAGTTTCATAATAAATTTGAAAGCTTTCCATTGTTTATTAATTGCAGACAATTCCATAATTTCAGCATATTTAGGATTGCAAATTTTCTTGAGATTTATAAGATTAACAATTAAATCTAAGTCTTCTCCATTTCCCATATAATCTAACTCTGTAATTTTCCTATAGTTATATTGCGGAATTTTACTTAAATGTTTTACTTTTACACATCCTTTTGTTAGTCTATGAAGACTACCTTCTGTAAAAATTCGTGATGCACCCGCTAATGCTTTTGTGTCTTTTGTATTAAGATATTTAGAAATATTGGCCACTGTTTCGAAGTTAAGTCCTGTATTTGCATATTCTTTGGTTTCGTCTTCATTCTCATTTTTGTCCTTGTCTTCGCTTGTGCTTTCGTCTTCGCTTTCGTCTTCGCTTTCGTCTTCGCTTTCGTCTTCGCTTTCGTCTTCGCTTGTGCTTTCGTCTTCGCTTTCGTCTTCGCTTGTGCTTTCGTCTTCGCTTTCGTCTTCGCTTTCGTCTTCGCTTTCGTCTTCGCTTTCGTCTTCGCTTTCGTCTTCGCTTGTGCTTTCGTCTTCACATTCACTGTCAATATATTTATCCTCTTGAGAAGATTTATCGGAAAGTTTTGTAATTTGGTACGGTTTGTCTTCATTGAGAAGTCTTAATGTTAGTTCCAATTTTTCTTTGTTAGTTGAACGAATTCTTGGGAGATCATCTGCAACATACCAATCTACAGTATCCGCAATGTTAGCAATTTTCGTTCCTCGTGCAGACAAAGTCATATTGCTTACATCCAATGCAGCACAACTATAATCAAGCAACAACTTGATTCGATTTTCCAAGAATTTTGTTGGAGAAGTCATGTTTAATATAAAGTTTTTAAAAACTTACTTTTTCTGATAATTTTGAGTAAACATTTGTCAATTGAATTGCTTCACAATCGGTTTAAAAACACTCTACGATCTCTAAGTAAAAGTTGGACAATTCTCCAATGACTATTGTAATCCGCATGTATAACTGCATAATTATCATTAGCAGATGGGTCTACCCTGGAATCTTCAAGTAAAAGCTTGACAACTTCTAAGTGACCATTATCACTTGCCCATCCAATCGCATAATTTTTACCAGCAGATGGATCTACCCTGGAATCTGCAAGTAAAAGCTCAACAACTCCCACATGACCATTCTCACTTGCCCATCGAATCGCATAATTATTTTCTGCAGATGGATCAACTCTGGAATCTGCAAGTAAAGGCTCAACAACTCCCACATGACCATTCTCACTGGCATATCTAATCGCATAATTATTTTCTGCAGATGGATCTACCCTGGAATCTGCAAGTAAAAGCCCAACAACTCCCACATGACCATTCTCACTTGCAAATCGAATTGCGTAATTATTATCATCGGATGGGTCTACTCTGGGATCTGCAAGTAAAAGCTCAACAACTCCCACATGACCATTCTCACTTGCCCATCCAATCGCATAATTTTTACCAGCAGTTGGATCTACTCTAGGATCTGCAAGTAAAAGCTCAACAACTTCTGTGTGCCCCTTTCTACTTGCAAATCGAATTGCATAATTATTATTAGCAAAGGGATCAACTCTGGGGTCCGCGAGCAAAAGTTCGACAACTTTTGTCTGACCATAATAACTTGCCCATCTAATCGCATAATTCATATCAGCAGATGGATCTACCCTGGAATCTGCAAGTAAAAGCTCAACAACTTCTACACGACCATTTCTACTTGCAAATCGAATTGCGTAATTATTATTAGCAGATGGGTCTACTCTGGAATCTGCAAGTAAAAGTTCAACAACTCCTGCTCCACCATATTCACTTGCAATACTAAGCTCTTTTCCTGTAAATTTATAGTTCTCAAGTTTCATAATAAATTTGAAAGCTTTCCATTGTTTATTAATTGCAGACAATTCCATAATTTCAGCATATTTAGGATTGCAGATTTTCT
>Ga0209345_10007025_pt1 | contig 10061 bp, 7 predicted proteins | sample Cruoilmetagenom7_FD_187294 | JGI IMG/M metagenome (GOLD analysis project Ga0209345, IMG submission 187294) | Oil polluted marine microbial communities from Coal Oil Point, Santa Barbara, California, USA - Sample 7 (SPAdes) (version 2) | ecosystem: Environmental > Aquatic > Marine > Oil seeps ... | reverse complement strand
AAGAAGATCAGCACGAAGACCATGACCACCATGATGAGGAACATCGGAAAGGCCGCCCGGGCGATATAGCCCATCTCGTGATCCGTCATGCCTTGCAGCACGAAGAGGTTGAAGCCGATGGGCGGTGTGATCTGCGCCATCTCGACCACCACCACGACGAAGATACCGAACCAGATCAGGTCGATCCCCGCCTCGCGCACCATGGGTTCCACCACGGCCATGGTCAGCACGACCGAGGAGATGCCGTCAAGGAACATGCCGAGGATGATGTAGAAGACCAGCAGCACCATGAGCAGTTCGAACCGCGACAGGTTGAAGCTGCCGATCAGGTCGGCCAGCCCGCGCGGCAGGCCGGTGAACCCCATCGCCATGGACAGGAAGGCCGCGCCCGCAAGGATCAGCGCGATCATCGCCGAGGTGCGGGTGGCGCCCATCAGGGATTGGCTGAACGTCTCCCACGACAGGGAGCCCTGGATCGCCGCCAGCACCAGCGCGCCGATAACACCCAGGGCGGCGGCCTCGGTCGCGGTGGCATAGCCCAGATACATCGAGCCGATGACGACGCCGATCAGGGCGAAGACCGGGATCAGGAAACGCGAATTGGCCACCTTCTGGCTGAAACTCTGGCGCGGTTCCGGGTCGGGGTTCCAGTCGCGTGACACCCGCGACATGATCGCCACATAGGCCGCGAACATCACCGCCAGCACCAGACCGGGCAGGACGCCCGCGAAAAAGAGCTTCGAGATGCTTTCGTTGATCGTCACGCCATAGACGATCAGCGTGAGCGAAGGCGGGATCATCAGGCCCAGCGTCGCCGCCCCCGCCAGCGTGCCGATGATCATGCGTTCGGGGTAATTGCGCTTGCGCAGTTCGGGGATCGACATCTTGCCCACGGTGGTCAGCGTGGCGGCGGAACTGCCCGATACGGCGGCAAAAACGGTGCAGCCCGCGATATTCGTGTGCATCAGCCCGCCCGGCAGCCGCGCCATCCAGGGGGCAAGGCCGCGGAACATGTCCTCGGACAGGCGGGTGCGGAACAGGATCTCGCCCATCCAGATGAAGAGCGGCAGCGCCGTCAGCGTCCATGAGGATGAGGCGCGCCAGAGCACGGTCATCATGACATCGCCCACGGGCCGGGTGGTGAACAGCTCCATCCCCACCCAGGCCACGCCCATCAGCGCCAGACCGACCCAGACGCCCGATCCCAGCAGGACGAACAGAACGAACAGAAACAGGATGATGATCGACAGATCTTCCATCTGGGCTACTCCACGGCGCTGGGGTCACGGGTGACGCGGGATTGGCCGCGGAACAGAAGCGAGATCAGGTTGTCGGTCAGCGCGATGGCAAGGATCACGGCCCCGATCAGCAACAGGGATTGCGGCATCCAGAGCGCGGTGCGGTCCTGCCCCTGGCTGACATCGCCGAACTTCCACGACCAGTAGACGAATTTGCGCGCATACCAGACCACATACCAGGCAATCGCAGCACCAATGGCGAAGCACCACACATCCAGCAGCCACTTGCCGCGCGGCGGCAGCGCGTTGAGCAGGATCGACACGCGAATATGGCTGCCCTTGTTCAGCGCATCGGCAAAGGCAAGGAACGAGGCGGCCGCCATGGCATAGCCCGCGTATTCGGGCGCGCCGGGAAAGACCTCGCCGGTCCATCGGGCCATCATCTGCACCACGATCAGGAACAGGATGGCGATCAGGGCCAGCGCCGCAAGGATGCTGCCTGCCCGGTATAGCGTGTCGAGGAAAATACGCAGTCCACGCAGAATGGCCATGGGCCCCTCCGTTCTGGTCTTTCGGGGTGATGATCAGCGCCGGGGGCCGCCCGGCAGGACGGCCCCCGGCCAGCGGATCACTTCATGGCGCGGTAGGCTTCGACGATGGCACGGCCATCCTCGCCCGCAGCGGCCAGCCATTCCTCGGTCATGGTCGCACCGATCGCTTGCAGGTCGGATTTCAGCGTGTCCGAGGCAGGCTCTACCGTCATGCCGCCGTCGCGCAGACCTTGCAGGGTAAAGCCCGTATATTCCCGCGCGCGCCAGTTGCCCGTGTATTCGGCCAGTTCGGCGCAGCCGGTGATGATGTTGCGGTTTTCCTCGGACAGGCCTTCCCAGACACCCGAATTCACCATGATGTAGTTGCGCGGCAGCCAGGCATCGACCTCGTAGAAGTAGTTGAGGCTTTCCCACAGCTTGCTGTCATAGCCCGTCGCGGCCGAGGAGATCATCGAATCCGCCACGCCGGTCGCCAGCGCCTGGCTCAGTTCGGCCGCCTCGATCTGCACGGGCAGCATCCCGGTCAGCTCGGCCAGACGGGCGGTCGCGGCGTTGTAGGCGCGGAACTTGATGCCGTTCATTTCGGACACCGCGGTGATCGGCGTCTTGAAATAGATGCCCTGCGGCGGCCATGGCACGGTGTAGAGCAGCGTCAGGTCCTGATCGGCCAGCAGCTTTTCCAGCGTCGGCTTGGCCGCTTCCCACAGCTTGGCGGAATCGTCGAAGGACGTGGCAAGGAAAGGGATGCTGTCGAAGCCGAAGACCGCGTTCTCGTTCTGATGCGCGGACATCAGACGCTCGCCGATGGGCACCTGCCCGGTCTGGATCGCGCGCTTGATGTCATTGCCCGCGATCAGCGAGCCCGAAGGATGCGTGGCGATGGTGATGTCGCCGCCGGTGCCGGTGGTGACGCATTTGCCGAATTCGGCAGCCACGGCGGAATGGAAGTTGGTCGCCGGATAAGCCAGCGGCATGTCCCAGGTTTCGGCGAAAGCGGGCGCTGCGGCAGCGGCGGTGATGGCGGTGGCCGTCAAGAGGCTGGTAATCGTTTTCATGGTTCTGTCTCCCGGTTGAGGCCCGGCTTTGCGGGCGGCTGGGCAGGGTCTTGCGCCCCGTCCCGGTTCAGATGCTGCACCAAGGGGTGCAGAGACGGATCGCCCGCTCCGGTGTCGCCTGAAACGCCGCAAGGGCCTCCGATTCCAAGGTCCATACTGCCTGACTTATAAATTTCGTCAACAAAATGTTGACATTTTATCAGGATCGCACATCCTTTGCCCATGACATCATCACTTGGCCCCATCGTTTCATCCGCGCATCTGGCAGAGGGGTCCTTTGCCGAGATATCCGAGCTTGAATTCGGCATGATCATCGCCGGAAACGCCTTCAACCGCTGGATGGTGCGGGCCATGTCGGCCACGGGCTTTCCGGACCTGTCGCCGCTGGATGTGCTGGTGCTGCACACCGTGCGCCATCGCGGGCGGGCCAAGAAGCTGGCCGATATCTGCCTTGTCCTGAATGTCGAGGATACGCACACGGTCAATTACGCGATCAAGAAGCTGACCAAGGCGGGTCTGGTCAAGGAAGGCCGGCGCGGCAAGGAAAAGACCGTCGAGGCGACCGAAGCCGGACAGGCCGCCTGCGCCCGCTACCGGGAAATCCGCGAGGACCTTTTGCTGAAACCCGTGCTGGAACTGGGGCTGGAGCCCGAGCAGATCAGCAAGCTCGCCACGCTGCTGCGCACCATGTCGGGGCAATACGATCAGGCCGCTCGCTCGGCCACCGCGTTCTGAGGATCAGGGCACAAGCCGCGCAGGCAGCCTGGCATAGCCGCGAAAGCGCAGGCGCCCGCCATGTTCGCGCCCTTCGGTCAGCGCGTAGTCGGGAAAGCGCGCCAGGAAACGCGACACCGCGATCCGCCCTTCCAGCCGCGCCAGCGTCAACCCCACGCAGACATGCGGGCCACCCGCGAAGGCAAGGTGCCGGTTCGGCTTGCGGGTGATATCGAAACGGTCCGGGTCCGGGAACTGCGCCGGGTCGCGATTGGCCGCCCCGATGCACAGATGCAGGTTGGTGCCTGCGGGAATCTCGATCCCGCCGATGGTGACAGGGGCCGTCGTCTCGCGGTTGCCAAGCTGGTTGGGCGATTGAAACCGCAGCACCTCCTCGATCGCCGCGGGCGCAAGCGACGGGTCGGCCAGCAACCGCGCCTTCTGATCCGGGTGATCGTGCAAGGCCGCCAGCGCGCTGCCGATCAGGTTCGTCGTCGTCTCATGCCCCGCGTTCAGGATGAAGATGCAGTTCTGCAAAAGCTCCACCTCGGACAGGGTGCCGCCGTCGCCCCCCTCGCCCGTGATCAGCCGCGTCAGCACATCGGTTTCGGGATCGCCGGGATGGGCGCGGCGGCGCGCGACCAGATCGGTCAGATAGGCGCAGAACTCCGTCACCGCCGCATGGCCGCGCGCCAGTTGGTCGTCCGACAGCACAGGCTCCAGCGCCCCGAGGATCGCCAGCGACCAGTCGCGCAGCGGCGCGCGTTCGGACTGGGGAATGTCCAGCAGGTTGCCGATGATCTGGATCGGGATGGAGGAGGCGAAATCCTCGATCAGGTCGGGGGTGTCGCCCGCTGCGGCGCTGCGCGCCAAACCGTCCAGCAGATGATCCACCGTCGCGATCAGCCCCGGCTCCATCCGCGCAATGGCGCGCGGGGTCAGGGCCGCGCTCATGATCCGGCGCACGCGGGTGTGCAGCGGCGGGTCGTTGAAGACAAGCGAGGTGGTGTGATGCTCGTAGAGCGGCGTGCCGCGCCCGAACTTGGGCGCGAAGGCCGCCTTCTTGTCGGACCGGAATAACGCGGTGTCGCGGTAGATGCGGTCCAGATCGGCATGGCGGCTGATCAGCACCGATCCGTCAGGCTGCGGCAGCACCGGCGCATGGGCCAGCAGCGCGGCATAGGTGGGGAACGGATCAGCGACAAAACCTGCGGGCGGGCGGGCCAGAACGAAGCCGCGTGCCCTTTGCGCGGCATCCGTCTGCACATCTGCGCTCATGTCATCCTCCTGCCCCTACCCTTGAGGCCGAGTGTAAGGCCCATCCCCGCAGGCGCAAGTGGCGGTGCGGACCGGCAGAAACAGCGCTGAACACGCGCGGCCGAAAAAACGGCAGTCAGGCTGACAGATTCGTGACGCTGCGTCATTCCGGAGGGAAGACGCGATTGGCCCGGACCGTGGGAAACGCCCCCCAAGCCCCGCATTTCGGCATACATCGGTATACCCAACGATCCCGCACGACAGATTCTTCCGTGCCCAACCCCCAAGAACACAGGTAAATTTTCTGTGACACTTCAAAAATTTACAAACTTCTGCGCTGCTTGATAATTTATTTACTAAATAAACAATAAAAAACAGTATCTTATACAAAAATGGCATCTCTGTGGTAAATTCCCGCCCGAGGAGATGACGTAGCGACCCCTTCGGAGGTCCGCGTCACTGGCCGAAATGGCCGAGATTACGAACGGAGGATCCATGACAAACCCGACCAGCACAGACAGCCTGTACGCCCCTTCGGCCGCCTTCGCGGCCAAAGCGCATATCAATGCAGACCAGTACAAGGCGATGTACGCGGCCTCGATCAAGGATCCCGAGGCCTTCTGGGCGGAACATGGCAAGCGGATCGACTGGATCAAGCCCTATGCAAAGGTCAAGAACACCAGCTTCGCCCCCGGCGCGGTCGATATCAAATGGTTCGAGGATGGCACGCTGAACGTCAGCGCCAATTGCATCGACCGGCATCTCGAGACGCGCGGCGACCAGACCGCGATCATCTGGGAACCCGATGACCCCAAAGACGAGGCGCTGCACATCACCTATGCCGAACTGCACCGCCGCACTTGCCGGATGGCGAACATCCTGGAGTCGATGGGCGTGCGCAAGGGCGACCGGGTCGTGATCTACCTGCCGATGATCCCCGAGGCGGCCTATGCCATGCTGGCCTGCGCGCGTATCGGCGCTGTGCATTCCATCGTCTTCGCGGGCTTCTCGCCCGACGCTCTGGGCGCGCGGATCAACGGTTGTGACGCCAAGGTGGTGATCACCGCCGACTACGCCCCGCGCGGCGGACGCGCCACCCCCCTCAAGTCCAACACCGACGCGGCGCTGCTGCATTGCAAGGACAGCGTGAAATGCCTGATGGTGCGCCGCACCGGCGGGCAGACCACATGGGTGGACGGGCGCGACCACGACTATAACGAGATGGCGATGGAGGCGGATGACTATTGCGCCCCCGCCGAAGTCGCGGCGGAAGACCCGCTGTTCATCCTCTATACCTCCGGCTCCACCGGCCAGCCCAAGGGTGTGGTGCATACATCGGGAGGCTATCTGGTTTATGCCTCGATGACGCATCAATACACCTTCGACTACCATGACGGCGACATCTTCTGGTGCACCGCCGATGTGGGCTGGGTCACCGGGCACAGCTATATCGTCTACGGCCCGCTGGCCAATGGCGCGACGACGCTGATGTTCGAGGGCGTGCCGACATGGCCCGATGCAGGCCGGTTCTGGGCCGTGTGCGAAAAGCACAAGGTCAACCAGTTCTACACCGCCCCCACCGCGATCCGCGCGCTGATGGCGCATGGCACCGATCCGGTGACCAAGTATGACCTGTCCTCGATCAAGCTGCTGGGCACCGTGGGCGAGCCCATCAACCCCGAAGCGTGGAACTGGTACAACGACGTGGTCGGCAAGGGTGCCGTGCCGATCGTCGATACATGGTGGCAGACCGAAACCGGCGGGCATCTGCTGACACCGCTGCCGGGCGCGATCCCGACCAAGCCGGGTTCGGCCACCCTGCCCTTCTTCGGCGTGCAACCCGTGATCCTCGACCCGCAGACCGGGGCCGAGATCACCACGACCGCCGCCGAGGGCGTGCTCTGCCTGAAAGACAGCTGGCCCGGCCAGATGCGCACCGTCTATGGCGATCACGAGCGGTTCGAGAAGACCTATTTCAGCGACTACAAGAACTACTACTTCTCGGGCGATGGCTGCCGCCGCGATGCGGACGGCTATTACTGGATCACCGGCCGCGTCGATGACGTGATCAACGTGTCCGGGCACCGGATGGGCACCGCCGAGGTCGAAAGCGCGCTGGTCGCCCATGTGAACGTGGCCGAGGCCGCCGTCGTGGGCTATCCGCATCCGATCAAGGGTCAGGGCATCTATGCCTATGTCACCCTGATGAACGGGATCGAGCCGTCCGAGGATCTGCGCAAGGAACTGGTCAAATGGGTCCGCTCCGAGATCGGCCCGATCGCCAGCCCCGACCTGATCCAGTGGGCACCGGGCCTGCCCAAGACCCGCTCGGGCAAGATCATGCGCCGCATCCTGCGCAAGATCGCCGAGAATGACTATGGCGCGCTGGGGGATACCTCGACGCTGGCTGATCCTTCGGTCGTGGACAACCTGATCGAACACCGGATGAACAAAGGGTGAGCGGGATGGGCGCAGACACCATGACCCGTCCCGCCGTTCTGATCCTGCTGGGCCCTCCGGGCGCGGGCAAGGGCACGCAGGCGCGGATGCTGCAGGACCGTTTCGGGCTGGTGCAACTGTCCACGGGCGATCTGCTGCGCGCGGCCGTCGCTGCGGGCACGGATGCGGGCAAAGCTGCGAAAGCGGTGATGCAGGCGGGCGATCTGGTCAGTGACGAGATCGTGCTGGCCGTCCTCAAGGATCGTCTGGCGGAACCGGACACCGCCCGCGGCGTGATCCTCGACGGCTTTCCCCGCACGACCGTGCAGGCACAGGCGCTGGACACGCTGCTGGCGCAAAGCGGGCAGCGGATCAACGCGGCCATCTCGCTCGAGGTGGATGACGCCGAAATGGTGGCGCGCGTGGCGGGCCGCTACACCTGCGGCACCTGCGGCGAGGGCTATCACGACAGCTACAAGACGCCTGCGGTGGCGGGCACTTGCGACAAATGCGGCGGCACGGCCATGACACGGCGCGCCGATGACAACGCGGCCACGGTGGGCCAGCGTCTGACGGCCTATCACGCCCAGACCGCACCGCTGATCGCGTATTACGAGGAACAGGGCAATCTGCAGCGGATCGACGCCATGGGCGAGATCGCGCAGATCGCCGAAGGGCTGAGCGCGATCGTCGGACAGGCGGTCGCGTAATCGGGAGGGGGAGGCGCGGTGACATCCGCGCCTTTCGGAAATGTGCAAAAAGGGAGGACGCCTTTCATGGCAGACAACTCAAAAGACAACAACGCCTATTGGGCCGCAAACGTGCGGATCATCCTGATAAGCCTTGCGATCTGGGCGCTGGTTTCGTTCGGGTTCGGGATCATCCTGCGGCCGATGCTGATGGGCATCGCAGTGGGCGGCACCGATCTGGGCTTCTGGTTCGCGCAGCAAGGCTCGATCCTCGTGTTCCTGGTGCTGATCTTCTTCTACGCCTGGCGCATGAACAAGCTCGACGCTGAACACGGCGTCGAAGAATAATCTCGTAGGGACAGGGAAACCAATGGATCAGTATACTCTCAACCTGCTGGTGGTGGGCGCGTCCTTTGCGCTCTACATCGGCATCGCGATCTGGGCCCGCGCGGGCTCGACCGCAGAGTTCTATGCCGCAGGTCAGGGCGTTCCGCCCGTGATGAACGGCATGGCCACCGCTGCCGACTGGATGTCGGCGGCCTCTTTCATCTCGATGGCGGGCATCATCGCGCTGTCGCCTGCGGGTGGTTATCAGCAGTCGGCCTTCCTGATGGGCTGGACCGGGGGCTATGTGCTTCTGGCACTGCTTCTGGCGCCTTACCTGCGCAAGTTCGGCAAGTTCACCGTGCCGGAATTCGTCGGTGACCGCTTCTACTCCAAGGGCGCACGTCTTGTGGCCGTGATCTGTCTGATCGTGATCTCGGTGACCTACGTGATCGGCCAGATGCGCGGCGTCGGCGTGACCTTCGCGCGCTTCCTGGAAGTGTCCACGGATACCGGCCTCTATATCGGCGCGACCATCGTGTTCGTCTATGCCGTGTTCGGCGGCATGAAGGGCATCACCTATACGCAGGTCGCACAGTATTGCGTTCTGATCATCGCCTACACCATTCCGGCGATCTTCATCTCGCTCCAGATCACCGGCAACTTCCTGCCGCCACTGGGTCTGTTCGGCGGCTATGCGCCCGCAGGCGGAGACGTGGCCTTCCTGACCAAGCTGGATCAGGTCGTGGTGGAACTGGGCTTCACGCAGTATACCGCCTACACCACCTCGACGCTGAACATGGTATTCTTCACCATGTCGCTGATGATCGGTACCGCCGGTCTGCCGCACGTCATCATCCGCTTCTTCACCGTGCCGAAAGTGGCCGATGCACGCTGGTCCGCCGGTTGGGCACTGGTCTTCATCGCACTGCTCTACACCGTGGCACCTGCCGTGGGCTCGATGGCGCGGATGAACCTGACCACAACCTTCTGGCCGAATGCCGCCACTGGCGAAGCGCTGGCAGGTGATCCGATCTCGCTGGAAGCGATCAACACCAATCCTGAACTCAGCTGGATCAACACCTGGAAGAACACCGGGCTGCTGGCCTTCGAGGACAAGAACGGCGACGGTTTCATCCAGTATTACAACGACAAGAGCCCCGCGATGGAAGCCATTGCGGCAGAGCGTGGCTGGACCGGCAACGAACTGACCAAGGTCGACAACGACATGATGGTTCTGGCCAACCCCGAGATCGCAAAGCTTCCGGGCTGGGTGATCGCACTGGTTGCGGCAGGCGGTCTGGCGGCGGCGCTGTCCACGGCGGCGGGTCTGCTGCTGGCGATCTCTTCGGCTGTGTCGCATGACCTGATCAAGGGGTCGATCAACCCCAACATCAGCGAAAAAGGCGAACTGCTGGCCGCGCGTGTCTCGATGGGCTTTGCCATCGTGCTGGCGACCTGGCTTGGCCTCAACCCTCCGGGCTTCGCGGCCCAGGTGGTGGCGCTGGCCTTCGGTCTGGCAGCGGCGACGATCTTCCCTGTGCTGATGATGGGTATCTTCTCGAAGCGCATCAACAAGGAAGGCGCCATCGCGGGTATGCTGGTCGGTCTGATCGCGACTGCCATCTACATCTTCCTGTATCTGGGCTGGTTCTTCATCCCCGGTACGGCAACCCTGGAAAACGTTCCGGCCAACTGGCTGTTCGGCATCGCACCGGCCTCCTTCGGGACCGTGGGCGCGATCCTGAACTTCGGAACCGCCTATATCGTGTCGAGCCTCACCAAAGAGCCAGA
>Ga0209345_10007024_pt1 | contig 10063 bp, 5 predicted proteins | sample Cruoilmetagenom7_FD_187294 | JGI IMG/M metagenome (GOLD analysis project Ga0209345, IMG submission 187294) | Oil polluted marine microbial communities from Coal Oil Point, Santa Barbara, California, USA - Sample 7 (SPAdes) (version 2) | ecosystem: Environmental > Aquatic > Marine > Oil seeps ... | reverse complement strand
GGCAGGCGTGGTGACGCTGGAAGAAGCTCTGGAACTCGTGATGTTGCGGGGCGAATTGTTTGAAGCCGTTGAAAAGGGCAGCATGCTTAGCGTGCCGCTCTCAGAGGCGGACCTGCGAGACCTTGCACCCGCTGATGTGGATATTGCTGCGGTCAATGCGCCGGACCTTTCGGTCGCGTCTGGGCCAGTTGCTGCGATCAAAAAACTGCAGGATCTGTTGGCAGACCGGGATGTGGAGTCGACCCCGATCCGTATCGATGTTGCTGCCCATTCGCGCATGCTGGATCCGATTTTGGACCGGTTCCGTGACCTTTGCGGAACGATAAAATTCAAAGCGCCTGAAATTCCCTTCGTTTCAAATGTTACCGGCGAGTGGATCACCGATGCAGAAGCCTGTGATCCTGATTACTGGGTCAGCCACCTGCGCGCGACCGTTCGGTTTGCAGATGGGTTGGATACGCTGCGGTCGCTTGGCGACCCCGTCTTGCTTGAGGTTGGACCAGGGCGCACGCTCAGCATGTTGGCCAAGGCTCAGGCCGATCCGCTGAGGAAGTCCTTCAATAGCGTTCGCCACCCTCAAGAAACAGCAAGTGACCTTGGCTATGCCATGACGAGCCTTGGCCGTTTATGGGCCGCCGGTGTTGATGTTGAATGGACCGATTTTTACGGCGAGCAATTGCGCAACCGTGTTCCGCTGCCGACCTATCCATTCGAACGGCAGTCATTTTGGGTTGAGCCTGGTCAAACCGCCGATGCGGCCTCACAGGACCTTATCAAACGCGAAGATATTTCCGACTGGTTCTATCAGCTCGGCTTCAGTGAGGCGCCGCTGGTGAAGAAGGCAGGCGATAGTGAGCGGAAGAAATGGTTGATTATATCGGAGACACCGACAGCCGCCGGTGCGCTCGTAAAGGCACTGGCGCCGGACGATGTCATCACGGCATGCGCGGGCCGCGATCTGTCCACCGGAGAAGGTAAGGCCTGGCGTTTCAATTTCGACGATTCTGATCAGTATTTCAGTCTGTTGCAGGCCGCAGAAGCCCGCATTGGCACGATCGATCACGTCGTCTTCATTGTTCCGCAAGACCAATTGGGAGCCGTCGACCGGGCGCGCTTGGGGCAAGTACAGATCAATCGAAGTTTCTTGTATCCAACCTATCTCATTCAGGCATTGGGTGGGGTGTCAGAGCCAACACAATTGTCCGTTCTGACGACGGGACTATCGGGGATCAATGGTGAGCGCGTAAACCCATATCATGCGTTGGCTCTGGGCCCCACGCTGGTTACGCCGCGTGAGCTGGAGCAGCTTCAGACAAGATGCATCGATCTTCCGGCGGCGAATATTCTCGGCAAACAGAACGCTGACACCATGAGCCGCTTGGTTGATGAGCTACGCGCGCAAACCCGAGACAGCGTGGTGGCGCTTCGACCTCAAGGCCGCTGGACCCGCACGCTTTCTGCGGCGCCCGTCGAAGACATGCCCAGCGAAGACGGTTCGCTGGATTGGGTTCGCGAAAATGGTGTCTATTTGATCACCGGCGGGCTTGGCGCGCTTGGGCTGGAATTGGCCGAGCACTTGGCGCGGCAAAAGCAAGTGAATCTTGTGTTATTGGCCCGCGAAGGTTTGCCGCCCGAGTCTGAATGGGACGAAATACTTGCGAGTAAAACGGCGAGCCGCGCGGCTTATCGTATTAAGCACGTGCGCACCTTGCGGGCGATCGGCGCCAACGTGCTTGTGGTTGCGGGCGATATGGGCAATGCCGACAGCCTGCGGGGCGCTCTTGATACCGCGCGTGCAGCCTGTGGCCCATTTAACGGTGTGATCCATGCCGCCGGGGTCATGGATGATGCCCCATTGATGAGCAAAACGGCGGGCGCAATGCAGCGCGTGTTGGCCCCGAAAGTTGCCGGCACGGTGGCGCTCGATGGGCTGATCAAAGATGAGCTGGACATTTTCGTTCTATTCTCGTCGGTCGCCTCTTTTCTCGGCTTACCGGGACAGATTGACTATACAGCGGCTAACGCCTTCCTTGATGCATTTGCCCGCCAGCGTAGTTCGAAAAAACCTGGCCGCACGGTGGTCATCAATTGGAATGCCTGGCGCGACATTGGTATGGCTGCAAATGCGCATCGCCATCAAATTGGCATTCTTGACCCGAATATGCCGTGTGCTCATCCGGCCTTGGATGGCTACACAGATATTGGCGCCCAACGGACCTATGTCCGCAATTTCAGTGCGCAAGATGACTGGCTTCTGTCAGAGCACATGGTCAAAGACGGATCCGCGCTATTGCCGGGTACGGCCTTCGTTGAACTCGCTCGCGCCGCGATTGCCGAGATGCATCCCGAAGCGGCGTTGGAGCTGACCAATCTCACATTCCTGTCGCCGTTTGCCGTTGCCGATGGAGAGACGAAACGCCTAGCATTGCAAATGACGCAATCACCGCAAGGTGGATACGAGATTGAGATCCATGCAGGAGCCGATCAGTCAGGTCAGCCCCTGGTTGTCTGTGAAGCCGATACGTTCACGGGTGAGACGCCTGAGCAACTGGACTTGGATATCATCGCGCACCGGTGTCAGGTCGATCATTGGCGGTCGCCGGATGGATACCTTGATCAGAGTTTCATGGACTTTGGCCCCCGCTGGGCGAACATGAAGCAAGTCCACTATGGGCATGTCGAAGCCTTGATTGAGCTAAAGCTTGATGATGCCTTCGCGAGCGATATTGGCGCTTATGGATTGCATCCAGCCATGTTGGATATGGCAACGGGCGGTGTTCAGGCACTGGTTCCCGGCATTGATCTATCCACCGACTTTTACGTGCCACTGAGCTATGACGGGGTTCGAGTGTTCGGTGAGATGCCTCAACACGTGTTCAGTCACGTGACTTGTCTGCCCGACAATGGTGATGGCCTTGCCTATTTCGATGTCACGCTCGCGGACCCGCAGGGCAATGTGTTCGTCAAGATCAAGCGCTTTACAATGCGCCGCTTAGAGCCGGGCGCAGAACTGACGCCGGTTTCAACGCCGCAAACTCGCGGCTCTGACGAATCTCGAAATCAGGCGATGGACGCTGTTTTGCACGAGGCAATCACTTTGCCCGAAGGCTTGCAGGCATTTGACCGGATCATGAGCCAGCCAAATTTGGTGCAAAGTATTGCGTCATCGGTCGATGTGCAATTGTGGGATCGCCAACTCAGCCAGCCTTCAATTGCGTCGCATACGGACGGCGGTGAATCTGCCGGGTTCAGCCGGCCCGAACTGGCTGAGGACTACGCTGCACCGACATCGGACGTGGAGATAGTGCTCACCAATATTTGGTCTGAACTGCTCGGAATTCGCCAGGTCGGCATTCTCGATGATTTCTTCGAGCTAGGTGGAAATTCTCTCGTCGGTGTACGACTGTTTGCCGCCATTCGAAAAAAGTATGCGATTGCTCTACCACTTGCGACATTGTTTGAAGCTCCAACGGTTTCTGACCTTGCCAACGTCCTGATCGACCGAGGTGTGGAAGGGAAAAAAGCCGGTGGGGAACCGGCAGCGGAATGGTCACCATTGGTAAAAATCAACGCTGGGGACACCAGTCTGACGCCGCTATTTTGTGTGCATGGGTCGCGCGGAAACGTGGTCGTTTTCAAAAAAATGGCTGATCGTCTGTCACACAACCGGCCCGTATATGGACTGCAGGCGCGCGGTGTCGATGGCATGCTGGCACCAGATGAAACAATCGAGGCGATGGCGAACCGCTATATCGAGGCCATAAAAACCGTGCAGCCGCATGGTCCCTACATGTTCGCCGGCAATTCAGGCGGAGGGGTTATCTCTTATGAGATGGCGCAAATTCTCACTGCGCGCGGTGAGGAAGTTGACGTTATCATGATGATCGACTCGCTCGAACCGACAGAAATCCGTACACCAATCTCGTGGTTTGATCGGATTAGATATTTGCACAAAGTGCAACTTCATCGTTTCGCCAAGTTGCCGAGTGTTGTTTGGCAGTATCAAATCAAGCCTCGCCTATACAAAAAACTCAGGCGCGAAATTATTCACCGTAAATTGACCCCGCTTGAAGAGGCGGGAGAGACGGTCCACCAGGCTTATCACCGCGCCCAAGCTGCCTATACCATGAAGCCATATGACGGCGATCTTCTGGTGATCATCGCCAAGGATGCGCGCATGCACTTCCTTCGTAGCGGCTCGCATCTTGGTTGGCAGAATTATGTGACCGGTAAGCTGAGCAGGTCCTATGTCGATGCAGAACACCTGACAATGTTTAGCGAACCGGCCGTTACACAAATGGCTGTCGCTTTCGATGAACTTGTTCCCAAGACCCGCGTTTCGAAGATCAGCGGGTTAGCGAAACGAAGAGACCGCGGGTAGTTAGCCCAATCCTCGCATTACAAAGCTGAGTTGTTGGAAGCGACCGGTCCGAAGCTTGATTCCGACGGCCGCCTAGCCGCTTGCGCCCTTGAAGAATAGGGCCTTGGTGTCGTCAACCAGTTCGTTGACGAATGACCGGAACACGATGCCGAGGGCCAGTATGTAAGTCAGTATGCCTGCCGGCACCAAAATGAGGAGTTGGAAATAGCTTGGCTGGGTCTCCAGATTTGGCATTGCCGTCTGTATGCCAACGAGAATAACGGCCATCATCAGGGTTGATATGAGTTGTGGCGCCAGCGCGTTCCACAATCTTCGAAAATCAAGATCGAGATATTCAAGGACTTTCGCATGAAAAGGCAGAAACAGGACGATATTGGCGATCAGGAATGCGAATGCCATCGCGGACAATGTTCCAATTTGAATACCGATCAGGAATGCTCCAACAAAAACGAAAGCGCGAATGAGCGCCCATTTCAGCAAAATGTCGGCGCGGCCGGCGGCTTTCCATAGCACGCTCGAGATTGCGCGTATCGACTGGATGATCCCAACGAAGGCCAAAATCTTGAGAATTGGTGCAACAGCTCCCCATTGCGGCCCGAACATGAGCGCGATGAAGGGTGTGGATACGATGGACAGGCCGGTCATCATGGGCACGATAATGGTGCTCAAAGCCGATATGGATTTGAGATATACATCCGCCAATTTCGTACGATCATGCTTTATCTCCGCCATGGCTGGATATAGCGCAAAGCTAGCCGCATTCCCCAATGAATTTACCGGCATCAGCATCATCTGATAGGCGCGGCCATAAAAGCCGAGCGCTGCCGAACCGAGGAAGCGACCAATCAAGATATTATCGGTATTTCGGTTCACGAAAGCCACGAAAGCGGTTCCGGTCAGGCCCAGTGAAAAGGGTAGAACGCGAATGATTTCGTCGGCTTTGTAGACCAAACGTAAGGGTGCGCGATGGCAAATTAGCCCACCGATCACTTTGACGAGGTACAGGGCAATTTGCTGCCAGACCAAGGACCACACACCAAACCCATTCAATCCAAGCCATACAGCGACAATTGCCGATAGGATCGTTGCAGTAAGGTCGATCATGGCGATCGTTCGAAAACGGAAGGAACGCTGTAACCAAGCCATCGGCACCAGGAAGGCACAATGCATCAGCAGGATGCTTGATAGTCCACGGACGAGGGGTTCGACGATCGGTTCAGCGAAAAAGCCCGCAATCAGCGGTGCGGCCGCCAAAACAAACAGGGTAAGGAGCACGCCTAGGGCAAGGTTTGTCCAAAATGCGCTGGACCAAAACTCGGGAGATGGATCATCGGCCCGCACCAATGCGACCGAGATTCCGAGATCATTGAACATTGTGAAAAAGGCGACAAAAGCCATCGCCATGGCAACCAGGCCAAAATCTTCCGGCGTTAGCACGCGCGCGAGGATTGGCAGTACAATGACAAATTGTAGAGCTGTTTTTGTGACAGTGACGGCGATATTGATCGCCGCGCCACTAACCGTTTTTCGTGCGAGCTGGTTCATAATTGGGGTCGGGCGTCCTAAAATGAGAATTGGCGACTTAGACGTGTGGCCGGTGGCGTCAGGCGTCTTATCTCTTGCCGATTATGTGCCAGTTCTGCGTGAGCGCCCAATTAATATGATGATCACCTGAAATTGTCTGGTTTTCTGGATGATATCGTAAGGATGGATGGCGAATATGTGGTTTGATTGTGTGACCGACATATGGTCCTTTCCTGTTACGTCATTTTAGCTTCAGGCGCGTGGCCGAGCCGACGGAAGGTTGATCTATGCCTAGTGAACCGATCGTTCGTCTCGCCGTGTTTGCAGGAGCCTTCATTCTGTTTTCGGGGTTAGAAGCGATGTTTCCACGCCGGCAGCGGCGGCATAGCCGCACCGAACGCTGGCTGACCAATGGCATGATGCTGGTTGTTGGAACTGTGTTGCTGCGTGGGGCAGCAATCGCCTTGCCTCTGATCGCGGCGGTGGCCGCAGCCGACTACGCGGCGGCGTCTGGTATTGGCGTATTCAATTTTGCGGGTTTGCCGCTGTGGCTGGAGATCATGCTGGCGGTGATCGTGTTGGACTTCGCGGTTTGGTTGCAGCACCTGCTCAGTCACAAGATCCCGGTCCTGTGGCGTATTCACCGGGTTCACCATGCCGATCATGACTTCGACGCCAGCACGGCCCTACGCTTCCACCCAATCGAACTCTTCCTATCGGCAGTCTACAAGCTTGGTGTGGTCTTGATACTCGGGCCGACTGTCCTGGCGGTCGTTTTGTTTGAAATTATTTTGAACGCGAGTGCCATGTTTAATCATGCAAATCTCGCTTTACCGCAGCGCTTTGATACCGTCGTCAGAAGCCTGTTCGTCACGCCAGATATGCACCGGGTGCATCATTCGGTACATCGCAGCGAGCATAATCAGAATTATGGATTCTGTCTTTCAATCTGGGATCGCATCTTCCGCACCTACACGGCGGCGCCGCGGGATGGCCATGCGGAAATGACCATCGGTTTAGCGAGCTATCAGGATCAACCAACAGAAAACCTTGGCTGGAGCCTTTGGCTGCCCGTGAGGCGCTAAAATCGCCGAGCACTGAGCGGCCCATCAAATTTTGTTGGGGGCACAACTTTTTGGTAGCGCCAAACATAAATCGACACTAACTCGCCTTTCATGACTCAGTCGGTTCGTCTTGGTTTTCTCTGCAGCCTTGGGTGTTACATCATCTGGGGTGGATTACCCCTATATTTTCGGGTGTTAGACCATATTGGCCCGACCGAAATGTTAGCTCACCGAATCATCTGGAGCGTGCCTGCGGGTCTTTTCCTGATCGTTTTGGCGCGAAACTGGGATCAGCTTCGTGCGGCGCTCAATCGCGAGCACCTAATGTGGTTGACGGTGTCTGCTGCGCTAATTGGCTTGAACTGGTTCGTCTATATTTGGGCGGTCGGCCAAGAACGCGTGATGGAGGCGAGTCTTGGCTACTATATAAACCCGCTCATAAATGTTCTGATTGGCGCAGTGTTCTTCTCTGAACGCCTGCGCGTGGCACAATGGGGGGCGGTGGCTCTGGCGACTTTTGGTGTTGGGATTATGACCTATGCACTTGGGTATGTGCCTTGGATTTCGCTGGTTTTGTGCTTCTCATTTGCATTCTATTCCGTCATCCGCAAACAGGTGCAGGTCGATAGTCGAGCAGGTTTTGTGGTTGAGGCGGCGATTTTGGTACCTTTGGCCATGATTTGGATCGTGTGGTTTGTTGGACAACCAGGCGGCCGCATGATCGGTGATGGTGGCTACGATATCCCCCTATTGATGGCCGCCGGACCGATTACCGCAACCCCACTAATCTTGTTTGCGCTCGCGGCGAAACGCCTACGTCTGTCAACAATCGGTATGATGCAATATATCGGGCCAACACTGCAGTTTTTCATCTCAGTGTTCGTCTTCAAGGAGGCTTTCGGGGCCACCCATGCGATCGCATTTGCGTTCATTTGGACGGCATTGATTGTGTTCACGGTTGATAGTCTGATGGGGGATGCGAAAGCCAAGCGTTTGGCCCGATCTGCGGCATCGTTGCGCTAAAAAAATACCCGGCACAAAATGGCCGGGCAAAGTGTTTCAATATTGGGCTGAGCTTCCAACTCAAATCTGAGGTTTGCAATCGCGGTGCCAGCAGAGCTGTACTGGGAGCAAAACCCCGAAAGACTCGTGTTCCGGCGTGATTTACAAGCAATCATAGAGGGCCTGAATGAGCCGTGTGGCACGCGGGTCCCCTTGTAAGCTATTGGATTGACGGTTCATGACATAAGCGGCGGAGAGATTTCGATCGGGGTCACCCAATGCAAGTGAACCACCCCAGCCGGAATGGCAGAGCGTATTTGGATTGGGGCCATAAATACCGAGATTATTCAGCATAGGACCCGCAGCGAATTCGGTTGCGAACGGCAAAACCAGATCCTGCCCCTTGGTGCGCGATGTGACCAGTTCCTCAAAACGGGCTTCCGGTATGAAGCGCTGATCGCCAATGCAACCGCGATTGGCGTAGAGGCCGTAAAGCTGCGCGGTTGCCTGTGCCGTACCATGCCCGTTAGCCGATGGAATTTCGATTTCTCGCCAGATCGCACCCCCTCGATTGGGTGAGGCCCATTTGGTCAGGAAGGCGGCGCGCGTGGGCGCGTTAATCTCTCCAAGATCGGGCAGGGTACGTGGGCGCATAATATCGGCTATGCGGTCATGGTCGCTGACCGGTGTTCCGATCTGGAAGTCGATACCTGCTGGCCCCGCAATATCTTCGCGCAAAATTGTTCCGAGTGTGCGGCCATCAATGCGCTGTGTTAACTCGCCGACCAGATAACCCCAGCTCAACGGATGATATCCATGTGCTTTTCCCGGCGGCCACATGGGTGCGAGTGTCGCAAGCGCGGCAGCGCACGCTGGTGGATCGAGCCAGAGTTCAGGTTCGATTGGTTCGATGAAGCCAGGTAAGCCAGCTTGATGCGACAACATTTCACCAATAGTGATGGCGGCTTTTCCAGCGGCTCCAAACTCTGGCCATACGTCGGCTACCGCAGTTTCATACCCAGCAGGTAGCGCGCCGATAACGCTGGCAAGCGTAAGCGCTGCAATTGGTTTGGTCGTCGAGTAGACCGGAACAATGGTCCGCTCGTCCCAAGGCCGCGTTTTGTTGCGATCGGTCCAACCGCCCTGCAGGTTGATAATGAGTTCGCCATCCAAGTATGCGGAAAACCCGGCACCAAGCTCTTTGTCTTCGGAAAAGTTTGCGGTGAAGGCGTCTCTTACAGCCTCGAAGCCGTGGGCAATATAGTCATTCAATCTGACGGTCTCAGTTGATAGTTGATAATGTCTTCAGCCCGGAGCTTGCTCACCGTCGCTTCGGAAAATTCGAAAAAATCTCGCATGGTGAGCTGCCAATCAAAAATATCTGCGATATCAAATTTATCTTCTATGTGAAGATCGGTCCGCGAACGAATGCAGAGTTTCTGTCCCAAAACCGGCGCCGATCCGACGAAAGCATTTCCACGCACGTCGTCTTGTCTATCGTATTCGGTTGAGATCGCGATTGCCTGCGCTTCCGTCATACTTATGTATTCTCGGCAGGAACTGAACGTGACGACTTGGCAGCTCAGAGGATCGCTGTCGCACTCTGTTAACCGTATCTTGACGCCTTGATCATCGATACGTGCTTGTATTTGAGGTACGCCCGCAAGTAACGCGACTTGGATAGAATCCGCATTTCTCTTCGACAGTTCCGAAGTGACGGTCCTTAATGTAACCGGCTCGGCCGTTACATATGGGATAACAGTCAAAGCCGTAAGCAGGCCGATCACTATCCGCATATTGGCTCCTTTAGGTTCCACGTCTACTTATCCCGTTAGTGGTTGTTGCCTGTCAAGAAAACTTAGCTGCTATCAATTCGGGAATTCTCGTTTCGAAAATCGCATTTCTACAGGTGCTTTTCCATTTCAGCCCGGTCGAATGTCTGGTTCCCAATTGATACCTGCTCATGTGCGAGCACGTCAAAACCCATTGCTGCGAATGGTGACTGCGCCATCAAGCTCGCATGGGTGTGCAGCCGCCGCATTTTTGCCGACCCAGCATGCGCCTCCACGGCCTCATAGAGCGCGCGGAAAAC
>Ga0209345_10007022_pt1 | contig 10064 bp, 6 predicted proteins | sample Cruoilmetagenom7_FD_187294 | JGI IMG/M metagenome (GOLD analysis project Ga0209345, IMG submission 187294) | Oil polluted marine microbial communities from Coal Oil Point, Santa Barbara, California, USA - Sample 7 (SPAdes) (version 2) | ecosystem: Environmental > Aquatic > Marine > Oil seeps ... | reverse complement strand
GCCGTAAAAAAGGTATTTCCCGCACCACTCCGACATCAAATCCAAGTAGAATTCATAATCCTCATTATTGAAAAATGTCTGCTGTCGCCTGTTTCCCCTTTGCGTTACATGATGAGGATAGCCAAGAAGAACAACCCTTGCTATGCGTACCATTATTCAAATCAGTCAAATAACGAACAAAATGTCAATAATTAAGTAAGGTGTCCCCCGATTTCCTTGATTTCCTCCTCCTGAAAAAGAAAACAGTTCTCATTTTCAGGAGAATTTTATATTTAAAAATAGATGTCAATATCGGTATCAAAGTTTCCGGTACACGCTATAGTAAAATTTCATTTTCCCATTTGAGTTAGAGTATTACTATACTTTATGCTGTTGTAATAAGGATAAAGTTTAAGTTTGGTAAGAACACTCTTTGAAACATATTCATTATCATATTCCCGATCATCAATAACTACGTACACAGAACTTGGTGCGGAACTTCCTTCAGGAATTGAGAACCATAATTTTGTTAAATCATCATTTGAGTCAAGACCACAAAAACCATAAAGTCGTTGACCTGTTGAGCCATTGTAAATATTAACCCAGGTTCTAGATGAGTTGGTATTTAATCCACAGACAGGTAAATGTGGCGCAGGTTCGAAAAGTAGATTCGGATAACTGCTCCAATTATTAATTTGGAGATTGTAACGAATATAATTTTTAGAACCTACCGAATACTTTGTAGTTCCTTTGAAACTAAGAACCGGTTCCGGTAGATCAGGAAAGCAAGGACGCCCTACGTTTATTGACGGATCACCAAAAAAATGCCATGTCAAAAACATATTCGTACCACTTTGGTTATTACCGCCTCCATATGCATCCATCATTGCTGCGGATGCATTGTAGCACAGTGCACCAAATGATGAAACATCTTCATTTGAAAGCATATTATTAAATTCATCCTGTGCTTCCATTGGGGGACTCCAGGATTGGTTTATTGTCGACCCGTAAAAGCCTATAGCTCCTGTTGGGTTTCCGGTCGCTCCGTTTTGAGCACGGAGCCATGTTTCAGCAAAACAGGTTGAGCCGGTAAAATTACCATTGACACATGCTACAGAAAAAATAAAAGGAAGCTCATTATCATTGATGAGATCGTTTACATCTGCATTTGAAAAACCTGAGCTTGTCCAGGTAGTTGTACTTCCGTGACCTGTATAGTTTATGATGGACACACCATTGTCTACACTGGTAGCAATTGATGCAGGTGTTGGATTATTTGCAGCATCGCCTCCCCCCTGAGAACCATCATAAAACTCACCGATATTCGTATAATGCCAATCAAGCAAGATAGTACGAATATTTTGTAAATGTTCATAGTCATATTCGCCATCATTGCCAGTCCCCTGACTTGAGGCAACACCCATACCGTTATGAAACCATGCGCCTTTACCGGTAGTTTCATAAATAATCGATCGTTCAACCATTGTTTCTACCTGTATTCCATTTTCAGCGGAAAATCTTCCGATAAAAATATCCGGGTAATTATCTGAACCGGAAAGAAGTGAGTAACTGGGATCAGATCCGCCTCCCAGATACATTGGCGTTGGGATTTGAGCATTATCACCAACAAACAGCACATAGGTTAATGAGTCGTGTGTATCATAATAATCCTGAATATAATCCTGGATATCATCGGTAGTCGAACCAACATCACTCATACTTATCATTTCAGTTGTTACACCGATATCATTTTTATGATCCACAAAGGGTATCATTTCATCCGTAAAATCATCATCTGCAATTACAAGCATAACTATATCATCTGTTGTTAGTATATCTAATTGGTCATCAAGAATCCCGATATTAATGAAGTGATGCTCATAAACAGGAGCAAAATATTTATTGAATGTTGCATTACTTCTTTTAAGAGTGTTTCGGTCATCTTGACCTTCAAAAAGTATTTTAATTGTCAAATTGGTGTATACGCGCAGTACCTTTGTAACGGGATTATAAGCAAACGGAGAAATATTAACAGCAGTACCTCTCACCTCTCTTAATAAGTATGGTTCACCAAGAGTCACAATACTTTGAGGATAGAATTGATTCTTTTTATAGGTTTCACCAAAGGAAAAGGGAATTTCTTTCAGATTGATATTTCTTGTTACGATTCCTTTTGACGGAGCAATTTGCATTTCATAATCAACATATTGAGATTTTTCTACCTTTGCAAATACACCCGTATCACCTGGTATGGAAATACTGCGAGAAAGTTTTGGCAACTCCGGATTTCCCTTTTCTTTAATCAAAGTCTCTCCGGGTAAAGATATAGAGAAATATTTTTCTTTACCTATCATTACTTCTTTTCGCTCAAATTTTCCAATAGTGACATCAACGACACAAACGTCACTTCTCGACGATAATAGTGTCACATGGTTCAAGTCCTTTCCAACAGTAATTGTTTCTGCAAAAGCAAGGGAGCTGGTCATTATGAAGGCTGTAAGTAAAAGCATGCATTGTAATACATGTTTTGTAAAATAGAACATTTTGTAGTTTGTTTTGTAAGCATTATGGTTTTTCATGATCAAATCTCCTTTCATTTTTTTAAAAGATTTAAAGTATTGTTGTTCTAGCTTTAGTGATAGGAAGATCAATATGAAAAATTCCTCCTCTCCTTTGAGTTCTCCGATCATCTCATCTCCCTCCTGTGTTAGATCCCCTTGTCCCACCCCAAGATAGCTTGCTAAATTTACAATCTCATCCAATTTCTGACTCGAAATCTCTTCCTGAATCTCCGGCAGAGTGGTTGACGTAGTATCACTAACCTTAACGAGCATGGTTTATAGTGGACACCAATGTCAAGACAGTTTTTCATTCAATTTAAGCGTCATTTTCCTTTTTTGGGAGTGTTCATAATCCTGTGTCACGCTCCGGCGTTCAGATTTGCTTCGGCAACTAGCGGAAGTGGAAGCCAGTCCCTGAGAATGGGCACCCTTCAATTTATTTTCCCCTTTTAATTGAAGCAATACGCAAAATCGTTTTTTTTCTTGCACTAATTTTTTCTATAAAAATATGTTTTTCTCAATTTTTTAAAAATCGATACCATATTTGCAAGGCTTTACTGATTACGGTTTTACCTAATTTAAAAAGGTATACTCTTTGGCTGCATAGGGTACGGGAGTAGGCTAACGTGAAAATAAAGTAGAGGAGAGTAGCTTTTTCATTGGTTGGGGCAAGTGTTGAAGGAATTCCTATAGATTGTCAGATAATTACCCGATTTTAAAATTTGGCACAAGCCAGAGAGAGGAGGGCGTATTATAATACTCCGACGACCGATATAACGCAGTGAAATTATTTATGTGACGGTCTATAGATGTTTAAGCAGGGCTGTAAGGGTATAAATAAAAAAAGAGACCCGCAAAGGTCCCTTTTTTTATTTTTGAACTTTATTATTATAGCTCAGCTTTTATATTTGGTGGCCGATGTTATGAGCAACCCCAAATTTGGTAATTATGCAGCTGCTTTTTTATCCATCACCTTCTGTTTAACAATGGTGGAGATCTCTTTTTCTGTCGCTCCTGGAAGAAATACAGCATCTATACCAAGTTCTTTTAATGATGAAATTTCATGGGGATGAATAGTTCCCCCTATAAATACTGCGGCATGGTCCATTTTTAATTCCCTGAGACGTTTCATGAACATTCCCATGATCTGCACATAGCCGCCGCACTGGAAACTAAGTCCCACGGCATCGGCATCTTCCTGCATCATTGTATTGATTACGCCATCAATCCTCTGGCCTGCCCCTAAATAGACCACTTCCATTCCTGCTTTACGCAGAATGTCGCTTACAACGATAATTCCTCTAAAATGATCATCCAGTCCAATTTTACCGGTTACAACTTTTAATTTTTGCATAAATATGGCTCCTTGATTCTATAACCTAAATTGAACATTTTTTGGCTCTATCAGCACATATCTTCCCCAAAAATTGCTCAACTCAGGTTTAAAATGGGTATTCTCTTTCCCCTGCCCAGTCATACTCCATCCCGTCAACAAGACGGAGAACACCAATAATTTCAGGAAATGTGGCATTAGCTTCCAGGGCTTCAAACACGGGAGGAACCAGGCTGTCCTTTGTATTTTCCGCAATGTCCCTTAATTTTTCCAATGTCTTTTTTACTTTAGGGATATCTCTGGTCTCTTTTAATTCCTTATATTCGGCAAGATACTGTTCAATATCTGTTGTATCAGGTTCGTAGATTTCAGGCTGGTAGTCTTCTTCCTCGGGTACGGTGTGACAGTTGACCCCAATAACAGATTTTTCGCCACTTTCAATTTTTTTCTGAACATCCAGAAGGGACCCTGTGAGCTGGGATTCAACCCATCCACTTCCCAGAGCTTTGATCCATCCACCCATTTCCTCTATTGTATTATACATCTCCATGGTCTTGGCTTCGATTTCACTGGTCAGTGATTCCACGTAATAGGAGCCCGCAAGGGGGTCTGCAACCTTTGTGACTCCGGACTCATAACGGATAACCTGCTGCGTTCTGATTGCCAGCCGAACAGCTTCTTCAGTGGGAATTGCCCAGGCCTCGTCATAGGATGGATTCTGTATCCCCATACTCCCCCCAAGAACTGCGGCCAGGGTCCCCAGTGTTCCCCTGGAGAGATTAACCAGAGGCTGCTGTCGGGTATAATTGGACCCGGAAACGTCAACATGAAATCTCATCATCATTGCAGTGGGATCTGTTGTATTAAACTTGTCCTTAAGTGTTTTTGCCCAGATTCTTCTCCCTGCTCTAAGTTTTGCGATCTCCTCAAAAAAGTCCCTGTCGCAGGATAATACCGGGCTAAGCTGCCTTGCAACAGCATCAGCACTTATTCCCCTTTTTTGCATCTCCCTGATCATTTCATCACGGATGGACATGGTAAATGCCAGTTCATGCATGGCATTTCCCCCGGCTTCCCTGAAATCATAGGAACTTGTGTACCATATGTTCCATTTGGGCATATTTTTAAGAATATATTCTATAAAATCATTTCCCCACCTGGCACATGTGGAAAATTCTCCTTTATTAAGGAGCCAGTCCATCTTGCTTGGGGCTATGGCGGGACCATAATAAAAGATACCACCACCTACGCCCCGAAGTTTACTCACATCTATACCACGTTTTTTAGCCACTAGAATATATGATTGCCAGATATCAGGATAAAAAGTGTCACTTGAAATGCTTAAAGCTTCAAGGGGCATATCTTTGCTGAGATCTTCAACGTCTTTAAGACTATGGATTGTAACTCCTGTTACACCCAGCTGACCAGCAGAATAGGGTTGATCCGGTTCAATTCCGTACATGGTAGGTCCATCAATTTCCCAATCAAGAACCCCCTGGCCCAGTTCAAGAAGGTATTTGCACCTTTCATTAAAAGCCTTTGGGGAAGAAAGACCGGCAATTTCACGGATATTCCACAATTTACCCCTGTACATTAAAGGATGATGCCCCCGTGTAAATGGAAATTCTCCGGGCATCCCTATATCTTTTTGATCAATATCTTTTACATCTTCAGGTGTATATGTATTCTTTAACTCTATACCGGAAGGTGTAAAAAAGTTGGTCTCCTTTTCCATATATTTTTTGGTTACATCCTCTGCCTTTATCATAAAATCTCCATACAATTTGCATACTTTTTAAAGTTAAAAAATTACGTTATTTTTACATTCCTCGAAACAAAGGCTTCCTTTTTTCCTTATAAGCATTAATACCTTCCTTATGGTCGTATGTCTGTCTGCAAAAAAACTGGGCATAACTTTCGTAATCCATCTGCATTTGCAGATTATTGTTTGCAGCTCTGTGAAGTGCCCGTTTTGCCAGCTTAATTGCAACAGCAGGGCCTGAAGCTATATTTTCAGCCATTTCAAGAGCCCTGGCCATTAATTGATCATGGGGGAGAACTTTACTCACCAGTCCTATTCTTAAAGCCTCCTCGGCATCTATAATCTCCCCTGTCAGGGTCATTTCAAGAGCCTTACTAACCCCGACAACCCTTGGAAGGTAATAAGTAGCGCCCATGTCAGGTATCAGGCCAACCTTAACCCATACAGCGCCAAATCGTGCTTTTTCCGAAGCCAGCCTGATGTCACTTATCAAAGCGATGGAGAGTCCTGCACCGACTGCCGGACCATTTATCGCCGTGATTACAGGTTTGGAAAAATTTCCAAAAAAATTAGTCAGATCTTCTACCTGGCGAAGAGTCTCCCCACGGCCCGTCTCTTTTTCATTCTGAAGATCTCCCCCTAGTCTTGCAGCCACATCCGACCCTGAGCAGAAGCCTTTCCCGGCACCTGTAATAAGAACAGCTTTAATCTTTTCATCCAGGCTGATTTTATTAAGAATTTCCAGTAATTTTATATACATTTCAGTGGTGAAAGCATTAAATCTATCAGGCCTGTTCAGGGTTAGAACTACAAAATTTTTTTTCTCTTCAACAAGAATTTCATTGAAACTCATTTATTTCCCCCAAAGTTTATTATAATAAACTGATTATGCATTATGTTAGCACATTTTCAGTCAGAATAATATAATAACTATGATATTACAAATATATAATTTAAAAGAAGAAAACAGATTAAAAATATTGAGTAGCCGCTCTTAATGGTGCATTCTTTTGGCATTTGAAATTTAAAAAAATTAGTAACTATTCAGTTAATCCTTACGGCAGCAGGTATAGTCTGATTAAATCATGAAAACTCACAAATAAGAGGGCGTAAAGAAAGAATCTGTTAAAAATATAAACTTGCTGTAAGATACTACAAAAAAATAACTTCAAAAAGTTCAGCCTTGATGGATTCTTTCTTAAGGCTCTCTAATCTGTTCAAACAATTTCAAGGTTTTAATCAGATCATACCTGCTGCCTATCTTAAATCAGCAACGCTGAATGGTTACAAAAATTATTTTTTAATGTCCAGTATTTTTTTTTGTTCCACAGGCTTTAAAATAATGATTTTGGGAAGGCCAGAGGGATGAAAGCTTATTGTAATACACCGACGACCGATAATCTTTATTTTAAGATCCATACCTCCTTTATAAAAGCTTTCCCTGCTTGACATTACACCATGCAGTATTATTTTTAGATACAATAAATTACTAACCTGCAACGATGAAAATTTTAGGAGCTTAGACCGGCATATGACAGCTAAAGAGGAACAACTCAAAGATTCTGAAACAGAAAAAAACAGTGGAGGTGACCCTGTTAATAAGGCTGTTGAAGAGAATGATAATTTTGAAAAAAAAAATGACGCTTTTGAAAAAGAGGCTGATGCCCCTGAAAAACTTTCAAAGGATGAAACCGACTCTGCAAAGCCGGATGCAAACGAATTGCAGGACCGTCTTTTAAGAGTCTCCGCTGAATTTGAAAATTATAAAAAGCGTTTTGCCAGAGAAATGGATGATTTCAGAAAATTTGCAAACGAGGCGTTTGCAAGGGAGTTGCTTCCTGTTATGGATAATCTGGAACGGGCAGTTTTTTCATCAGAAGGTAATTCAAATAATGAAAAGGGGCTTATTGAAGGAGTAAAAAAGACACTCAAAGAACTTCAAAAAGCTTTGGAAACTTTTAGAGTTAAAAAAATTGTATCTCTGGATCAGCCATTTGATCCCAGATTTCATCAGGCAATTATGCAGGAGGAGGTCAAAGATCAAAAGAGCAATATTGTTATCAAGGAGCTCCAGGCCGGATACATGATACATGACCGACTCCTGAGACCTGCCATGGTCGCTGTCTCCAAAGCGCCCCCAGAGACTGAAACAGAGGCTGAAACAGAGGCTGAAAAAAAATAAAAACAGACTAAACTGATCAGTATATATTGATATAAAATATATTAGGGAGGAGTAAAAAAATGGGAAAAGTAATCGGCATAGACTTAGGTACCACAAATTCATGCGTGGCAGTCATGGATGCTGGAGAAGCAAAAGTAATAACCAACTCTGAGGGAGGGCGAACAACCCCTTCCATTGTTTCCATCTCGGAAAGTGATGAACGGCTGGTGGGTCAAATAGCAAAAAGGCAGGCAATTACCAATCCTGAAAATACAATTTTCGCTGTAAAAAGACTTATAGGCCGCAAATTTTCATCTCCGGAGGTTCAGGGGGATATAAAAATTTTGCCCTACTCCATGGAAAAAGCAGACAATGGGGATGTAAGGATTAATCTCCGCTCCAAAAAGCACAGCCCTGCTGAAATATCATCCTTTATTCTTGCGAATATTAAAAAAACAGCTGAAGATTATCTGGGAAGCGAGGTAACAGAGGCGGTAATAACTGTCCCTGCCTATTTTAATGACAGTCAGCGTCAGGCCACCAAAGATGCCGGTAAAATTGCAGGCTTGAACGTTTTAAGGATTATTAATGAGCCCACAGCTGCATCCCTTGCATACGGCCTGGATAAAAAAACAGATGAAAAAATTGCTGTTTTTGACCTGGGGGGTGGAACCTTCGACATATCAATACTCGAAATAGGTGAAGGTGTCTTTGAAGTCAAGTCCACCAACGGAGATACCCATCTTGGTGGTGAAGATTTCGACCTGGCGATTATAAACTACCTGGCTGATGAATTTAAAAAAGATCAGGGGATAGATATAAGAACTGACAAAATGGCTCTCCAGAGACTGAAAGAAGCCGCTGAAAAAGCAAAAATGGAACTCTCTTCATCCATGGAAACAAATGTAAACCTCCCCTTTATTACGGCTGATTCAAGTGGGCCAAAGCATCTTGATATAAAACTGACCAGAGCTAAACTGGAAAACCTGGTCTCCTCTTTACTGGACAAGCTGGTAAAACCATGTCAGACAGCCCTTAAAGATTCCGGATTAAAACGGGATACCATTGACGAAGTTGTTCTTGTGGGTGGGATGACGCGGATGCCGGCGGTGCAGGAAAGGGTGAAACAAATATTCGGAAAAGATCCCCACAAAGGGGTTAATCCCGATGAAGTTGTCGCCGTTGGCGCAGCAATACAGGGGGGGGTCTTAAAAGGTGATGTAAATGATGTTCTTTTACTCGACGTAACACCTCTCTCTCTGGGCATTGAAACCCTTGGTGCTGTAATGACAAGACTTATTGAAAAAAATACCACAATTCCTGCTAAAAAAAGCCAGGTGTTTTCCACTGCCGCAGATAATCAGCCTGCTGTTTCGATTCATGTTCTCCAGGGCGAACGGGAAATGGCCACCGGCAATAAAACTTTGGGACGATTTGAGCTTACGGGAATACCCCCTGCACCGCGGGGGATGCCTCAAATAGAAGTTACATTTGACATAGATGCCAATGGAATTGTGAATGTATCCGCAAAGGACCAGGCCTCGGGAAAGGAGCAATCAATTCAAATAACCGCTTCCTCTGGTCTCTCTGATGCAGATATTGAGGCTCTGGTGAAAGATGCCGAGCTCCATGCCGAAGAAGATAAAAAGGCAAAGGAGCTTGTAATGGCGAGAAATGAGGCGGATACGCTTATCTACTCAACAGAGAAATCATTAAAAGAGCTGGGTGATAAGGTGGATGCTGAGACCAAACTCAGCGTTGATGGTATAATTCCTCGCCTTAAAGAGACAATGGAGGGTGACGACGCAGAAGAGATCAAGCGGATATCTGAGGAATTGTCACAAGCTGCTCATAAACTGGCAGAAGCCATGTATAAAAATGCGGCAGATCAGGGGGGGCAACCCCAGGAAGGGTGTGGAGCAGGATGTGGTGGTGACAACAGCACCCAGGGTGCAGCGACGCCCCATGATGATGTGGTGGACGCTGATTTTGAAGAAGTTAAGGACGACGATAAAAAATAGTTATAAAAGCCCTAAGTTTTCCAATGAAACCATGGGCTTTTATAAAATCTGATTATAATGGGTTTTGGGAAAAAGGTATGTTCCGATCTAAGGAACGAGGACGAAATAAGTTGGAATTTTAAGCGCCGATCCATCCTGTCTGACTGCGTTACAAAAGCGTAGCAATATCTTGATATTCCTACACTTTCGCGCCTTGCCAGACAGGCGCCTCAACACTTAAAATTGCGAATTTATTTCGTCCCCTTTC
>Ga0209345_10007021_pt1 | contig 10065 bp, 8 predicted proteins | sample Cruoilmetagenom7_FD_187294 | JGI IMG/M metagenome (GOLD analysis project Ga0209345, IMG submission 187294) | Oil polluted marine microbial communities from Coal Oil Point, Santa Barbara, California, USA - Sample 7 (SPAdes) (version 2) | ecosystem: Environmental > Aquatic > Marine > Oil seeps ... | reverse complement strand
CAATTTTAAGTGTTGAGGCGCCTGCCTGGCAAGGCGCGAAAGTGTAGGAATATCAAGATATTGCTACGCTTTTGTAACGCAGTCAGGCAGGATGAATCGACGCTTAAAATACCAAGTTATTTCGTCCTCGTTCCTTAACTTGTCAAGATTAAATATTTGTCTCAAACACTGCTCATATCTGCTCCTTGCAATTTGCAGTTATAAAAATTATAATGGGTTTTCAAGTATTAAAATAATCATAAATCGATGGGGATATAAATTTAGATTTGGTTATATCTTTTTAAAAACAAAGGAGTAGATCATGCCTAACTTAACAGCAATTATGGAAACCAGCAAAGGGACCATCAATATAAAATTATTTGCAGATGATACCCCTCTTACATGTGGTAATTTTGCAAATCTTGCAAAAAGAGAATACTATAATAATCTTGAATTTCATCGTGTTATTCCGGACTTTATGATTCAGGGAGGATGCCCCTGGGGAAATGGGATGGGTGGGCCCGGATATGAATTTGAAGATGAGTTTAAAAAAGATCTGAAACATGACAGATCCGGTATCCTTTCCATGGCCAATGCCGGACCAGGCACAAACGGGAGTCAGTTCTTCATAACCCATGGCCCAACCCCTCACCTTGACGGGATGCACACTGTTTTTGGTGCAGTTGAAACTGATGAAGATCAAAAAATAATTGACAGTATTGTCCAGGGTGACGTTATTAAAAAGATTACCATTAAAGGAAATGTTGGCTCATTATTCAAAAAAGTTAAAACAAGACTGGATGAATGGAATAAAATACTGACAAAACAGAATCCTGATCTGCCAAAAGCATAAATTTAAAAAAATCAGAAGCTGGAAATAAAAGGGCGTATTTCAGTCCCCGTTCCTTATAATGACAAATACGGCTTTTATAGTCAAAAAATAAGCAGTTATTCCAACTCAATAAAAAAGGGGACAAGATGAAGGGATGAACTTTTCTCTTTGGTTTGCCCCAGGCTCCAGCTTTTGATTTTAACCCCCTTTTTTTCTATTTTGGTCACCATTCCCTTTATATTAATCAAGGGGTGGCGTAAAAATACATTGGGGAGGCCATATGTAAGATTGCACGCCAGGCATTTGTCAGGCCTCTGGGTCAGACTGAATGCCAGTACTATCCTTTTATCACTGGCAGAAATATATTCAAGGCTGATATCATAGGCACCATCGGAAGCATCCCCGTAAAGTGCCTCAAAAAATTGATCACTAATCGTATTGGGTAAAAGTGTATCAAGGTAATCCTGTGTAAACACCTTGTTTAATTCAGTTAACTCCATGATAATAATTTTCCTTTTTAATTAGGGCTTGGTTATAATTAGTGATGTTGAATCTAAGGGGTATCTTATACCTGGACAATGAATTTGCACAAAAGCGTTTTATCTGGCCGGGGGTAATCTCCGGATTATCCACAATAAGATGGGTAAAAAGAGTTTTTTTGATGGTTTTATCCCCTTTTTTTAAAACTGTAACAGCTCTGATCACCGATGGATGCGAAGAAAGGATATTGTCAATTTCAATCAGATCCACCATCTGATCTTTTATCTTTGCAATGGGTAATTTCCTCCCGATGAAGTTTAAAAAACCGTTTGAGTCAAAATATCCAAGGTCACCAGTATAAAAAAAACCATTTTTAAAATGTCTGGCATTGGCCTCCTGGCAGTTCAAATATCTTTCGGCTGTGGCAGGGCCCCATGTGATAATTTCTCCGATTTGCCCTTGGGGAACATCGCTGCCTCGAAAATCGACCACCCGAATTGTGGTATGATCAAAGGGGAGACCAAGTGTACCCCGCTCTTTTTTTTTATACGCAGAGGATACAGCCAGTGTTTCCGTGGATCCGTATGCCTGGTTAATTTCAACCCCCACTGCATCTGTTAACTCTTTAATGGTATGGGGATCAAGATAGGAAGCGCTTGATGATAAAGAAAAACCAGGATGGAGATTAAAATTTTCAGGTTTCCCGTTGGCTTTGGCGTCCCTGATTAATTTAGGAATAAAAACCGGAATAAAGCATGCTAATCGTATATGAAATTTTTTAAATATTTCAATAAAATCAAGGCGAAGCATTTTATGGATGAAAATAATTTTGCACCCCTGGCATAAAGGAAAAATTATAATTATCACAATGGCATATATATGATACAAGGGTAAAAAAGATAAAAAGGAATCTCCCTGTTCATAGGGATTTCTTTTTTCAATACCATTTTGATTCCATGTATAGTCATGATACCGATGAATAGTACCCAGGGGATACCCAAACCCCCGAAAGGTGTAATGGCAGGTAACTTCGGGATTTTCCAGAGGGTCTTTAACCGGACTTTTTTTCCCTTTGAAATCATCAAAAAAGATATTTTTCAAAGGCTCAACATCTATTTTTTTATCAATGGTTATGACAAATTGAATTTTTTTTTCTTTTTTAAAAACAGTTTCATGGAAATGAAAAAGAGATGAAGTGAGAATAATCCCATCGGGATGGCAATCATCAACAATACTCTCCATCTCATATTTTGTTAAATGGGGTGATACAGGGACCATTATTCCGCTCCCTGCCGAAATAGCGTAAAGGGAGGTGATAAAATCCTTCGGTCTGGTCAGAAGAACCAGTATCTTTTTCCCCTTACCCACGCCAAGTTCATTAAGAATCGATTTCATCTGCTGGATGGAACTGAGTAATTGAGCATAGGTGATCCTGATAAAATTTTCAGGTTCTTCAATGGCAATCTGGTCGGGATACAAAGATGTTTTTGTCACAAATCGGTCAATAAATCCTGACCCAGGGGGAGGCATTTTGTTCACAAATTCTACTCCTGCCGCAGGCTTTTATAATAATAAGGTTCAGAGACCTGTGCCAGGATGGTGCAGGTTGCCCCGTGGCCTCCGTTTTCATCAAACATCTTCAATTCAGGTTTAAAAAGCCAGAATTTACCAAAATTTTCCCCTTTATCCGGGCGTACATGGAAGGTAAACGAGCGGGTTGAATCCAGGGGCTGCTGCATGGAAATTTTTACTCCCAACTGCATCATAGCAAAATCAACGGGGAACCTGGCAGCCTTGTGAGCCACAATATTCATGGCCTGCCTGGACGTTTCCATGATATAGAGAATTTCTCGGCAATGGGTATCTCCATCATTAATAATGTGATTAACCGGGGCCGAAAAAATATTAATTTTTACCAGATTATGGATACGATAATCGTCATTATCAAGATCTATATCTGACACCATAACATTTTCCGACCTTTTTTTGTGCAGATATTCCTCCCTGGCATTTTCCGGCCGGCTGGCAGATATACCGGTTATCTCCTTTTTTTTAACAAACGACATGCTGCTGAAGCCGACCTTGATCTCAACAACAGCCACAAGTTTTTCATTTTGCGTTAATAATACAGTCGCTGATGGATTTTGTAAATCCTTATGCCATATCAATTTTAAAATAACAGGTGAATCAAGCTCACACCACTTTTTATATGTTACATCAAAATTTAAGATAAACAGGCGGCTGATTAACCGGTGGTGCAGATGAAAAGAGGACGCTATTTCAAATACTTGCAAAGCGCCTTCTGTCATTAAAATGCCCGGCACATGGTCAAGGGGATGATCAAAAAAATAAGGATGATTCCGGTCCAAAACAAGATCAGCCGAAAATGTTCCATCATTGGTATGGCTGACAGATGTAATAACGATATTTTCCGGTTTACGATCCGGTTTGAAGCTGGATCCAATATCTCCGGATTTTGAAGAACAGGATTTATCTCCCTGTGCAAGAAGAGAGATTAAACCTTTTTGAATAAAAAAATATTTTTGTACAATTTTTGATACTCTTTTCTGCCAGTCTAAGAGCTGACCAGGATTTGAGAAAATAAGGCTGTTTTGTCCATGGTGCCCTGTTGCTGATTCTAAAAGCGGCGCCCCTTTTTTTTGCGGTTTTTCGGTCAATTCCTGGATACACGGGTCTTTAAACCTTATGGTGACGGGAAGTTTAAATTGCGTATTCTCTCGATGAAATCTTTTTTTCTTTTCAATAAAGATGGTTATCCATAAATTATTTTCTTTAAATACTTCAATTGCGGCATATTTGCCAGGTTTTAAAAGAACAGATAAAAAAGATTCTATGCCGGTGGCTTCCCCCATATACCATCCTTTGATCTGGTCTGAATCTTTGAAAGAATATTTGTCAAGATGGCATTTTTCACGGATAGTAATATCTTTTTTTAAAATATTGGACATTGAGCAGGCAGAGTCAAAATTATTGGCCTCTCTGGCTGGAATCATATCTGTTATTACAGCAAGAATATCATCATTGTTTTTTTGAGCCACACAAAGGTCTTTCAACAGAAAGACCCCGGCTCCTTCGGCTACAGCCCTTTTCCCAAGATCGCGAAAGGGTTTTGAAACAAAATGAATTGGTGATGAAATATAATGACCAGCCCCTACAATAATACTTGTACAATTTTCCTGGAGCCATGCTGGTGTACTTAAGAGTGTTTGAAAAAAAGTGTCTTCTCCCCCTGAAATGGTCAAATGGAACCCCCGGATATTAAAATGGTACGCAGGAAAGCCGGAAGACATTGATGCCATGCTTGAAGTAATCTCTTCAATTGTTGTATCAGCGCAGTAATTATCCGGGGGATGAATATGGTCTGTTTTTATCTGGTTTTTAATAAAATATTTTCTTGAAAAAGCAGCCGGTTTCCCGCCCCCCAGATTATTGCAAATCACTATTCCTGTATTTTCCAAATTTTCAAATTGCAAATAACGGTCAAATATCCTTTTAACCAAAAATGATAACAGGTTCTGAAACGGATCAACACCTTTGAGCAGATTGGGCCCCATGCGAAAACCGGCAGTATCGATTTTGAGATCCTCCGGGAAAAACAACCCATTAAATTCAGAGCCTGCATCCATGGAAAACCTGCTGTCAGGAAAAGGAGTTAAAACGGGAAAATCTGTATTATCCAGAGTCGCTAATTCCTGGAGACCGATATATGGACCTATGGCGGTTTCCATATCCAAAATTGCTATTGGGGTACGGGAATGGAGGGTCTTTTCCCCTGTGATTCCCACGGAGGATGAGCCTGACTGTTCAAAATAGGATTCAATGACCATATGAGCATTGGAGCCTCCCAATCCAAAGGCTGATACTCCAATGGTTATTTTTTTTTCACCCTCCATGAAAAAGGCTTTTTCAGGGAGAGAAAGACAGGTTTTTAAAAGTTGGGGGTGGGGGGGAACAGGTATATGGGGGGGGATAATCCTGTGCTTTAAGATGAGCAGAGATTTTATCAGGGAGCTCATACCGGCAGCAGCAAGGGAATGACCTATTAATGATTTCACGGAACCTAATGGGATTTTTCTGCCGGTAATGTATTGATCAAAAAAAGTACTTAATGAATAAATTTCAGCATCATCACCGGAATCTGTTGCGGTTCCGTGGGTTTCAATATAATCGATGCTCCCTGGGTCAATTTTTCCATAGGCCCGTTCATAGGCAAGTATCTGAGCATTTCCCCCTGGTGAAAAAGCAGATCCCTCTGATCCGTCAGAAGACAAACCCACCGATTTAATAACGCCGAAGATATTCCTCCCCGCCGTTTTTGCAGTATCGAGCGGCTCCAGCAAAACAGCGCCTGCAGCCTCTCCTGGCACCATCCCTGATCTGTTTTCTGCAAAGGGGAGGGACTCCCCTGTTGGGGAGAGGACCATGATCTGGGAGAGAACCGCCATTAATACAGGGGAAAGGGAAAGATTCAAGCCTAAAATAACCATGGCCCGGGCACGGCCTGCCTCCATCATCTTCATGGCCATGTCAACGGCATATAAAGATGAAGCGCAGGCAGTGTCAATGGCAATTCCTGGGCCCTTAAGGTTATTTTTTTCAGCAATAATTTTTAGCTGCTCATCCGCCGAATAAATGGGAAGAGTCTGGTCCCGTGGAAATTTTTTTTTTTGAATTGTAAACTCAAGATCAAGATTAAAATAGTCCTGATCCGTTCCACAGGCGGCTATGATCAATCCTGTTTGAAACAAATCAGGGGGAGATGCTTTAAGCGTTTCAGGATGAATAAGATCGTGGACAACCTTTGTCCCGGTCTCTATTTGGCAGGCTTTAACATCATCTTTGTTTTCAGGGAGACAAAATCCCCGATCAAGATAAATTTTATCAGCTTTGCCGGGCCGGGGATCAAAGTAAATATCTTTTGAAATACCCCATCGTTTTTCCAGGGGGGTCAACCGGGAAATCCTGGCATTGAGAATATTCTCCCATAGCGTCTCTGTATCCGGAGCATCAGGAAATATTCCGGAAACGGATGAAAAGGCAAAAACCGGTTTTGAAAGATGTTTATTCATATTTAGTGCCTTACTCCTGAAACCCTGTCATAAAAAACAAGAAATTCATTGACTGAAAAATCCAAAACTGCAGCTTTGCCACTTTAGAAATTATGCCATACGCAGCATGACTGATATTCTCCCCTCCCCTTATGGGTATTTCATTATTTATTTGAAGATTATAATGAAAGGAAAAAAGTTTCAAGTATTAACTCCCCTCCCTGATTTTTCTTTTTTTATCTCCTTCTTCATGCATCCTTAGGAACGGGGACGAAATAAGTTCGCAATTTTAAGTGTTGAGGCGCCTGCCTGGCAAGGCCCTAAAGTGTAGGAATATCAAGATATTGCTACGCTTTTGTAACGCAGTCAGGCAGGATGGATCGACGCTTAGGTAATGGGCCTAATCTGTAATTTAGTATGAATATCTAAACCAAATTCAACTTTATTAATCAACAATCCTATGACAATGTCATGCATTTTTTCTAACTTTGAAAAGCATATTGTTTTTCGTGTTAACCCTTTGATCCGGATTGTAAAATTCAGATTTTTTAGCTCAATTTTTTGTGTATTAATCTTGCCCATTTCATGTTTATCAGACTCATGAAAACATTCATAAGAACCCCAATCATCAGTATAGTAACGTCTGATACCAAAGGGATCAAGCAATGACTTTAGCTGTTTAAATACAACATCTTTACGTTTGTCAAGTACATCACTGCCGTTAATAGGCATCTCCACAACTTGTTCCTTGATGCCCTGCGCATATGCTCTCTCTGTAGCAATATTTCAGCATGAACGTTTTAGTCTCACAATCTATGTTTTGGCAGCGGTAACGTTAAAGTACCAAGGGAATTCCATCCAGATTTCATAATTTTATCACTGCCACAATTTGGGCAGATAATTTTTTGATAACATGTCATGTGAATGATATATGCATAATATAAATATTTATGCAAAAAATTATACATTTAACCCACTACCTGTTTTTCAATGACGTTGCAGGGTTAAGGAGTATATATAAAAATTACTTCAGTGATTCCTTGACAGATTCATTTTTTTTTATAATATACAGATAAGTAGATTTGTTTGCTTGGGTTTTCCTGAAGATAAAGATCTGTTTTAATAATCAGAAATTTGACGTATGTGTACTCAATTTAATATATGACAACATTTCAGTCATTACGTTTCGGGAAATATTTACTTTTAGACAAAATCGCCATGGGCGGTATGGCCGAATTGTACAGGGCTAAAATAACAGGCGAAAAAGGTTTTGAAAAACTTATTGCCGTAAAAAAAATTCTTCCCCATCTCATCTCCGAAGAAGATCTTATAAATTCATTTATAGATGAAGCCAAGCTGGCAGCCTTTCTACAGCACCAAAACATCGCCCAGGTATACGATTTTGGAAAAATTGAAAATTCATACTTCATCGCCATGGAATATCTGGCCGGTAAAGACCTGAGATTTGTTATAAAAAAATCTCAGGAAGAAAAACTGCCCTTGGGTCTACCCAACATCCTTCATATTATTTCCCAGATCTGTGCAGGGATCGATTATGCCCATAACCTTAAAGATTACCACGGGAAACCCTTAAATATCATTCACAGGGACATTGGGCCCCATAATATTTTCATAACATACAACGGTCAGGTTAAAATTATCGATTTTGGAATAGCCAAAGCAGCTATCCATAATACAACTACCCAAATAGGTTCCATAAAGGGAAAACTGGCCTATATGTCGCCGGAACAGGCCAATGGTGAAAAGATTGATCACCGTTCCGATATTTTTGCCGTGGGAATAATTCTTTATGAATTGGTAACAGAAAAACAGATGTTTACGGGGGACACTTTCCAGGTCTTCCCCAAGGTCAGGGAGGCCGATTTTGAACCTGCTGTAAATATTAACGGTCTCTTACCTGAAGAACTCTACAGGATACTCGACCTTGCCCTTGCAAAAAACCCGAAAAACCGGTATCAGTCTGCGGATAAAATGCATGCTGATATTACCGAGTTAATCGTCACACTCTCCCTTCAGCCAAACGACCGGGGTCTTGCTGCAAATATGAAAAACCTTTTTAAAAAAGAGGCTGAGGTAGAAGAACTTTTAATGAGGGAAGCAGCGCTGGTCGATTCCATGGGAATAAATATACCTGATTTAACTAAGGCTGAACCGGTTGAAGAGACAATTGTTATAAATACGGTCAAACTTGGGGGGAAGAAAAGATCATGGTTCCGCTCTACGCTTTTTTTGTTACTTTTTTTTTCAATGGGACTATCTTTTATAGAGTATCGTTATCCAAGCGTAATGGAAATGGAAAAGATATTTCCCCTAATATATAAAAAATATATTCAACAAAAAATATCCGACCGAGATTTAGCAGATTTAAACACCTGTAAAAAATTGATCGCAAATGGAGATTTTAAAAAAGGAGAAGATCTTTTAAAAAGGATCATGGCCAGGAATCCATCTATTAATCATGCAACAAAGCCGGTTTATTCAAAGCTTCTGGCCACTCAGGCAGAAAGGATAATGGAAACAGACCATGGAAAAGCTGAATTATTACTCCTTAAATCTGTAAATCTCGATCCTGACAATGCAAGAGGACATTATCTTCTGGGTCGTTTCTATACAAAAATTGGGGATAAGGCAAATACCATTCTATCATATAAAAAAGCAGTCGACCTCGACAATAAAATGCCTGAAGTTTTTTTTAATCTCGGCTATATTTTCACGAATGACAAAAAATACTACAAAGCGGAGGAGATGTTTTTGCGAACAGTTGCCCTGGCACCTGCCTTCCTGGACGAAGCCCTGGTCAACCTGGCATATGTACAGGAAAAAACAGGCCATTTAGAGGAGAGTATAAAGAATCTGGAAAAAGCCTGCAATATTAACCCTGAGAATAAAATAGCAAAAAAACTTCTTAAAAAATTTACTGCCAAACGTATGGCAAAAAAACTCCTTGATAATTTTATTACGGAACCCAAATGAAAAATAAAACAAATAGAATCCATGTCTTAATTCTGATGATGGCCATATCTTTTCTTCTAATTTTTCAAAACGGCTGTGGTTTTTTGAATAAAAAAGAAAAAGAGTGGAAGCCTGTAACTTATCAAAATGCGACTTTTGTCCACACGGTAAAATGGAAGAATGAAACCCTCAAAATCATCGCTAAATGGTACACTAAAGATATATCTAGCTGGAAAGCCATTGCCAACGCAAACCCTGTGATTAACCCCAATTTTCTCTACATAGACAATATAATATATATTCCAAAAAAACTGCTTAAAACCAAAAATCCGATGCCAAAAACGTTTATTACCAAAAATGATAAGTTGAATCGAACAAAGACTGCAGAAAATCAAAGTATACAAAAAAACGTACCCAGACATAAGGCACTTAAATATAAAAAACCGAAAAACAAACCAGCCCCTATCCCAACCCCTCCCGTACCCCAGGGGCCCAAAGATGACACGCAGGATGAAGAAGATGACATTGAACTATTCGGTCCCAAATAATACTTTATCAAAAATTTTATTGTAACTATTCAGCGTCGCTGACTTAGGAACGAGGACGAAATAACTTGGTATTTTAAGCATCGATCCATCCTGCCTGACTGCGTTACAAAAGCGTAGCAATATCTTGATATTCCTACACTTTCGCGCCTTGCCAGGCAGGCGCCTCAACACTTAAAATTGCGAA
>Ga0209345_10007020_pt1 | contig 10065 bp, 9 predicted proteins | sample Cruoilmetagenom7_FD_187294 | JGI IMG/M metagenome (GOLD analysis project Ga0209345, IMG submission 187294) | Oil polluted marine microbial communities from Coal Oil Point, Santa Barbara, California, USA - Sample 7 (SPAdes) (version 2) | ecosystem: Environmental > Aquatic > Marine > Oil seeps ... | reverse complement strand
GTTGCTCGTATATCAATCTCATGTTCACCTTCATAAATCACATTACTTTCGATAGAACCTAAGGTAAACATTACCATATCTTTAAAATCTTGCTTAGTTAAACCTACATTTGCTAAACAATATACATCTGCTGAGAATTTATAAAGGATAATTTTGTCTTTTACAAACTTAATCATCTCGTTAATAATACCAACAACTTTTTTTAAAATAACATCCCCTATTCTATGTCCAAAAAAATCATTAATCTCTTTAAAAGAATTAATATCAATTACTGCTAATGCATTTATTCCTAAATCGGCATTTTGCACATCATGAATTAGTTTTGCTCTATTTGGTAATTGTGTAAGATTATCTATGTAAAGAAGTTTTTTTATATTACTTTCATGTTCTAACTCTTTTTGATACAACATCTTACAAAACTTTATTTTGTTAAATACTATATATTCATATTGTTTTATATCAATAATATCATAAATTAACAGATGGTCAAATTGTTCAAGATTATCATACTCGCCAACGAGTAAAATTGGTATTTCATCAGATTTTGTATTATGTTTTAATTGTAATTCATTTAAAATATCTAATCTAAAATAATTAGTATTTACAATGATTATATGTATATTATAGGACTCTAAATACTTTTTAATTGCATCTTGATTACGCCCATGGTAAATTGCCTTGTCACTTATTGATGCCAAGATATCTGTTGTAAGATAAAAATTAGAATTATCATCAATCAATAATATATTATAAATCATATAGAATTATACATAATTAGTTATTAATCCTACTTAATCTTTTTCTAACTAATGATTGCACTTAAATAACCAACAACACGACTTTTGTCACCGCTAGTATCAGCACTTGTTCTATAATCAATAATTTTTGTTTCTAAGGTAAGTTCTTTTGCAACTTTTAACATAGCTTTAATACCAATCATACCACATGCCTCACAACCTTCATTCAATAATTTAATATCTTTTTTCTGTATAGCTTCTACACAAATACTATCTTTTACTTTTGCTTCTTCTAGGGTATAAAAATGGCTTAGATCACTACTAATTACAACTAAATTTTTTTCATCTTTCATCAAATACTCAATAACTTTAGCAATATTGTTAAAATCACAATCGCTATAAACCATCTCCACAACTTCCACATTACCAGCATAATATTTTATAAAAGGAAATTGCGTTTCTGTTGAGTGTTCACAATGTACTTTATCATCAAATCCTAAAAAGTCAAATTTATCTATAAGTTTCTGGGTTAACTTTTTATTTATAACTAAGTCTCCAAAAGGTGTGGGATAACTATCATATAAAGCAACACTTGCACCACTAAATGCAAACTTATGGGAAGGTCCAATCACTATAATATTTTTTATATCTTGTGGTATATATCTATAGACCATATTTGCAGTAAACCCACTATAGATATATCCAGCATGTGGTACTATTATCGCTTTTGAGTCTATTGTTGTATCTGTTGTAATATTATTCTTTTCTAATACTTGATTAAAATGCTCTATATATCTTGTAACTTCATCTTTATCATTTGGATAAAAAGTACCTGATACTGCCAATTTTCTCTCACTCATAATAATCCTCCTACATTTCCTAAATAGATATTTTTCAATCCTGCACGATATCCTATCTCTCTTGCTTTTTTTAGAATTTCAATTGATGTTCTAGGCAAATCCATCTCTTTATAATCTGGATGAAAAGCTGAAATATGCCAAACTATATCAGATCCTAGTTCATTTGCAATAAAAGAGGCAATCTCTTCTAACTCCTTTTCACTGTCATTTTGTGTAGGGACAATAAGTGTGGTAATCTCTGTATGGATACCCTTTTTTACAAAGAACTTGAGATTATCCAAGATAACATCAAGCTTTCCTCCAAGATTTTTTTTATAATATTTCTCATCAAATGATTTTAAATCAACATTAAGAGCATCTATAAGCCCAACCATTGAAGTTCTTACTTCAGATGATTCAAAACCATTGGTTACCATAATATTTTTTAAGCCATTGTGATGTGCTAAATTAGCTATATCTTTAATATATGGAAAAAATATTGTTGGTTCATTGTAAGTATATGAGATAGATTCACATTTATAATGTAAAGCAAGATCTACTATATTTTGTGGAGAATAGTATTGTTTTTTATTTATTTTATCTGTTTGGGAGAGTTGCCAGTTCTGACAAAAAGAGCAATGAAAGTTACATCCAATTGTCCCTATAGAAAAAGTTTTTGTTTGAGGCAAAAAATGGTACAAAGGTTTTTTCTCAATTGGATCAATATTTATGGCATTTGGATACCCATATACTAAACACTCTATTTTGTCCCCTACATTTTTATTTACTTTACAAAGTCCAACCTGTCCTTCGTTTATATTACAATAGTGTCCACATAAAAGACACTTTATTTTATCGTTTGAAGTTGGTTCATAAAAATTCATTTTATTGCTCCATAATTTTATCTACTTTATAGGTAAATATCTCCGGTGCCTCTTCAACTTTTGCTGGGTCTAGTCCAGCTTTTTGAAAAAGATGTACCATAAAACTATCAAAATCAGGAAGCTGTTCCCATACTTGTGGTAAAAAGGTTCCTTGATGTTCTCCTAATCTTAAAATAACACCATCTTCACCTGCTACTATTTTTGTTCGTAAATCATCAAAACCATTGTAAACAACCTTTTTTATAGGTCCAATAATAGATATCTCAATTTTAATCTGCTCAAATTCCTCTTTTGTTAAAGGGCTAAATCGAGGATCTTCAAATGCGGCTTTTCTAGCATTTGTAGTTAAATCATCAAATAGTGTTGTATGAGGAACAAGTGAACCAATACATCCCCGTAAATTTCCATCTTTAGTGATAGTTACAAAAGTTGCGCCTATCTTAGAAAAATTTGGAAGTTTCTCTAAGAAGTCCTCTTTTTTTAATGTTTGCTTATCATTCAAGTTATCAAATATGGTAATCCTAACTAAATCTATTAATAATTTTCCAACAGTTTCTATCTCCATTACTACAACCTTTTCTAATTTAGTTTATTATAGCAAATAATAATCATTTCATCAATCTATAAAAAAAATTTAGATATAATCGCGGATAATAATATAAAGAATAAAGAAATTCAAGGAACACAAATGTCAGATTCATGTAAAAAAGTATATATAACAACCCCTATCTATTATGTTAATGATGTAGCGCACATAGGTCACGCTTACACAACTATAATTGCAGATATGTTAGCGAGATATTCACGACTTGTGGGGTATGATACTTTTTTCTTAACAGGTACTGATGAACATGGTCAAAAAATAGCAGACAGTGCAACATCTAGAGGAAAAACTCCAAAAGAATATGCAGATGAAGTTAGTGGAAAATTTAAACAACTTTGGGATGATTTTGATATCTCTTATGACAAATTTATACGAACAACAGATGAAGAACATAAAATAGGTGTACAAAAAGCATTTGAAAAGATGTATGCAAAAGGTGACATATACAAAGGTCACTACGAGGGTAACTACTGTGTAAGTTGTGAGACTTTTTTTACAGAAGCTCAACTTATGGATGGGGAGGGGTGTCCTGATTGTGGAAAACCTACAACTGTTGTAAAAGAGGAGAGTTACTTTTTCAAACTTACTAACTATGAAGATAAACTTCTTGAACTTTATAAAAATAATCCAGAGTTTATACTCCCAAAAGCAAAAGCAAAAGAGATAGTAAACTTTGTAAGTGGTGGACTAAATGACCTTTCTATTTCAAGAACAAGCTTTGATTGGGGTATAAAGTTACCAGAATCTATGAACGATGATAAACATGTAATGTATGTATGGCTTGATGCACTTTTAAACTATATTACAGGACTGGGATATGGAACAGATGAAAAAAATATGCAATACTGGCCAGCAAAAGTACAACTTGTAGGAAAAGACATCCTTAGATTTCACTCTATTTTTTGGCCAGCATTTTTAATGAGTCTTGACCTACCACTTCCTGATCATATCGCTGCGCATGGTTGGTGGACAAGAGATGGTGAAAAGATGTCTAAATCAAAAGGAAATGTAGTAGATCCAAAAGAGGTAGCTGATGCTTACGGACTTGATGCATTTAGATATTTTATGCTTAGAGAAGTTCCTTTTGGTCAAGATGGTGACTTCTCTCAAAGAGCTTTAATGGATAGAATCAACTCAGACTTAGGAAATGACTTAGGAAATTTACTAAACAGAATCCAAGGGATGAGTGGAAAATATTTTGATTTTAAAGTTACTAGTAAAGATGTGGCAAAATATCATCAAAAAGAGTTAGATGATGTTCATACAATCTTAGAAAATGCAGAACCACTTATCTATAATATGCAAATCAATAGATATCTTGAAGAGATTTGGAAAGTACTAACTATAGCTAACAAAGCAATAGGAGACTATGAACCTTGGACTATGATGAAAGATGGACGAGAAGAGGAAGCTATGGCTTTAGTAGCCCTTATTACAAATATCATGGCAAAAGTTTCACTACTACTTGATAGTGTTATGCCAGAAAAAATTTCTAAAATTGCATCTTCATTAGGTATTGAAATCTCAACAGAAAACTATAATAAACTTCTAAAAAATAAAGAGTTAATAGCTGATACAACTATCACTAAAATTGATGCCCTATTCCCAAGAATTGAAGAGGAGTTAATAGCAACAGCAGATGTACAAAAAACAGAATCTGTAGTTGAAAAACCTCGAAAAGAAGCTGCAAAGCAAGAGGAAAAAACAGAAGAACCAGACAATCTTATCACTATTGATCAGTTTTTTGAAACAACATTAAAAATAGGTACAATTGTAGAGGCCCAAGAGGTTCCAAAGTCAAAAAAACTTTTAAAACTTCAAGTTGATGTGGGTGAAGCAAACCCTCGACAAATACTTGCAGGTATCAAAGAGTTTTATAGTGCTGAGTCTTTAGTGGGAACACAAGCTTGTGTGGTAGCTAACCTAAAACCAGCAAAACTAATGGGTATGGTAAGTGAAGGTATGCTCCTTGCAGCAAAAGATGAAAATGGACTACACTTATTAAGACCCGAAGCATCTAAAATAGCTGGAACTAAAGTAAGCTAGTAACCCTCTTATGCAAATAACTGCACTTACAGATATAGTTGAGGGGAAACTTTTAAATACCCCCTCAATTTCTTTCGTAACACAAATACATACAAATCTTGCAAAAGTCAATGAGGGAGATGCTTTTTTTGCTACTGAAGTAGAGGATATTCCAAAAGCGATAGAAAAAGGTGCTTTTGCCATAATATATGAGTTTGAAACTGATATTGTAGACAATGAAATAGCTTGGATACAAGCTGATAATATAGAAAAAGCTATATGTAATATTTTAAGATTTAATCTTCTAAAACATAATATTAAATATATCCATACAAATAAAGTATTTTTCAAACTCTTAAATACTTTTAAATCAAAAGAGCTTTCATATATAGTAACTTTAAAAGATAATTTGTTTTCAGACTTTGAGCTTTTAAATAGTATCATTGAAGATAAAATAGTTTTTGGTACAAACTATGATTTTCTTGAACTTATTGGTGCAGATATACTCTCTTTGGAAAATAAGATTTATAATGTAAAAAACCTTACAAGTCACTCTCTATTTGAAACCTCTTTCTCTTATAAAGACAAATTTTTTGATAAGATAAAAATACCAACTGTATATATCAATGACCTGTTACAACAACTAGAACTTTTTGAGTACAAAGTTGACTTAAAACGCCTCAATAGTTTTAATCTCTTTAAACCTATTTTTATCAATAAAAGTAACCAAATAGTACAATTTGGTCAAACAAATAGATTTATCATAGCAAATGAAGATAAAGATATTTGTGACATAGAGATAAGCTATCTCAAAGAACACTATAGCTACGCCAATATAAAAGTTATCGATACAACATATTATGATGAAGATGCAATCTTTAATTATATAAAAAACAATAACTTTAATGCCTTGTATCTTTGTGGTACAAATCATAAAACAATTATAAGAATTCTTGAAAACAACTATGATGACAATAGACTTTTGTAAAAAGAAAAAAATATGAATATAAAAAATAAAAAGATATATTTTTCTGGTCGTGGTGAAAAAATAGACAAAGAGGAATTACTCAAATACTTTATTCAAAATGAAGCAATAATAGTTGAAAATGTAACTGAATCAGATATCATAATTCAAGGATATATGACATCAACCTATGATGAAGATAAGTTTTACCTTCTTTCAAAAGAGGGAAAAGAACTTTTTACTATTGAGGAAGTTGAAAAAGAGTTTAGTAAAAACTTAGATATAAATTCAATTTTAATGGCTATTAAAATCTCAAAAGAGAAACAAAGAATTATAAATCTTTTGAAAAATAGATATTTTAGTGATGAAATTTTTGTCAAAATCCTCAAATACTACGATTGGGAAAATACAGGCATCTATGATAACGATGAGAACAGAGATGTAGCTACTGCTATAACTCAAAGGTTTTGTAGCTTAGTTGAATCAAACCATAATATCCAACACTCACCAATAGGTATCTATTATACAGCTTTAGAAACAACCAATGAAAAGCTTCTTGAAGTCATATACAATATGCCTGATTATTCAATAAGCGATAAAAATGCACAAGAAAACCAACCTCTGACACTCAAAGAGGTAGTAGCTCTCAATCCAAATACACCAAAACCAGTATTGATGCAGATATTTAAAGATAATAAAAACGAAGAATTAAAATTTCTAGCACAAAATCAATCACTTAATAAATTTCTCAAAACAAAACTATTTGAGCTTGAAGATATTACAATTACTAAAAGTCTTATCCTAGCAAATAATATAGAATTAGAAAAAATTGATACTATATTAAAAAACAGTGAACTAAAAATAGAACTTTTAAAACATATCATACTAGATGAAACTATTTTCAATAAACTTCTAATATCAAATTTAAGTGATGTGGAATATATCTATCTCTCATCTAACCCTACTCTAAACTCAAACCAAATAGAACAATTATTTGAAAAGCAAATAGAAAATGCAAATATAAATCTACTAAAAAATCCAAACTGTAGTGAAGAAAAAATCAAAGAATTTTTAGCTCTAAATGACAAAATATACAACATAGCAATAGCACACAATGAAAACTTATCAACTACTATTTTGGAACATTTAGAAAACTTAAATGATACAGATATCAACCTAAGCCTAGCATACAATCAAACCACACCAAAAGAGATTTTAACAGAAATCTATAGTAAAAATATACATGAGATAAATGAAGCATTAAGTCAAAATAGCAACACCCCTATTCATATTCTTATGCAACTTCAAGTAGATACAAGGTACAACACCCTGGTATCAAATAATCAAACATATAAAGAATTTTCAAAGAATAACTTAGGAATAATAGAGAATAATAATAATTTTAAACGAAATACTTATATGGATACTATCTGATTTTATCTTCTTCAAATTTGGATATTCTAGTATAGTTTAGAGTATACATTCTAGCATGAAGAAGAGATGAAGCAAGTAAATCTTTAACGCTTCTCTCTATGCTTTCGCTTCAAAAGTAGAGATACTAGAAGTTTGAATTGATGAATAACCAGTTGAAATAGAAGTACCATTTTTATTTGATTCTATATTTAAATATGAAGACTCAGCTTTAGACTCAGCAAAGAAAATACCAAAACCATCTTTTTGAGCAGAAACCAATTGATACTCTTCTTCATTTTTACTCATATATACTTGATAATTATCCATTATTTCCTCTTGTGGTTTTTCGAATAAAGAATCAATATACTCTCTACGCGCTTGTAAAGACTCTAATAATTGTGCAAAAAAATCTTTTTGACCATTTTGATTCTTTTCTTCAGGGATATTGTCAAATAAAAGGTTAATTGAATTTAAACCTTTCAGGTTCTCATTGTCTTCTGCTAGTTCTATCTCTAGTGGGTTTTGTAGTTTTTCATTTGCCATATTAACAAAAGTCTCATTTTTTTCATAGAACTCTTGTGTATAAGAAAGATTTAGTTCTATATTATATTCTCCCTCTGGGGTTATGATTTTAATCTCTCCACTAAAATCAAAAGTTGTTTTTTCATAATATGCACTACTTGAAGTATAAATCAATCCATCAGGAAGTTTTGATTGATTTGCATAAGCTTGAATCTCTTTTGGAATCTCTTCGCTGTTTGTTGTTTTTACATTAGGAAAAAGGGTTTGGCTTGAGTTTGTTGCAGAGTACTGGGAATATGTTGCTTCTAAAATCAATTTACTAAGCATTTCAGAGCTGTTTAGATTCTCTTCACTCATATAAACAACATGAAGATTCGATTCACCGAGTTCACTATTTTCTTCTAGTAACTCTTTACTTACTTTACTATTATCAACTTTTGATAGTGACATATCATAAGAAAGTTGTGTTTTTTGGTATTGTGTATTTAGTGCATATCCATTTACATTCATAATCAAGCCTTTTTAATTAAATATTAAGAATTGTATAATAGATTACTTGAAAGTTAATTAAAAAGAAAAAACTATAAAGCACCAACTGATTGAGAAAATTGTTTTTCTAATCCTTTTGAATCTTTTTCTAATCCCTCTTTTATAGACCTTGAAAAATCATCTGGATAAACTTCTTCTTGATTTGTTTGTAGCCCTTTTATAATCTCAACTACAATATCTTTTGGTGATGCTTTTGGCATACTTTCATCTAGTGTCATTTTTGTATCAATAGGTCCTGGCAGTACTTCAAGTACTTGAATAGATTTTGAACTCAGCTCTGCTCTTATTGCTTGAGTCAATGAATGTAAGGCACTTTTTGAAGCACAATATAGTCCCATAATAGGTAAGTTACAAAGTGCTAATATAGAAGTGATATTTATTATTGCACCATCTTTATTTATCTTGTTTGATAATAGTTGTGTTACTTTTAGTGTCCCTTGCACATTGATAGTAAAATCACTATTTTCATCATCAAATACTCTTTTGCCACTATTTACCCCTGCATTATTGATAAGTAAATCTATATTTTCTATCTTTTTCATATTTGTTTCTAACATCGTATGATTTGATAAATCTAATTCTATTAAAACAATTTTATTTGATAACTCTTCTAAAAATTTAGCTTTTTGAGTATCTCTAACACCACAATATATTTTTCCTATATTATTTTCTAGAAATTCTTTTACAATAGCAACACCAAGTCCACCATTTGCTCCTGTTACAAGTGCTATTTTATTTTTTAAATCCACAATTTTTCCTTTTATTAACTTATTTATCATTTCGTGATATACTTTGAAATTATAGAATAAAATAAAATTTATGTCAACTAGGTTTACAATGTCTTTATGTTTTTTATCATTAGAATCAGGGAAAGTGTTCAATAAAGTTATCTTAGAAAGATTACAAAAAGAGGGATTTGAAGGACTTAGTGAAGCGCTCATTGTCCTTTTCCCATATATTGACCAAGGACAAAATATCTCTATCTCTGAACTTTCACGACAAGTTGGATACTCAAGACAAGCGATGCATAAAAATATAAAAAAACTTGAAGAGCTAGGATATATTACCCTCTCTTTAGAAAATCAAAAAGAAAAAACTATCAACTTTACTTCTAAAAGTGAAAAACTTATGATAGAAGCAAATAAGATTATAATAGAGATTGAAAGCGAATTAAGTTCACTTCTTGGAAAAGAGGAATTAGATAGTTATAGGATAAATCAAGAGAAGATTTACAACTATTTAACCTCTTTATAGTAAACTCATCACTTAACACAACTTTAAATCATCTTCGCTAAAATCCATCCGTATATTACAATTATGGATAAAATATGATAGCAATAGATTTAAAAGAAGCCCTTATACCACTTATCGATTCACAAATACCTACATTTATTTGGGGAAGTCCTGGTGTTGGGAAGTCTTCACTTGTGGCACAAATAGCCCAGCAAAAAGATATGAAGTTTATAGATTTAAGACTTTCACTTCTTGACCCTACAGATTTACGAGGTATCCCAAATAAATGTAGGTA
>Ga0209345_10007019_pt1 | contig 10066 bp, 14 predicted proteins | sample Cruoilmetagenom7_FD_187294 | JGI IMG/M metagenome (GOLD analysis project Ga0209345, IMG submission 187294) | Oil polluted marine microbial communities from Coal Oil Point, Santa Barbara, California, USA - Sample 7 (SPAdes) (version 2) | ecosystem: Environmental > Aquatic > Marine > Oil seeps ... | reverse complement strand
CAACAAAGTATATAAAAAATTGCTAGTTTTACCCTAAACCAATGTCAGTTGCTTTGTTTGCTAGCTTCTGATTTTCCTTCGGAAAATCCTCGCACACAAACACGCAACATTTCATATACGTAAACGTTGTAACCAATTTAAGAAAAACCTCGAAATTGAAATTTGAAACCATCATTAAGACCATTTCTTTGACTTCTTACTCGGTGATAATTCTAATGGGACAAATGATTGGAATTCCATTTATTGTATGGCTATTTTGGACAAGTTTTGAATTTGGTAATAATGACCAAATTTTTGCAATTATTGGATTAATTGGACTTATTTCATTTTTTACGAGATATTTTAAAAGGAGAATTTTTAGAATCCTGATTTTTGCGTTAATGCTCACACCATTAATTAGACGTTTAACAGAAATACCAATTGAGAAGTTTAATTATTTGGCTTTTCAGATACCATCAATTATTTTCATTACAACCGTTGCGATTTTAATTTTAAAACCTAAAACTAAATGAAACGCATCCTAATTGGAATTGGAACATTTTTATTTATCGCAATTTTAGTTTTGCGATGTGACATTCCAATGACGAAAAATACTGTTGAAGGAGTTTACGCAAATACGAATTACGGTAATGAAATTTGCTGTTTAGAATCACCTCATAAAGCAGACACTTTAATATTAAAATCGGACGGAACATTTACGAGCGGATATTACGGAAATGGAACTTATAAGGTTAATTACGGAATACTGACAACAGAAATTGACTGGACTTACGAATATGAATTCGGAAAAGCAGGACATAGTACATATTTTAGCAATAAGATTTATGAAAAACCGAAAATCATATTGAATTACGACTTGAATCATTACTATAAGAAAGTGGAATAAAAAACTGGTTACAACAACGTATATAGCTCATAGCTAATTAGTTGCTTAATCGAAGTTAAGGCATTTTTGGAAAGTCGCCAAATTTTTAAATTTGACGATTTCCAACAAAAAAAGATAAATAGTAAAATTTAAAAATCTGGCTTGTGCCTAATCCGAAAATAAATCGCTAATTTGCACGCTACGAGCCATATACAAGACCGTTAGCTGCAACCTAAAAAAAACCACCGAACAATAAATGCGTAAACTATTTCAAATATTCAGAGTTGACGAATCAGAAGCAAAAAAGATTTCTGAACAACCTGACGAACCACATAATCACGATTTCGAGGAATTGTTGATAGGAATAGACGGAGAGCTGGAACATTTCATAGATTTTGATTCTACGAAAACCCAAGCACCTTTTGTTAGTTTTATATCCAAAGGAAAAGTACATCGATTGATACCAAGAATATTTAATGGCAAATGCGATATTTGGGCAATCCGTTTCAAAAGTGAATTTATTCCAGAAACCACGTTTCAGCTGTATTCTTTTTATCACGACCAACCCAACATAAAATTAGAAAAAGGACCTTGTTTTCAAAGATTGGTTGACTTATGTAAGATGATGTCTGCTGAAACAAATCAGGAAACCCCTAATTATGCTATCATAAAACAACTATTGAGCGTTCTGTTTACAATGATAGAAGCTGAAAGGAAAAAGACAGAGCCACAAAATGAAACTACACAAAAAACACAGCACATTTCTTTTGGAAATTTTCTAACCATTCTTGAAGAAAATTATAGAAGACCTTTGGGTGTAGAATTTTATGCAGAAAAACTATTTATGTCCTCAAGAAACCTAAATCTCATCTGTCAAAATATTTTGGAGCAAAGTGTTTCGGAAATCATTGAAACACGTAAACTTATTGAAGCCAAAAACTTATTAATTTCTACCGAAAAAACCATTTCTGAAATCGCCTACGAATTGGGCTATAATGAGAATTCTTATTTCTCTAATGTCTTTAAAAAGAAATCAGGGCAATCGCCAAGTGAGTTCAGAGACGATATGAAAATTTTGCTCACTTCCTAAATTTACAACCCAACTACCGAAAAGTGTAACATCCAAACATTGATTTGTTCTCATCTTTGCATTGTTAAGTTTTTTATAAACAATTAAAACAAAATAAATATGAAAACAACAAAATGGGCAATTGACCCAACACACAGCGAAATCACTTTTAAAGTAAAACACTTAATGATTTCTAACGTAAAAGGAGAATTTAGAACTTTTCAAGCTAACATTGATGGCGAAGATTTTACAAACTCTACAATTTCAGCTAACATTGATGCAAATTCTATATCAACCAACAATAATGATAGAGACGCGCATTTAAAAAGCCCTGATTTTTTTGAAGTAGAAAAATATCCAGAAATCACATTTGTTAGTACTTCTCTTAAAAAGGTAGATGATAACGAATATGAATTGGTTGGTAACTTGACAATGAAAGGTATTACCAAAGAAATTAAATTAAATACCGAGTTTGGAGGTTTTATGAAAGACCCATACGGAAACGAAAAGGCAGGATTTTCTATAAATGGGAAACTAAACCGAAAAGACTTTGGTCTAAATTGGAATGCTGCTTTGGAAGCAGGCGGAGTAATGGTCGGAAATGAAATAAAAATTAATGCAGAAGTTCAATTTGTAAAACAATAAAAAAATGAAACAGTTAATTAAAAAGAGCTTTAGCTCTAACACCACACAGAATAACATATCCATAGCATTGTTGATACTTCGAGTTACAATTGGAGGAATGATGTTGACACACGGTTTAGGAAAACTAACAATGCTATTTGGTAACGATCCAATACAATTTGCAGACCCTATGGGTGTTGGTTTAACAGCATCCTTGGCACTTGCAGTCTTTGCCGAAGTATTCTGTTCACTCTTTTTGATTCTTGGAGTAGCAACACGGTTTTCAGCCATATCTTTAAGTATAACAATGTTTATTGCTGCATTTATTGTGCACGCAAATGATGATTTTGCAGTTAAAGAAATGGCATTACTTTATCTTTTAATTTATGTAGTGCTTGCAATTGTTGGAGCAGGAAAATATTCAATCGATAATTGGTTGAGCAAAAAAATATAACGATATGAGTAAACCAGCCCCACAAACACTACAGGTCATATACAAAGAGTAAATTTCATTACATATGATACGTTTGAAATTATATGGAAAACACATAAATGAAAATATACAATGGCAACCGGGATGCTATGTAAAGCTTGTTATCCCTAACGCATTATCTTCAGATGAAAAGCCGAAATTGAGAACGTATACAGCCAAAAGTTACAACCCGAATGAAAAAGTTTTTACCATTGATTTTGCCATCCATCAACCAGCGGGACCAGCGACCGATTGGGCGATAAATGCATCAGTTGGTGACGAGATTGATTTGTTGGGACCTGGTGAACTTAAAATAAATTCCGCAGAAGGCGATTGGTACGTTTTTGCTGCTGATATGTCTGCACTTCCAGCGGCAATTTCTGTAATGGAATCTTTATCTGCGGATGCAAAAGGATATGCGTTATTAGAAATAATGGATGAAGGAGACAAGCAGAATATCTCAATTCCTAAAAATATTGAAGTGCAATGGTTTATTCATCCAAATCCAACAATTAAAAGCAATCAGCAATTAGATGCATTAAAAATAATAAAACATTTAGAAGGCGTTCCCAATATTTTTGTAGCCGGCGAATTGAGTACCATCAGAGAAATAAAAAGCTATCTACAAGGCGAAGAACGTTTTAATAACGCTATTACCTACATAAGTTCTTACTGGAAAATAGGACTGAAAGAAGAGGAACACAAACATGCAAAAATGGAAAATCCCTAATTTCAAAATTTCCAAAGTAGTTGGGTAAAGTTAGTTACATAAAATGAATAGAAAACAATTTTTAAAATCTATGGCATAATTGCCTTTAATACCTTAAAGTATGAATTTAAAAGATTTAAATAAAATGACTTCAAAAATGAGTAACACAAGCAAGATGCCTGTGTTATTTCTTGGTCATGGCAGTCCTATGAATGCCATTGAAGAAAACGAATTTGTTTTAGCATTCAAAAAACTGGGTGAAGAACTTATAAGACCAAATGCTATTCTTTGTATTTCGGCACATTGGGAAACCAAAGGAACATTTGTAACAGCAATGCAAAATCCACCGACAATACACGATTTTGGTGGTTTTCCACAAGCATTGTTTGATGTTCAATATCCAGCACCAGGAAGTCCAGAATTAGCAAAAGAAACTAAAAAAATTATTACCAAAACAGAAGTTGGATTAGACGATAAATGGGGTCTCGACCACGGAGCTTGGAGCGTGATTAAACATTTATATCCAAATGCGGATATTCCTATAATACAAATGAGTATAGACTATTCGCAACCAGCAAAATATCATTATGAATTGGCAAAAGAAATAAGTAGTCTTCGTCAAAAAGGAATCTTGATTATTGGAAGTGGAAATATGGTTCATAATCTTCGTATGGTAGCTTGGAAAAAATTAAACGAAGAATATGCTTTCGATTGGGCAACAGAAGCAAACGAAATGATGAAAAGTCACATTTTAAGTGGAAACCATCAAAAACTTATTGACTTTAAATCGCAAGGAAAAGCATTTGATTTAGCCATCCCAACACCCGAACATTATCTGCCATTGCTTTACACATTGGCATTGAAAGAAGAAAATGAAAAAGTAACATTGTTTAACGACAAATCTGTTGGTGGTTCAATGTCTATGACTTCTTTAAAAATAGAATCTAATTGACGTGCGGAAAAAAGGCAGCAGCTAACAACGTATATAGCTCATAGCTGGGCAGTTGCTTAAACGAAGTTAAAGTATATTTGCGAAGTCCGCCAAATTTTTAAATTTGGCTTATTGAAAAAAAAAGTAATAAGAAAAATTTAAAAATTCGGCTCGTGCTTAACCGAAAATTTATCGCTAATTTGCACGCTACGAGCCATATACAAAACCGTTATGTGCAACCGAAGAGCAACAAACCCAATAAAAATTTAAACTATGGACGAGGAAAGAAAAGATAAACTTCACGCTCTTCAACGTACGTTAGACAAAATATACTTTTCTAAATCCTTTAAATCACCATATGATAAAAGGGAAAAACGGTTTGCTCACAAACTATTAGATTTTGAAAAAAATGAATATATCTTAAAAGACCAAGAAACACTTGGAGTATCGTTAAATGGCAAAAGACAATTAAAAGCAATATTCCTTGAAGACCAAAGACAAATAGAAAAACTGATAGTTCAACAATTTGGTATTGAAGATAATCCAATTAAAAATAAAGTAAGAGAAGCCTCTTTTCACGGATTTGAAATTGAACGACTTTACTTTTTTTTAAAAGGTATTAAAGAAACTGATTTTCCTAATGAGAGTAAATTTAATGTCAAAGATTCTGATTTGGCTCAAATGCTTTTAAATAAAAATCAAGCTGGGAAACTTATCGAAGATAATTTAGAGCTACTTCAGGATGCTCTAAATAATAATGTAACAACTAAAGATTTAATAAATTTTGGATACAGGAAAACACAGTTAGAAATATTTGACAAACTACAATCAGATACTGAATTCTTTGAAGAATTTAAAAGTAAATTAGAAGATGAATCTAACAAAAAAGTTAGTAATGAACTTGTGTGGCAAAAGTTTTTCGAAAAAAATACTTGGATTTTAGGCTATGGATTAGATTACATTTTTAATTCCGAATTAAATTCAAAAAAACTTGAACAAGTTACTTCTGGCTCAAACTTTAATACGGGTGGAAAAAGGACTGATGCTTTATTTAAATCTTTAGGAGCTATTAATTCTCTTTGCTTTTGTGAATTAAAGTTAAATAGTGATTCACTATTAAAACCTGTAAAGAATGCATACCGAGGAGAATCTTGGCAAATTTCTGACTCTCTTGCTGGAGCAATTGCTCAAGTTCAACGTACAGTTCATAAAGCTATTAAAGACTTTTCTACAAAAACAGAAATAAAAGACGGACAAGATAATTTAACCGGAGAAACATTGTATTTATACAATCCAAAGGCTTTTATTTTAATTGGAAATCTAAATGAGTTTATTATTGATGGAAGAATTAATGAAACAAAATTCTCATCATTCGAAATGTTTAGGAAAAATCTAAAAAACATTGAAATAGTCACTTACGATGAATTATACGAAAGAGCGTATTATATTTGTCATAATAAAGAATAAAAAAGGCAGCACATAACACCGTATAAAAATAATTGCGGTTTAGTGCTTAATCAAAGGTCGTTGCGTGTTTGTAACGTCTGATTTTCCTTCGGAAAATCCTCGCATACAAACCCGCAACTATTCTTATACATAAACGTTGTGCAACATATGAGAAACGAAAATCTGAAATACATAATTCTGCCAATAATTTATATTTTGAGCGTTCTTTTAGCTGAACTCTATCCGAATATAATTACGAGTGGAATTTGGTTTATTTCAATTTTATTATGCATAATCGGACTTGTAAGATTGCTTATAAAAAAATGGAATTTAACAAATAAACTGCTTCCGATTTTATTGTTGCTAATCCCAATATTTGACTTAACATTTGGAATTACAAATACAATCAGAAACGGAATTAAAGGAGAAATTGTACTCGACATAATTGACGACAGTTTTGCGACAACCAAATCGTTAACTGTTCGAGAAAAAAATGGAAAACTAACAGCGGAATTTTATAATTCTGTTGCTGGATTTGGAGAAATGGAAAAAGCTCAAACCGAATTATTGAATGACAGCACATTGACTTTTAAAATATCTGAAAGAAATTATACGGAAAGTTTGACCTTTGACAAAAAGAATAAAAGTTTGCGGAATAAAGAAAAGAATCTGAATTATCGGATTTTGAAAAATGAATTGTTTAAGTAAAATACGTTGCACAACACCGTATAAAAATAATTGCGGTTTAGTGCTTAATCAAAGGTCGTTGCGTGTTTGTAACGTCTGATTTTCCTTCGGAAAATCCTCGCATACAAACCCGCAACTATTCTTATACATAAACGTTGGCAACCATTGCTGCACGGCAAAAAATTCTAAAAAAAACTCTCACTCTATCCTTCCGATTTATCACTGTTACGGAACATTTCGTGCTTCCGATTTACCACTGTTGCGCCCAATTCTGTAGATTTTATAAAACTAAAAAACCGATTTCAAACTGTCGCCTAGCTTCATACCTAATTCGAGCGTTTGGTTTTTAAAAAAGAAACGGTTGCCAACATAGTGTATAAAAAATGCTTACTTTAGTCCCTAAACAAGTGTAAATGTGCGTTTGCTACCTTCCGATTTTCCTGCGGAAAATCCTCGGACGCAAACTCGCACATTTCATACACGAACCGTTGGCAATAATTATGAAAAACCAGTTTCTAAAGAAAATATTACTTCTAATAACGATGTTGATTTCATTCAACTCATTTGCATGTGAATGTATAACTTATGCCGTTGTTGATGGGAAAAGTCATGAAGAATTCAAATTAGAAGCAAGTTTTGAATATGCAACAATAATTTTTTACGGGAATTATATTGGAGACGGAAAATTTGAAAGCATAAAAATTTATCATGGAAAAAAAATGTTGCTGAATAAGAAGCTGATTGAGGAAACAGAAGTGAGAACTAATTGCGACTATTACTTCCAAAAAAACAAAAAGTATTTAGTTTTTGGAAAAATTGATAAGAACGGAAAATTACAGACGAGTGTTTGCCTTTCGAATTCCCAAATTGACAATAAATCGGAACTTAAATTCGTGAAGAAATATCTGAAAAAATAACTATTGCCAACACTGTGTATAAAAAATGCTTATTTTGGTACTTAACCAAAAGGAAAGTGCGTGTTTGCTTTCTTCCGATTTTCGTTCCGAAAATCCTCTGACGCAAACACGCACTTTTCATACACGAAACCGTTGCCAACCATTTGAACTCACTCATACGCTGAAATGAAACCAAAAGATAAAGAGCTTGCCGAAAAATTAATTAAATTTTTTAAAGATTCAGACAAAGCCGAATTAAGCTTTAGAGCGCATTTGATACATCTTTTTAATGATAAAGATAATTCAATAAGAATAATGAACTCTTTAAGGCTTGATTTTAAGTTAATAGATAAAAATGAAAACGGTTCTTTTAGATTGACGGATAAAGGACATAAGTTTACAACATTCGACCAATTAGAAAAAGATTCTAAAAACACACCTTTGACTTTATATAATAAAATACACATAGGACTTACTGTTGTTTCTTTAGGTTTAGTATTCATTTTCGGTTATTTAAATTACTCTTTAAATCAGGATAAAACTGACTTGGATAATCAGAACAATGTTTTAATTTCTGACCTTGCTCGTTGTACTGATTCATTAAATTTACATAAAGAAAAAGCATTACTAAAAATGCAAAAAACATCAAGTGATAAAGAACAATCCAACAGTTATCTCGATGTAAAAAATGATTGAATTTCATAATGTTTTGAATTTTAAAATTAATAATCTGATTAAAAAACGGTTGGCAACAACGTGTATAATTAATGGCTGGTTCTCGCCTACTTACGAAAATCCTCGCGGATTTTCTATTCGGTTTTTATTTGCTAAATTAGGTGCTTAAACACGCCACTAATCATACACAAAACCGTTAGCTACAATGTCGAAATCGAAAATAAATTTAAGTTTTTTACTATTGTTGACAATTAGTTTTTGTCAACAAACATTGTATGCTCAAGAATTAACACCTTTCGAAAAAAATCAATTTTGGGGATATAAAAATAGTATTGGAGAAATTAAAATAAAACCTCAATATCAATATGCTAGAAAGTTCTCGGAAGATTATGCAGTCATTGCCCAAAATGATAGTTTAGGAGCGATTGACAAAGAAAACAATCTAATTATTCCAGCAAAGTATGGTTATTTAAAATACGTTGGTAACGATAAATTTATTTTTGGATATAGGTCTAAATATTATGGAGAATATAATCTTGGAATAATATCATCGGATAATGAAATCATAATTCAACCCAAATATCATCGCATTAATTTTAAAAATAGAAAGTTTTATTTTACTAAACAAATTGCTAAAGTTGTTGGACAAAGTTTAGGTTCAGACACTCGTGAGATTTTATATAAATATGGGATATCGGACAGTTTAGGCAACTTCATTTTAGAACCAAAATATTCCAACATAGACTTTTTGTCAAATGGATTTATCAAAGTTCAATTGGATTTCAATGGAGATTATGCTCTTTTTGACAATAATTTCAAACCACTTACTGAATATAAATATATGGTAATCGGAGAGTTTTTCGATGGTTTATCAAAAGTTCGAGAAGGCGACTATTTTGGCTACATAAATATTAAAGGAGAGGAAATTATTAAATGTCAATACGATTTAAATTACATATTTATAGACAGTTTGGCAATCGCTCGAAAAAATGGTAAAGCTGGAATTATAAACACTAAAAATGAAACTATTTTAGATTTCAAATATCAAAGTATAGGAATTCCTTTTAAAGAGCAAGTGGTTGCTTCAGACAGTTTAAAATGGGGAATTGTGGATTTTAAAGGAGAAACTTTACTTAAATTTGAATATAACGATAAATTGAGCGAATTTAAAGGGATAACTGCATTACAAAAAAAGAATGAATGGCAAATTTGGGATTATAAAAACAAAGAGCTTTTTACCCAAAAATACGATGAGATTAAATTAATTGAAGGAGATGAAAGTACAGTTCTCGGTTTTGGAAAAATTAAACAGAAAAAATATTCCCAATCAATTGCATATGCAAGAATTGATATGAAATGGGGAATTGTAAATAACAATGGAGAATTGTTAATCCCAATAGAATACGAATTGAATGATTTGTACGAGAAATTAAAAACACTGTAGCTAACAATGTGTATAAGCAATGGCTTGTTCTCGCCTACTTGGAAAATCCTGCGGATTTTCCACTGGCAAGTACCTGTTTGCAATTGTCCGTGACGAACAACGCCACTGCTCATACACGTAACGTTGTAGCTAATTACCTAAAAAACTCAAAAAAGTAAAAAATGAAAAAAATGAAAAAAAGTATAATTATAATTCTAATCCTAATTAGTTCGATTTCATATGGACAAACATTGAATGAAAAGAATATA
>Ga0209345_10007018_pt1 | contig 10067 bp, 8 predicted proteins | sample Cruoilmetagenom7_FD_187294 | JGI IMG/M metagenome (GOLD analysis project Ga0209345, IMG submission 187294) | Oil polluted marine microbial communities from Coal Oil Point, Santa Barbara, California, USA - Sample 7 (SPAdes) (version 2) | ecosystem: Environmental > Aquatic > Marine > Oil seeps ... | reverse complement strand
AGACACTGGGTAAGCTGGGAAGACCCCTTTAAAAAACCATGTTATCTATTTGCATTGGTAGCGGGTGATCTCGCTGTAAAAGAAGACCACTTTATAACAATGAGTGGACGAAGCGTTTTAATGCAGTTATTCGTCGAACCTCACGATTTAGACAAGTGCGACCACGCCTTACTTTCCCTTAAGAACTCTATGAAATGGGATGAAGATGTTTACGGTCGAGAGTATGATCTTGACATCTATATGATCGTGGCAGTAAGCCATTTTAATATGGGGGCAATGGAAAATAAGGGTCTGAATATATTTAATACCTCCTGTGTATTGGCAAACCCGGAAACAACCACGGATATGGCATTTCAGCGTGTTGAAGGTGTCGTGGCGCATGAGTATTTCCATAACTGGAGTGGTAATCGTGTTACCTGTCGTGATTGGTTTCAGCTTAGCCTCAAGGAAGGTTTCACGGTATTTCGCGATGAAGAGTTCTCCGCAGACATGGGCTCGCGCACGGTTAAACGTATCGAAGATGTCACCTTTCTAAAAACGGTGCAATTTGCTGAAGACGCAGGTCCGCTGGCTCACCCAATTCGGCCAGAAAGTTATATTGAAATGAATAACTTCTATACCACCACAGTGTATAACAAGGGTGCAGAGGTTGTGCGGATGATTCACACACTTGTTGGGAAAGACGGTTTCAGAAAAGGTACAGATTTATACTTTGAGAGATTTGATGGCCAGGCAGTGACAACCGATGATTTTGTTTCTGCGATGGAGGAGGTTAACAAGATAGATTTGAGTCAGTTTAAACACTGGTATAGCCAGGCTGGCACCCCACATTTATCCGTTAGCGATAGTTTTGATGAAAAGGCCGGGACCTATACGCTTCACGTTAGACAGCAAACAAAACCCACGCCCAAACAGGCAGAAAAAGCTGCGTTTTTTATCCCCTTAAAAACAGCCCTTCTGGATAACAGTGGAGCCGAACTAAAACTTTCGTTAAAAAGCGGGAATGCCGTTGGCTCAGAGCAGGCGGATGGCAATGAACTGATTCTCCTCGTTGATCAATTTGAACAGGATTTTGTTTTTTCTAATATTCCAGTTAAACCCACGCCCTCCTTACTCAGGGGATTTTCGTCGCCAGTGACGTTAGAATATAATTACTCAAACGATCAACTCGGTTTGTTAATGCGACATGACAGCGACGGATTTATTCGTTGGGATGCAGCGCAGCAGCTTTCAAAAAATTGTATCTTTGCACAAATTGAAAACTTGCAGAATGGAAAGCCTGTTGTTTTGGAAGAGGCACTAATGGAAGGTTTTAGGGACATATTGTCCGAAAAGGGCCTGGATAAGGAGCTGGTCTCCAAAATTCTTACATTACCCAGCGAGGCCTACTTGGTGGGGCTGATGCAGCCAGCAAATATCTCAGCGATACACGCCGTGCGACAGTCTTTAATTGTGCAATTGGCAACGGGATTAAAAAAATATTTTCTGGAGGCCTTTAAAGAAAATATATCGCAGTTGGAATATCAGCCAAGCGCAGAGCAGATTGCTCAGCGCAGTTTGAAAAACTGCTGCCTCCAGTATTTAATGACACTGAAGGATGAAAGTTCGCAGAACGAATGTGCGCTGCAGTTTTCAGGTGCTAATAATATGACCGATGTGGCAGCTGCCTTGAGAGCAATGGTTCACAATGATGCACCACAAACAGAAGAAGCACTGCAGCTTTATTATGATAAATGGAAGCATGAGCCCTTGGTGATAGATCAGTGGTTTGCTATACAGGCCTCATCTCCAGTCGAAAACTGTTTGCTTAAAGTAAAGCGTCTCATGGAACATCCCTTGTTTGAATTAACCAACCCCAATAAAGTGAGAGCTCTTATTGCGACCTTCTGTTCTGCAAACCTGGTTAACTTTCATAACTCAGATGGAAGCGGTTACGAGTTTCTATCGGAAATAGTCCTCAAACTCGACGCAATTAATCCGCAAATTGCCGCACGGATCGTTAATCCGCTGTCTCGCTGGAGGCAACAGGACGATCTGCGTCGCGAGTTAATGGTCGCCGCGTTGGAAAAAATCAAATCCGAACCCAATTTATCGAATGACCTCTATGAAATGGTCAGCAAAAGCCTTGAATAGTTTGTAACAAAAAGACATCAGAGTGTTAACTTTTGTAAATAAAACCGGCTTTTTGTATCCAAAAAGTCGGTTTTTTATTTCCTTAAAGCTTAAAATTACCTATTTTTACAATGATTGTACACGACTTTACATGACTATGTTGCCACTCCTCTCAGATCACTATTAAATACCCATCAATGAAGGACAACATTATTTTTGCTTGGATTGATCGTGGGTATTTTTAAAAAGAGCGACCCACTCACACTAAAAAATAGATTATTGAAATACACTAATAGTCAATCAAGGCAAATGCTATTCAGCTGGGAAAATAAATGAAATTAGTGCGCTACCTTATTCCTGTTTTATGTGTTCTTTTAGGGAGTGGTGTATGTCGCGCGCAAGTCGTCGGGAATAATAACGGTTTTTGTTTCTCTGGGGTTCAAAACATTGCCTCTAATCTTTCTTGTGCTGAGGCAGTACAGGGCAGCTCGGCGTATGAAGAGCTCAGAAGTCGCTTGTGGGGTGAGGTGGTTCGGCATGTGTGGAAAAACTCTAGAAAGCGTCATGAAAGAAACCAGTTACAATCGGTTGAAGACTCAGAAAAAGGTCAAAAGGAAGATGCCTGGAAGAGGATGCTGCGGGAATCCGACTATGATTTAAGCGTGTCCTCCCGTCGCCTTGTTATGTCAATGAAAATGCGGTTCTAGCGCTCTCTATACCTAGCTCAAACCAAAAATCTGTAAAACTAACAACTCTTGGATTTATCCCGCTTCTATTGCCTGCCCTGTAAGTTCCTGTGCTTGCGATTGTTCACTCTCTAAGTGCCCCTTCTTCATTGAAAGCCTGTAAAATCCCGCGTGTATTAATTAACGAGGAAGTAACATGTTAGAAGTGAATAGCTACTTTGAGGGTAAGGTAAAGTCAATCGGCTTTAATACGGGTGCTCTTCCAGCAACGGTTGGCGTAATGAGGTCTGGTGATTATACATTTGGAACAAGTGAGTTCGAAACGATGACCGTTGTCAGCGGTATTTTGCTTGTGAGGCTGCCGGGTAGCGAGCAGTGGAAAGAATTTAAGGATGGAGACCAGTTTAAGGTGGAGGCTAATCAAGAGTTTCAGTTAAAGGTCGCAAAGGATACAGCCTATATGTGTACCTACGGTTGAGCCAGTTTCTTGAGCTGGCGCTAGGGAGCGCTTTTAGGTCTAATTAAATGGTAAGAAAAAGGGGCGATAAACTATCGCCCCTTTTTCTATTTAATCACCGTGCTTTAGCGATTAGCTGAGTATATTTGAGACAACCTTAAGCACTTTTACCACAAATGCTGGATATGCTCGGTTCATCAAAGGGGCGGGAGACAGTGCGCCCTGGAATATAACACTCTTCTTGTGAGAGAATTCCAGAAAGCCGGCTTGACCATGATAACCACCAAGGCCGCTTGGCCCGATACCACCAAATGCCATCTTTTCATTGGCGAAGTGCAGCATCGTTTCATTAACGCAGGCGCCCCCAGAGGTGGTGCGACTTAGTACCTTGTCGGCTTGCTTTTTGTCGTTATCAAAGTAGTAGAGCGCCAGTGGGCGGGGGCGCTCGTTTACAAAGCGAATAGCCTGGTCAATGTCGCGATAAGTGATGATGGGTAAAACTGGCCCAAAAATCTCTTCATGCATAATATTGCTGTCGGTATCCACGTTTAGGAGCAGTGTGGGCGGAATAATGCGCGTTCCTTCACTGATGGTGGCGTTAGTGGGGTTTACTTGCACAACCGTCGCACCGCGCTCTTCTGCATCCTTGATCAGGTTGCTAACACGGACGAAGTGCCGGTCATTGACGATCCAGCTGATATCCTTGTTGTTCTCTACGCTTGGGTAGCGCTTAGTAAGTTTTTCCTTGAAGGTGTTAACCAGCTCGTCCACTTTTGATTCATGAACGAGGATATAGTCGGGAGCAATACAGGTTTGCCCAGAGTTCATGAATTTACCCATCATGATGCGGTCTACCGCTTTGCTGATAGGGTAATTTGGATTAATGATGGTGGGTGATTTGCCGCCAAGCTCCAAAGTGACGGGAGTGAGGTTTTCTGCAGCGGCCTTCATGACAATTTTGCCTACGTGCGTGCTGCCGGTGTAAACGATATGGTCAAAAGGCAGCTGGGTGAAGCTGGCAGCTATTTCAACGTCACCGGTTACGACGCTGATGTAAGACTCATCAAAGGTGTTCGCGATCATTTTCTTGACCACTTCACCCGTTTTAGGTGTGAGGTCAGAAGGTTTTATGACGGCGCTGTTGCCAGCGGCGATAACGCCAATGAGAGGCGATAAAACGAGTAGAACCGGGTAGTTCCAAGCCCCCATGATGCCTACAACCCCTTTGGGTTGATAAATAACGCGGCTTTTTGCCATGCCGGCACTAATGCTTCGGCCGGGATTGGAAGGCTTCATCCACTTTTTAAGGTGGGACTTTGTGGCCACAATTTCGTTAAGGACAGATACCACTTCAGTGATCCAGGTTTCAGTATCACTTCGATAGCCGAAATCTTCCTGGACGGCGGCAACGATCTCTTCTTTGTATTCGCCTACCGCTTTTTTAAGCTTATTCAGGGCTTCAATGCGCTGTTTGTAATCAGGCGCGCCGTTGTTAAGGAATGCAGCCTGCTGCTGGTGAAGTAGGGGTAAAAGAGGGTTGCCAATTTCGGCGCTTGTTTCGGCTGCTACAGGTTGTGGATTGTTCACGAAAGTACTCCTGAATATTATTGTTTGCGGTGTAACGGGTCAGCTGAGGCCTAAATGTATGCATGGCAGCGTTAAAAAATGATCATTTGCACTTATAAACACACATCTTTCCTTTTATTCTGCTCGATTTGGGCAGTAACTAGGCTCGCTGAATAGTTTCTTCGCGGTTAGCCCCGCATTTTTTCGGTAAGTAAAAATTACCAAGGCCGAGTAAGCGGCGGGGGGGGAGCGTAAGACGTTTTTCGTCGGAAATAAACGAATTCCACAAGATAACAGAGATAGGCCACAATGCCAAATTAAGCCTCATTCGCAGTTGCGGCCCCTGCCTGTACTCAGTAAATCGCTTGATGGATTTCAGGCCAGCTTTGTAGCATAAGCATATGAAAAAGCACACCCTTGTAACTCAAAATGCAGCCGTCTTTCGTAATGGAATGAACCCTTAGATTATGACTTAATCGGACCCCCTCTTTAAGGTTGTGGCTATTTATAATAATGGTACGCTTACTCGGCTGCTTATCATACCAGTGGGACTCGTAACGAAGTTTCGGCAGTTGCTTTTGTATCTGTGGACTGATCTCCTTGACGTTGGGGGTGTCCAACAGGGAAAGCTCGGAGCTTGTGGTCGCCACTTGAGGGGTAATATCTTGCACCTTCTTTTGCTCTTCACGCTGGGGGAGAATAGGTTCTTCTACGTGAGACGCAGCGACTGGTTGGGCAATGCCGATCGCTGTGTTCGGTTCACTATGTGGGAGGCTCAAGGTAGTATTAGTTATCTGGGGGCTGGTAGAAGCGTGCTGCTTTTCAAGTGGCTTTATAGTACTTAAATCAGATTCTAAGGGGGCAGCGTAGCCATCTGATAAATGGTGGATAATATTGTTTTCTATAAGCTGATTCTGATTGATCTGTTTTTTGCCGTCTGCCCCATGCAGGGAATAATCTGAAGGAGCAAGGCTTGATCTATAGAGAATACCGATAACAAGTAAACCACTTAAAATCACAAAAATGCCTACGGCATTGCGCTGGTTTACAAGCGGTCTGGCCTGAGGAGGACTGGTTTTGTTAAAGGCAGGACGAAGTGTCGGTGTTTTCGGTGCTTGATCTTCTTCCTCGGATTTCCTTAAAGCCTCCAGTATCAGTGACACCTTAGCTTGCCTCGCTCAAGCCAATGAGGTGTGGAGAAGAGGCATTGCTTAGATTGTTTATGGTTATAATGGTTTCTGGCCCTGCCAGGCCATCCGCTTCCAGTCCACTTTCTCTCTGGAAGAGTTTAATCTGTTTTTCGATAGGCGCTATATAAATCGGTAAATTCGATTCAGGCTTGCTCGCAGCAACATTTAATTGATCTCTAAACCATTGAATGGATTGGGCTGAGCTTTTTGTGCTGATAGCCTTTGAGTATCGAAATGGTGGCCGCCATAAAAGCTCGAACTGCCCCGTCCATAGAGACCTTAATTCATCCAGGCTCGTCATTTTCTGCTCACCTGCGACAAACAGCTCAGCTTGTTGATCCAAAACCTTGTTGATGGCTGCAAAATACTTCTGCCCGCTATTATTTACCAGTTCGAGAACGGCAGGGCGGTTAAGCTTTATAAGGCCTTCAAGTGAGTGCTGGCCTTGCAGGCACCGTAAAGCATGGCTTTCAGCAATGGCACAAAAATCATCTACCTGTGTGAGGCTGGTTTTGATATTCCAGCGAGCGAAAAGTGTTTGACGCGCCTGAAGCCTATGTCCCTCAAGCCCACTTCCCTCAAGCCCACTTCCCTCAAGCCCAAGGGCTGTCGTTTCTACCGCAAGTGCCTGGGGAATATCTTTGGATAAGCTCTTGGTTGCAGTGCTGCCCTGGCTTGGGTTTAACCTTGTTTCGTAGTTTGATAGAGGTTCTTGAGTCGAGTCGGTGCTTGTTGGTGCTGAATAGGGGCTATTTTCGGCCACTACTTGCCCGTAATCTGTTGGCGCTGTGAGTAAATAATTTTGAATTGTGGGCGAAAGCAAATACAGGCTTAAAGCAATAGTCAGCGAAGCAAACGCTGAAGCTGCGAGCGCTCGGGTTTTAAAAACGGAAGAAACTGAGCGTGAAGGGGGTGCCGTGTCGAGAATCTCGGCGGCGGCTGATTGAATTTCTTTTTTGCTGACCTGGCTTTGGGTGTGAACGTACGTTGCCAGTAATGCACGGTCTGACACCGTATTAATAAGCCGAGGAACCCCCCTGGTTAATTTATGAAGGGTTTTGATGGCACCTTTGTTAAACAATGGTCGTTTTGAGCCGCCCGCAACATAAATTCGATGGTTGAGGTAATTTTCCACTTCGCTTGGGGATAGAGGGCCAATATGGAAGCGGGCAGTAATGCGTTGTGCTAACTGTTCAAGCTCCGGTTTTTGGAATACCTCGCGCAGCTCTGGTTGGCCAATTAAAATGATTTGCAGTAATTTCTTTGAGTTTGTCTCAAGATTGGTGAGAAGCCGAATCTGCTCAAGCACATCAATGCTGAGGTTTTGTGCTTCATCGATAATTAATACGCTGTGCCGGTTAAGGCGATGCTGGTCTAACAAGTGCCCATTTATTTTATCAATAACTTGTTTGATGCTGAGGCTGTTGTCTTCCTGGTTTAGCGGTACTTTAAACTCATCACAAATACTTAAAAGCAATTCCAGTGCAGAAAGTTTCGGGTTAAAAATATAAGCAACTTCAACATAATCGGGGATTTGCTCTAGAAGGCTACGGCATAGGGTGGTTTTGCCAGTTCCGATATCCCCTGTTAATAAGACAAAACCCTCTCCTTCCTGGATGCCGTATAGCAGATGAGCAAGCGCATCCTGGTGCTGTTCGCTCATGTAAAGATATCGAGGATTAGGAGTGATGGAAAAGGGTTTTTCCTTGAGGCCGAAATAGTCGGTATACATAGCTTTTGATCAACTAATCAGAGAGATAAACAGGGTAGATGTGTTGATTTTACAGGATGGTGGTGGGGTCGCAAGCCTTATGGGAAGCAAAACAAATGACAGTCGACTGGTGAGCCTGTGAAATATTGCTATAATTATTTCCGCTAGCACCGGTTTTGCTGATGTTGGTGGAGAGCGTGGGTGCCTTTGAGGGCCGGTTTGCTAAAAAATATATTTTATAACAATGCCATTTTAAGCCGGTTTAAAATGGCTGATTTCGCACAAGAGTATGGATGGGAACTGGAGATGTTTGTGTGTAAAATGTCCACCAGAAGAGCCGCAGCTACTTTGGATACTGGTATACGATGACTGTAAAAAGTAATAACTACGCACCCGATAAAACCTTCCAATTAAAGGGGAGCATGGTGACGGTGATGGTGATGGAAATCTTACAGAGTGATTTGAGAGACTTCGCCACCGAGCTGCACGAAAAGGTCAGTGCTGCACCTGAGTTTTTTCAGAATACACCCTTAGTTCTTAATCTGGAGAAATTGATAGAGCAAGCCGAAATAGACTTTATCTCTTTAATAGACTCTTGTCGTGCTAATGGTTTATTTCCTTTTGCCGTAAAAGGCGGGAGTGAACAGCAATTAATTGCCGCCCGTTCGGCAGGATTAGTGTCTGTTTCGGGGGGGAAGGCTCGTGAGAAATCAATTGATAAGCCAGTGCCTAAACCCGAACCCGTTGAGGAAAATCCGGCTGAAGAATTGCTATCGCAACTGAGTCCAGCGAAGCAGCCAACAAAAATGGTGACTCAGCCAGTTCGCTCAGGTCAGCAAGTTTACGCCAAAGGCGGTGATTTGATTGTGCTTTCTTCCGTTAGCGAAGGCGCTGAAATACTTGCGGATGGCAATATTCATGTTTACGGCGCGCTTCGAGGTAGAGCCCTGGCAGGTGTTCAGGGTGATGAAAGCGCGAGAATTTTCTGTAGTCATCTAGATGTCTCTTTGGTCTCGATTGCGGGTGTCTACTTATTAAATGACAATATTGAAAAAAGCCTTTTAGGTAAAAACGTACAAATTTCTCTTAATGAAGAGCAACTTGAAATAAAGGCACTTTAATTTCCTGCCGATTTTTGACGGGGTTATACAAAGTTTCAGCGTGGTAAAAAAAGGAAATAGAAGGAATGGCTAAAATCATCGTAGTAACATCAGGGAAGGGCGGGGTAGGTAAAACAACTACCAGCGCGGCAATTGCCACAGGGCTTGCGCAGCGTGGTTTAAAAACCGTTGTCATTGACTTTGATGTTGGGTTACGAAACCTGGATTTAATTCTTGGTTGCGAACGGCGAGTAGTGTACGACTTTGTAAATGTTATCGGTGGTGAAGCGACTCTTAACCAGGCTTTGATAAAAGACAAACGTGTCGAGGACTTATATATACTTCCTGCGTCTCAGACCCGTGATAAAGATGCTCTCACCTTGGAGGGCGTGGGCAAAGTGCTTGAGGAACTAGGGAAGACTTTTGACTATATCGTTTGTGATTCTCCTGCTGGTATAGAGAAGGGTGCCCAGATGGCACTCTATTTTGCGGATACAGCCATTGTTGTAACAAACCCTGAAGTTTCCTCTGTTCGTGACTCTGATCGAATTTTGGGAATTTTACAAAGCAAATCAAAGCGCGCCGAAGAGGGGAAAGAGCCAGTTGAAGAACATTTGCTTTTGACCCGCTATAACCCTGATCGGGTTGAAAACGGAGAAATGTTAAGCGTTGAAGACGTTACGGATATTCTTGCTATCCCGCTTGTTGGTGTGATTCCTGAGTCCGAGTCAGTTCTTTCTGCTTCTAACCAGGGAATTCCAGTAATTTTGGATGAAGAGAGCAAGGCTGGAAAGGCCTATGCGGATGTGGTTTGCCGCTTTTTAGGTGAAGAGGTCGAACATCGCTTTTTAGATCCCGAGAAAAAGGGGTTGTTTCAACGGGTATTTGGGAGGTAAAAGGCGTGGGGATTCTTAATTTTTTTAAAAAACAGGAAAAAGCCAGTGCTGCCACAGCCAAAGAGCGGCTGCAAATAGTTGTCGCCCATGAGCGCTCAAAGCGGGATGAAGAAGACTTCTTACCTAATTTGCGAAAGGAGATTCTGGAAGTTATTACGAAGTATGTAAAAGTGGATATGGACGATGTGTCTGTATCGCTGGATCAGTCAGATTCAAGCTGTTCCATTTTGGAGCTTAATGTCACTCTTCCTTCAGCGGAGGAGCAAGAGGCTTAAGGGCACCTCTAAAAATTGCCTTTTTACCCGATAGCGGCGTCAGCTCCGTACTCAACTCCTCATGTAGCCCTTGT
>Ga0209345_10007017_pt1 | contig 10067 bp, 10 predicted proteins | sample Cruoilmetagenom7_FD_187294 | JGI IMG/M metagenome (GOLD analysis project Ga0209345, IMG submission 187294) | Oil polluted marine microbial communities from Coal Oil Point, Santa Barbara, California, USA - Sample 7 (SPAdes) (version 2) | ecosystem: Environmental > Aquatic > Marine > Oil seeps ... | reverse complement strand
TGGGGTGAATGTAACTTCTGTGCTATTGGTGTGCATCAAGGGCGAACAATTCGACCACGTTCTGAGAAAAATATACTTGCTGAAGCAAAATATTTTAACAAGTATAAAGACTATAAAGGAATTATCTCTGATGTTGGTGGACCAACTGCAAATATGTATGGATATGAGTGTAATAAAAAACTCAAACTTGGTACCTGTGAGTATCAGCGTTGTGTTGACTCAAAACATCTCTGTTCAAGCATGAAGGTTGACCACTCAAGAAATATCAACCTACTTCGTCAGATAAGGGATGTTGAGGGTGTAAGAAAAGCATTTGTTGCTTCAGGGATTAGATACGACTTTATTACAGAAGACAAAGAACATGGCTATTCTTATCTTAAAGAATTGGTAAAACACCATATATCTGGACAGATGAAAGTAGCACCTGAACATACACAGCAGCATGTTTTAGACCTAATGGGAAAACCTGGGAAACAGACACTTGTTGATTTTAAAAAGATGTATGACAGACTTAACAAAGAAGAAGGAAAGCAACAGTTTTTAACCTACTATCTTATAGCTGCGCATCCAGGTTGTGAAGAGAAAGATATGCATGAGCTTAAGCGTTTTACAAGTGAAGAGTTACAGATGAACCCTGAGCAGGCACAAGTCTTTACACCGACTCCATCTACATACTCCGCTGTTATGTACTACACAGAGATGGATCCTAAAACGCGTAAGAAAATTTTTGTTGAAAAAGATACAAAACGCAAAGAGAAACAGAAACAGATAGTCGTTAAAAAAGATAGTTTCTCTAGTGGATTTGCTTCTTAAGTTTTAAAATACTCCAGCTTAGAGTTTAGCTCTCCTGAAGAGTTAAACAGGTTGTCTGCAATAGTTGATAACTCTTTCATACTGTTATCATTAGCATGAGATATCTTAGAGATACTTTCTATTTTTATAAGCATATCACTAGTATGAGAAGCTATCTCTTGTGAGCTTTGTGCACTTATTTGTGTAAGTTCATTTGTCTTATCCATAGTCTCAACTGTTGTGTTGATATTGCCTTCAACATGTTCTGAGATTGCGGATAGTGACTCAATATTTTCAGCATTACTTCTCATCTGCTCACTTGCATCTGTTACTGATTGAATTATTACATTTATCGTTGCGTTTATTTCAGTTAGTGATTTTTGAGTACGTTCTGCGAGTTTTCTTACTTCATCTGCAACAACTGCAAAACCACGCCCATGCTCACCTGCGCGCGCTGCTTCTATAGCTGCGTTTAGTGCAAGAAGATTAGTCTGATCAGCAATATCGCCAATAACATCTAAAACACTTTTTATCTGCTGTGTTTCAGTTGAGAGTTGCTCTAGCTTTGAATTCATCTCATGTTCAAGGTTAACACTATGTTGAACACTCTCTATGAGTCTGTATATCTCATCTTTAGCTTCACTAAGAAGAGAGTTTGCTTCTTGCATATTTATCTTTGTATCATGAAAGTTTTGAGATGACACTTCAACTAGTTCTTGAATAGAGTTTGCCTGTTTTATAGTCTCACTTGCTATTTCAAACTCTTCATGTACTCTTACTTGAGTTTTTTCTGTAATATCGCGCATAGAGATTGAGTGGTTTTGATTTACTTTAGAAGACTCTTTTGCATCTGCTATAGTAGAGTTTAACTCAGAGATAAAAATATTTATACAGCGAGCCATAACACCTGTCTCATCTCTTGAATCTATGTTGATCACTTTGTTTAAATCATTATGATCTTTTGAAACAGCCTCTGTAATGCCTACTACTGAGAGTTTGACTTGATTTACAAGAAGGTAGATGTTCAGAGATGAGATTGCTAGAACGATAAAAGCAATGATTATATTTTTGATTATTAACTCATCAATAGTAAGCTCAGGCTGCGTAATAGAGAGGGTAATGTTAAAAAGAATTAAAAGAATTGTATTTCCAAGTAGAGTATTGAAAATAACAGAGATAATTTTTTTACCAAATGACATAAAAGGGTGTTTATCTGAGAGTGTTAGTCCTTTTGTCCAAGTTTCAAGATTTGTAACAAAAAGAATAAATACAGGTATAACAAAAAGTAGAACAAGAGGTACAGTAAAGAGTTGTGCTAACCAGAACTGATTTGATGTTACAAAGTCCAAACTGCTTAGAACTGCTAATGGACCAAATGAAGTGTAGAGAAATTGTGCTGCCATAAAAAGTATCGGCAGTAGAGCTAACTTTTTATCAATATTTTCTGAAGTTTTTTCTGAATTTACAGCTTTTTCGATAGCCAATAGGTGAGAATTAAAAAAGAAGAGTCCCGCTGCTGTTGCAAAAATGATATATAAAATCATAGTCATAGAGAGTACAACTGACACTAATTCATCAAAGTTAAATATTTGAGTGTAGTAGACTATCATAATCCAAACTATAGGTGGAATCATAAACCCTATAAGAACAAAGAGTAGTAGTTTTGCACGTGCAGACATAAAAAAACCTTATATTTAATCTAATTGAGTATATTGTAACTACTAGTTAATTAAATCAGGCTTTTAAATCATATTTATGTGATAGATGTAGCTGTTATGAAGATATAGTCCTTACCAGTTACAGTAACACGAAATTTTTTTTGTTGAAGGTATTTTTTGCAAAATATTACATCTTTATAGAGTAGTCCCATCTCACTAAATGAGTAGTTTTTGACGCGTGCTCCATATATCATCTCTCCATCTACCCATCTACAGTTTGGAAAGCCAAGTATCATAGCTCCATCACGTTTAAGTTGATTTTGTACTATGGACATAAAGAGTGGGTTAAATTCTAAGTTTGAGCTCTGGAGAGTTCCTATGCTTATGATAAGGTCAAATTTTCCTAAACTTAGTGACTCTAAATCATTAATATCATGAGTATAAAATGATATGTTTTTAAACTCTTTAAACTTCTCTTTGGCTAAGTTTATGGCAGAAGGGCAGTAATCTATACCAATAAGCTCCAAGTTCTCAAAACCAGTTGCATACTCCTGAATAATTTCAAATTCATCACCACTGTTTACTCCAAGGTTTAAAACTCTTATTCGTTTGTTTATATTTACGTTTTGTAAAGCTTTTAAATAGTGAGCTAAAAAAGCAGGCTCTTCATTTTTATGTATTTCATTGAATATAGACTCAGTTCCGTACTTTTCTTCTTTATCTGTAATAGATTTATGGAAACTATCATCTGCGTTTAGTTTTTCATATCTGATTACAACTTTATTAGATGATTTTGTAATGGGAGTAAGCATTTTACAGTGAAGTATTTGAGCTAAATCTATCCAGGCTTTATAACCTCTATATATATACTCATTATTATCAATAAGAACTATATTTCCAGCATAAATTGAACTACAGAAATCTGGATTTAAAACTTCAAATTCTACTACCTCTTTAGCGTTTAAAGAAGTAAGTTTTTCTTGTAAAGTAGTTATGATTTGAAGCATTTCTTGATTTGTAAAGTTTAACATGATGAAATTATACAGTTATATTTAGAGTTTTATTTTTATGTAGAATTTATTTTTATGAAAAAGCGCACCTATAATATTAGGGTTGGAGTAATATGTTACTTACCCAAAAGTAGTTTCCATCTTTTTGTTGAAATACTATTTTACACTATTTTTACACTAAACTATTAGCATGTTGCAAGTTCAAAAAAAGGATTGGTTTTAATATGAGAAATATATTTCAATACAGTATAGTATTTGTAACACTATTATTTATAGTTTTAGTGTCTATTTATACTTATGATGCTCTAGAAAGTGCAAAAACAGATACATACAATGATATGTCAAAGAATTTACTTTCTGACTTAAAACAAGAAGAGACTCTATTAGAAAATATAGGGATGGTTATTGTTTTACATGTTGCTGATAATAAAGTTATAAAACAAGCACTAATTGAACATAATAGAAATATGGCTATTAAAGAGTTGAGCAAAATTTCAAGTGAGTATAAAAAAAGTACAAGCATAAAAAATTTAAAGATTCATATTCATACTGCTGATGTAAAAGCATTTGTTAGAAATTGGAAACTGGATAAATACGGTGATGATTTAAGTAGCTTTAGAAAAACGATTATACAAGTTAAAAAAACAAGACAACCTCTATTTGCTTTTGAAATCGGAAGAATTGGTTTAACACTTAGATCGATTTTACCTATCATGGAAGGAAATGAGTATTTAGGTTCTGTAGAGTTTATACAAGCTTTTGAAAACATTACAAATAAGTTTGAAAACAGGAATAACTCATATTTACTTTTAATGAATAAAGCCTTGTTGAAAATAGCAAAGTATAGAGTGGGTTCCCCAGTTATTGGAGAGTATGTGTTAATTTCAAAATCATATGATGAGGAGTTTTTTAAAAAAGCTAAAGAGTTAGATTTAGATACTTTAAAAAAACAAGGTTATCTTTTAGATGATAAATATTTTTATACATATAAGTTAATTATAGGCTTGGATAATGATGAACTGGGAATGCACTTTTTAGGTATGCCAACTAAAGAGGTAAATGAGATAGTTGAATCTAAGCAAAAAGAGGTAGCTATATTTGTTGGTTTGGCAATCTTGCTTTATTTTAGTATTTTATTTATTTTAATGTTTCTCATTCCAGACTGTAAAAAAGAAAAATGCAAATAACTGTTTAAGGACTCTCTACTAGTTAGTTTAACATAGAGAAATTATACAGTTTTATTTTAGGTAAATCCTGTTTTTTTGAAACAGAGAACCCATAACACTCGTTTTTTTTGTTATGTCTGCGAGGTAGTCATCATAGTTTGTATCATTTGCTTCAAAGAAGTCTAAAAGATATTTTATAGAAGCTATTTCACCCTCACTTTTTTCAATCTTTAAAAGATTTTCATAAAGAGGTTCTATCTCTTTCACAGCTTGCGATGGCGCAGCATAAGTGATTGCCATATAACCGTTCTCTTTTTTTGTTACTTCACTGTGTGTAGTCTTAAAACTAGTAGTAACCCAATAGTAGTTACCATCTTTTGTTCTGTTTTTTAAAACTGCTAAGATGTCTTGATTGTCTTTTAAGCGCTGCCACATAAGTGTAAAAATAATTTTTGGCATGTCCGGATGGCGAATGATACTGTGGGCTCTTCCTACAAGCTCATCTTCTTTATAGCCTGTTATTTCTTTAAAATAGTGATTAGTATATTTAATATTTCCCCTTAGATCTGTTCTGGTAACAAGAGGTTGAAGAGGATCAGGTTTAATTTGCTTAGAAGTTTTATTAGCGAACATAAACCACCCCTTTTTAATTTAGATTATATAATAATAAATCACTAAAGTAAATATATTTATTCTAAAAATGCATATGCGCAAAAAATGTTCCAACTTTTTCACTCTCTTACATTTCTTTCAGTTTTATTTTCATACAATAGTGAAAATTATTTGAAAAACCAAAGAATGAGAATATATAAAGAATGAGAATAGATAAGTTTTTAAATTCGGTAAACATTACAAAACGTCGCTCTGTAGCACAGGACATGATAAGTAACAAGGTTGTGCTTATAAATGGTGTGGTGGCTAAAGCTAGTAAAAATGTAGAGGTTGGCAGTATTGTGACAATCAACTATTTAGAGAGCTCTAAAAAGTATGAAGTTCTTAAAATACCTACTGCAAAATCAACACCAAAATCTCTCCAAGATGAGTATATAAAGGAAGTGTCATGACTTATGATGAAGCAAAGGAACAGTTTACCTCACTTTTTAAACATGAGATGAGTGATGAAGCGATGAGAGAGTTTTTATTAAGCATAACTTTAGATGAAGGGACTCCAGTTGATTCAATAGCAGCAGCAGCAGAGGTAATGAGAAGTTACGCTTTGCCTCTGCCAATACCAGAAGAGTTACGTTTAAATGCACTAGATATTGTAGGCACGGGTGGTGATAAGATAGGCTCTTTTAATATCTCTTCAACTGTTGCTCTTTTAGTAGCATCTTGTGGCTGTACTGTTGCAAAACATGGAAGTCGTTCAATCACTTCAAAGTCAGGTAGTGCTGATCTGTTTGAAGAACTTGGTGTGAGGCTTGATTTAAGTATCCCAAATAGTGCAAAACTTCTTGAAGAGACGGGTTTCACTTTTATGTTCGCGCAGAACCATCATCCGTGCATGAAATTTATTATGCCTATTAGAAAAAGTATACCCGAGAAGACTATCTTTAATATACTCGGACCTTTGACAAACCCGGCTAGTGTTACAAAGTCTATGTTAGGTATATTTGATAAAGCATTTGTTCCAAAAATGCTAGAGGCTTTAGAACTCAATGGTGCTACTTCTGCAATGGTTGTAAGCTCACGTGAGGGGATGGATGAGATAAGTATAAGTGACATTACTTATGCTGCACAGCTTCGTGATGGTATTGTACGAGAATTTGAGATAGACCCGCAAGAGTATGGTATTAAGAAGATGCCTCTTAAAGCTATTTTGGGTGGAGAAGCAAAAGAGAATGCTCATATTTTAAGAAAAATATTTGATGGTGAGTCAAGCGATGCTCAAAGAGATATAGTTCTCATAAATGCGGCAGCATCACTAATGGTTGACGGTGTGGCTCGTGATATGCAAGATGGTTTAGAGATGGCAAGAGAAGCCATAAGAAATTCTAGGGCTAAAAAGAAACTTCGTCAAATTATAGAGGTCTCTAATAAACTATGATGAAATATAGGTTGAAGTTGGATAATCTCAATCCAGTAGTTTCAGAGTTCAGAGCAAAAATAAAAAATGGCGTGGTAGTTTTAAAAGGTGATTTAGCCGCAGGAAAGACAACACTTGTGAAGGCTGTTGTTAAAGCTTTAGGTATAAACGATGAAGTGACATCACCAACTTTTTCACTACAACAATGTTATGGGGATAGAATTTATCATTATGATATGTACAACCACGGATTAGAGCATTTTATATCTTTAGGAATGTTAGAAGAGTTAGACAAAGAGGGGCTTCATTTTGTAGAGTGGGGTGATGATGAACTTATCAAGATCTTAAGTGCTTCAGGAATCCCAACTGTAGTAGTAGAGATTGAAAAAGTATCTGATGATGAAAGAGAGTACAGGATAGATTATGCACAAGCGTAGCGATAATATTAGTTATATTAAGAGAGTTAGATAGTATGCACACATTAAAAGCAGAAAACCTGCAAAAAAGAATTAAAGACTTAGAGATTGTTAAGGGTATGAGCTTAGAAGTTTCCAGTGGCGAAGTTGTAGGACTTCTTGGACCAAATGGAGCAGGAAAAACAACAACATTTTATATGATATGTGGACTTGTTGAAGCGAGTGGTGGAGAGGTCTTTTTCGATGGTGATAATATCTCCAATATGCCACTGCATGAGCGTGCGATTAAAGGGATTGGTTACCTACCTCAAGAGGCTTCGATATTTAAAGATTTGAGTGTTGAAGATAACCTGATGATTGCTGCACAAGTTGGAATAAAAGATAAAAAGAAACAAGAAGATAGAATTTTAGAACTTCTTGATATGTTTAATATTGAGCCGATTAGATACCGTAAAGGAATTAGCCTGAGTGGTGGGGAGCGTCGCCGTGTAGAGATTGCCCGTGCTCTTGTAAATAAGCCAAAGTTTTTACTTCTTGATGAGCCTTTTGCGGGGGTTGACCCAATTGCCGTTATGGATATTCAAAAGGTTATTCATCAGTTGGTTTCTTATGATATTGGCGTTTTGATAACAGACCATAATGTACGTGAGACACTGGATGTTTGTGATAGAGCTTATGTTATTAAAGCCGGTGAACTTTTAGCTTCTGGAACAAGTGAAGAGATAGGTCAAAATGCTGACGTTCGCAAGCATTACTTAGGTGAGGATTTTAAGCTTTAGTAGCTGATAAAACATGGCAGCATTAAGACAGACGCAGAGTGTAGAGACAAAGCATAAACTTTCAAACACCCTACGTAACTGGCTGCCGATTTTACACTCAAGTTTGAGTGATTTAGGTGAAGCTATGGCACCCTTTGTCGAGTCAAACCCTGTTGTGGAAGTCGAGTCCGGATACGAAGAGGATTTTGAGAAAAAGATTCCCAGAAAAGTAATCTCCGGGCACGTTAGTAACTCTCGGACTGAGCAGATAGAAGCTCTTACAATCCAGCAAAGAACACTGCATGATGTTTTAGATGAACAACTTGAAGCTCCACTCTTCCCAACTCCAATATCTCAAGATATAGCACAGTTTGTAGTTGCCAACCTTGATGAGAATGGATACTTTGAGGGTGACGTGGAAGAGTTTTGTGAGAAATATGATATTACAGATGAGGCATTTGAAAAAATCAGACTTCGTTTTGCTCATGTTGACCCAATCGGTATAGGCTCACGTGATTTAGCAGAGTCTTTTCTGTTTCAGCTTGATAGTTCTGAGATTAGTGATGATGCTTATCCATTGGCACTTGAAGTGATAAAAAATCTCCAGGAGATGCATAGCTACTCAAACAAAGAACACTTCAGCGATGTTATGAAAATCATATCTACGTTTAGAAATCCCCCTTCACTGGAATACCAAGAAGAATCAGCGCAGATAGTGCCTGATTTGATGATATATTTTAGTGAAGATGAGCAGATAGAAGTGAAGTTAAACAACGCATACTATCCGACCATAAATATAGATACAAATTACGGCGTGGAACATGAGTTTATCTCTCAAAAGATTAAAGAGGCCAAATCTCTCGTGGATGCCCTTGATATGCGTAAGGCAACGCTCTATAAAGTAGGGCTGATGATAGTTGAGTATCAGTATGAGTTTTTTACAGGTGGGCAAATTATGCCGCTGACACTTAAGACTTTGGCAGATGAGTTTGGACATAATCCTTCAACTATCTCACGTGCTATTGCAAATAAGTATATAGCTTGTGACCGAGGTGTTCTTGCTATGAAAGAGTTCTTTACTACTGCGATAGATGAAGATGTCTCAAACGCGGCTATTAAAGAGTTCTTAGTGGGAGTTGTAAAACAAGAGAGTAGAGAGAAGCCACTGAGTGATATGAAATTACTTGATTTAATCCAAGATAAATTCAAAGTAAAAATGGTGAGGCGTACTATCGCTAAGTATAGAAAACAGCTAAATATCGCTGGTTCAAGTGAGAGAAAAAAACTTTATCAGTTAGGTCTGTAGTGGAGATAAAAAAGAGACTGGATACAGAAGTTAAAAAGCGTAACAGAGAAGGTGAAGTGTCCGTGGATAACTTAGACCCTATCTTAGTTGCTCATCGCTACAGGGACCCAACTATCTCTCTTATATGTGCACTTTTTGCTTATGGAAATGTAAAACAGATAGTCAAGTTTTTAGACTCTCTTGATTTTGACCTATTAAATAAAAGTGATGAAGAGATAAACGAAGCTCTTAAAAATCATTACTATAGATTTCAAAAGAGTGAAGATATAATAGCTCTCTTTATTGCATTAAAAAGGTTAAATGCCCAGACTACTTTAGAAGAGGTGTTTTTAAGTGGATACAAAGATAAACATAGTGTAATCGATGGTATAAACGCAGCTATTTCAAAAATACTTTCCCTCTATCCCTGTTCCTCACGTGGATATAATTTTCTCATAGGAAAAGTCACAACTAAAACAAAAGGGGCAGGGGCTTTAAAACGCTGGATGATGTTTCTGCGTTGGATGGTTAGAAAAGACAGTATAGATATGGGGCTTTGGAATGGTGTAGATAGTGCTGACTTAATTATGCCACTTGATACTCATACTTTCAATGTTGGAATAAAGTTAAATCTTTTAAAGAGAAAAATCTATGATTTAGAGGCAGCGATAGAACTCACAAATACTCTAAGAGGTTTTGATAAGAGAGACCCTCTTAAGTATGATTTTGCCCTTTATAGACTAGGTCAAGAGAAAGTTTTATAGTAAAAATAAAATTAGTTAGATATAATAATTACAATTAAAATAAGGAACGATTATGGAATGTGAATTTCCGAGTGTAAATTCGAATAAACAAGAGATAAAAGAGATTTTTGATAGTGTTAAAACTATTGCAGTTTTAGGGCTTTCCCCAGATGAGAGTAAAGATAGCCATATGGTGGCAAAATATTTACAAGA
>Ga0209345_10007016_pt1 | contig 10067 bp, 7 predicted proteins | sample Cruoilmetagenom7_FD_187294 | JGI IMG/M metagenome (GOLD analysis project Ga0209345, IMG submission 187294) | Oil polluted marine microbial communities from Coal Oil Point, Santa Barbara, California, USA - Sample 7 (SPAdes) (version 2) | ecosystem: Environmental > Aquatic > Marine > Oil seeps ... | reverse complement strand
GCCGGCGTCTCACCCGTGGCGAAGCGACCTCAAAGAAAAACACCGATCCCGGCGATGCAAGCGCCGCGTGAGGCTGCCGGGTCTGCCCGTCCCTTTGAAGTGATCCCGGATACTGCTCGAAGTCTGCCGGAATTGGCGCGAGCGGCGTCCGGTCCAAAAAAGCCGCTGGCAGCAACGGACATTGCCGTGGTTTTTTGAAAGGATGCGGCAATTGATTCGCTTGCCCGGAACGCATCGGACAAGCCGTATCCTTGTTGGCTGGGAGTAGACCGGGTTTGGAACGGATCGCTGAATCCATCATGTTGAGCTGGGGCGTCAAGCGCCTGCTCCTGGCTTTTGCCGCCGGCGCGTTGTCTGTGCTGGCCTTGCCGCCGTTCAATTTCTTTGCCGTTCTGTTCATCTCCTTTCCGGTCCTCGTCTGGCTGCTTGATGGTGCCAGCGGTTCGGCAGAGCGCGGTCTGTTTGGCCGCATGCGTCCTGCCTTTGCCACCGGCTGGTGGTTTGGCTTCGGTTACTTCGTGGCCGGCCTCTGGTGGCTGGGCAATGCGTTGCTGGTCGATGCCAACGGTTTCGCCTGGGCGTTGCCGCTCGCCGTGTTTGGCCTGCCCGCTGTGCTGGCGCTGTTTTACGGTGTTGCGACATCGGTTGCCTGGCTGCTGTGGTCGGACGGGATCGGTCGCATCGCCGCGCTAGGCGCGGCTTTCGGGCTGGTCGAGTGGACCCGCAGCTTTGTCATGACCGGCTTTCCCTGGAATGCCATCGGCTATGCCGCCATGCCTGCGCCGCTGATGATGCAGTCCGTTGAGCTTGTCGGCATATTCGGCATGTCGGCCCTGACCGTGTTCGTGTTTTCCGCGCCCGCCCTGGTCGGCACCCGGCGTGGCGCTGTTGCAGGCATGGTCGCGGCGCTGCTGCTGTTTTCCGCCCATGCCGGCTATGGCTGGTTTGCACTTCACCGGCTCGACAGTGCCAGGACCGAACCGTCCGCAGCCGTGATCCGGATTGTGCAGCCCGCTATCGATCAATCGGCGAAGTGGGACATGGCCGAGCGCGAGCGGATATTCTCGCGCCTGCTCGCGTTCAGCGCAGTCGCGCCGCGCGAGGGGCAGCCGCGCCCCACCCATATCGTCTGGCCCGAGACTGCGCTTCCGTTCCTGCTCACCGAGAACCCCGGCGCCCTGTCACGCATCGCCGACATGCTGCAAGTCGGCCAGACGCTGATCACCGGTGCCGTCCGTTTCGAGGACGGCGCGGGCGGCGCACCGCAGCGCTACTACAACACGATCTACGTGATTGACGATGAGGGGCAGATCATCGGGTCCGCCGACAAGGCGCATCTGGTTCCCTTTGGCGAGTATCTGCCATTCGAGGCCTTGTTGCGCCGCTTCGGCCTGACACCGGTGGCCGAAACATTCGGCGGCTTTTCCGCCGCTGACCGGCGCGGAATGCTGACCTTGCCCGGCGGGCTGGGCGCTGTGCCGCTGATTTGCTACGAGGCCATTTTCCCGGATCTGTCCGTCGTGCCCGAGGGCAGGGGAAACCTGCTGCTCAACCTTACCAATGACGCCTGGTACGGCATCACACCTGGGCCTTATCAGCACCTGCGCCAGGCCCAGGTGCGGGCTGTCGAGACGCGTCTTCCGCTTGTCCGCGCAGCCAACAACGGGATCTCTGCCGTGGTTGATTCCGGGGGCCGTATTGTCGGCAGTCTGCCGCTTGGCGAGGCCGGTGTTTTTGACGTTGAACTGCCTCCGCGCTCCGACCAGTTTTCGCTTATAAGAATTAGGCGATTTAACTTTGGATTGATTATCGTCATAATGGTGTTGACGGCGCTCGTTGCTCGTAAAAGTAAAAAGCAACGGTTTGATTGACGCAAAACCCCCAAAATAGCATAGTTGTTTTCGTCAACCCATTTTCCGTCTTGATCACGGATTAGCAGGCCGGGTGCTTCCGGCCTTTTTTGAACTGCAATCAAAGCGGGATAAATCAACCATAGAGCTTCGGCTCTTGTCAGGACGAAAGAATGATTGAAAACAAGAAAAAGCCCAATCCGATCGACATCCATGTCGGCAGCCGGATCCGTCTTCGGCGGACCATGCTGGGTATGAGCCAGGAGAAGCTGGGCGAGGCGTTAGGCATCACCTTCCAGCAGATCCAGAAATACGAAAAGGGCACGAACCGCGTTGGTGCGAGCCGCCTGCAAAATATTTCGACCATTCTGAATGTTCCGGTCAGTTTCTTCTTCGAAGATGCGCCGGGCGATCCGTCAACGGCCCAGCCAGGAATGGCCGAGGCCAACAGCTCGAACTACGTGGTCGACTTCCTGTCTTCGTCCGAAGGACTGCAGCTCAACCGCGCCTTCATCAAGATCCCTGACCCCAAGGTCCGGCGCAAGCTGGTGGATCTGGTCAAGTCGCTGGCATCCGAGCCGGAAACCGACTGACCGACCTTGTTTCCGGCCCAGGCTGGGGCTGGGTGGGTTATCAGGCGTAACAGCGCCGCGTGCCGTGCTCGACGAGTGCGGGCGCGGCGCTTTTGCAACCAGCGCAACCCGAAGCAACGCTGCGGTTGTTCTTTGGTTTGACGTGTTCATCTAATCATATCAAGATATATTTATGTCATTCTGACCTTGTCAGAATCGTGCGTTGCCACTAAACGTTCTCCACCACTTCAATCTGATGGAGCCCGCTATGGAGCGCTCGACTTTCCTTTTCACCAGTGAATCCGTTTCCGAAGGTCACCCCGACAAGGTGTGCGACCGCATTTCGGACGAGATCGTCGATCTGGTCTATCGCGAGGCTAAGAAGACCGGTGTTGACCCTTGGAGCGTGCGCGTTGCCTGCGAAACGCTGGCGACCACCAACCGCGTCGTGATCGCCGGTGAAGTCCGGGTGCCGCCATCGCTGGTCAAGCTCGACAAGAACGGCAAGGAAGTCATCAATCCGGCCAAGTTCAAATCCGCTGCACGCAAGGCCATCAAGTCGATCGGCTACGAGCAGGACGGGTTTCACTGGAAAACCGCCAAGGTCGAGGTGTTGCTGCATTTCCAGTCAGCCCACATCGCGCAAGGCGTGGACAACGCGGCAGACCATCAGGGTTCCGAAGGCGCCGGCGACCAGGGCATCATGTTCGGTTACGCCTGCAACGAGACCCCGGAGCTGATGCCGGCGCCGATCTATTACAGCCACAAGATCCTCGAATTGCTCGCCGCTGCCCGCCACAAGGGCGAGGGCGACGTCGGCAAGCTCGGTCCTGATGCCAAGAGCCAGGTCACCGTGCGCTACGTCGATGGCAAGCCATCGGAAGTCGTGTCCATCGTGCTCTCCACCCAGCATCTCGACGGAAGCTGGGATTCGGCCAAGGTACGCCAGGTCGTTGAACCCTATATCCGCGAAGCTCTCACCGGCCTCAAGATTGCCGACGATTGCAAGTGGTACATCAACCCCACCGGCAAGTTCGAGATCGGTGGTCCCGATGGCGACGCAGGCCTGACCGGCCGCAAGATCATCGTTGACACCTATGGTGGCGCGGCACCGCATGGCGGCGGCGCATTCTCCGGCAAGGACACCACCAAGGTTGACCGGTCCGCGGCCTACGCCGCGCGCTACCTGGCCAAGAACGCCATTGCCGCCGGTTTCGCCGACCGCTGCACCATTCAGCTGGCCTACGCCATCGGCGTTGCCCAGCCGCTTTCGATCAACGTCAACTTCCATGACACCGGCAAGGTGTCGGAAGCTGCGCTGGAAGCGGCGCTGCCAAAGGTCATGGACCTGACGCCACGCGGTATCCGCACGCATCTCGATCTCAACAAGCCGATCTATGCGCGCACCGCGGCCTATGGTCATTTCGGTCGCAAGGCCGGCCGTGACGGCTCGTTCTCGTGGGAGAAGCTTGACCTGGTCAAGCCGCTCAAGGAAGCCCTCAAGGGCTGAAGCTCTCTGTCAGGTTGGGCTATCCAATGACCACCCCGCAAAGGCGCAGCCGGGCGACCGAGGCTTTCTACGGTCGCCGCAAGGGTAAATCCCTCAAGGCTCCGCAGGCCGAGGCGCTGTCGGCGCTTCTGCCTGTGCTGAAGCTTGATCTGTCGTCGCCCCCGCCCGACCCGCTTGCGGCGCTTTGGCCGGTTCCGGTCTCGTCGACAAGGCTGGAAATCGGCTTTGGCGGTGGTGAGCATCTGCTTCACCGGGCCCGCAACGCACCGGATACCGGCTTTATCGGCGTTGAACCTTTCATCAATTCCATGGCCAAGCTGCTGGCGAGCGTGGAAAACGAAGGGCTGCAGAATATCCGGCTTTATGACGACGACGCCACGCGGGTGCTCGACTGGTTGCCCGACGCCTGTCTCGACCATATCGATCTGCTCTATCCCGACCCCTGGCCGAAGAAGAAGCACTGGAAGCGCCGTTTCGTTTCCAGGCTCAATCTCGATCGCTTTGCCCGTGTGCTCAAGCCCGGCGGGCGCTTCTGCTTCGCGTCCGACATCGACACTTACGTCAACTGGACGCTCAACCACATCGCAGCCCACCCCGGGTTCGAATGGACCGCCCGCAAGGCATCGGACTGGCGTGAGCCGTGGGAGGGCTGGCCCGGGACCCGCTACGAGGCCAAGGCGATCCGCGAGGGCCGCACGCCCTGCTACCTGGAATTCGAGCGCCTGGGCTAACGTCCGGGCCGATGTGCGGCAGCCTGCATCGGCAGTCCCCGTTGTGGAAAGCGGGAATTCCCTTGCCGAAGCGGCCAAATGGGTCTATATAGCTTTCAAATTCTTGATCGTTATGAACAAGGGTGGGCCCGCGAGGACCCGCTCTTTTTTGTTGCCAGACGATCAGTTGAACCATTGCAGCGCGCGTTACCTCAGGCAGGGCGCACATAGGACGCTGTAGCACTTTCAATGTGCTGCATGTTTGGCCCCTGAATCTTCCGAGAGGTTTGCGGGTGCATGCAGCAGCCAGGACACGGTCCCGATGACAGACGAAGCCGCAATGCCCAATGACGAGAGACTGGTTACCGAGACCGGCGTTGACGCGCGCATTGCCGAAATTGTCGAGCCGGTAATCGAAGCTCTGGGCATGCGTCTGGTGCGGGTTCGCCAGTCGGGCCAGAATGGCTTGACTGTGCAGATCATGGCCGAGCGCAATGACGGCACCATGAGCGTCGAGGATTGCGAGGCGGTTTCCCGTGCGATCTCCCCGGTGCTCGATGTTGAGGACCCGGTCGAGAAGGCGTATCATCTGGAAGTCTCGTCACCCGGCATTGACCGTCCGCTGGTCCGGAAATCCGATTTCGTCCGCTGGGAAGGCCATCTCGCCCGCTGTGACGCGTCGGTGCTGATCAACGGCCGCAAGCGGTTCCGTGGCTACATCCGTGATGTCACCGATACCGGCTTCTCGGTCGAGCGCGACCAGCCGGCCTATGGCGAAGAGAACCTGGCGGTCATCCCGTTCTCGGCGCTTGCCGAGGCCAAGCTGGTGCTGACCGACGAACTGATCCGCGAATCGCTGCGCGCCGACAAGGTTGCGAAAGCCGCGCAGGTGGCCAACGAAAACGAAGCCGGGGAAACCCCGGAAGACCCTGAAGCCGGCGATCCGGCCTGATCAGGGTTGAACGAAATTTGAGAACGCCCCTCGGGGTGCCTTTGATCCGGTCCGTCTGATGGACCCAAACCAGAGCAGGGCCGCCAGCCGCGGCCCGACATATGGAGACAGACATGGCAGTCAGTGCAAACAGGCTTGAGCTTCTTCAGATCGCCGACGCGGTCGCGCGCGAGAAGTCCATTGACCGCGAGATCGTCATCGCCGCCATGGCTGATGCCATCCAGAAAGCTGCACGCTCGCGCTACGGATCGGAATCCAACATCCGCGCCGACATCAATGCCAAGACCGGCGAAATCCGCCTACAGCGCCTGCTGGAAGTCGTTGATCACGCCGAAGACTACTCCCTGCAGATCCCGCTGGCCCTGGCCCGCGACCGCAACCCTGATGCGCAGCTCGGCGATTTCATTGCCGATCCGCTGCCGCCGATGGATTTTGGCCGCATCGCCGCCCAGTCAGCCAAGCAGGTCATCGTGCAGAAGGTACGCGAAGCCGAGCGCGACCGGCAGTTCGATGAATTCAAGGACCGCATCGGCGAGATCGTCAACGGCACCGTCAAGCGCGTCGAATACGGCAATGTCATCGTCGACCTTGGCCGTGGCGAAGGCATCATCCGCCGCGATGAAACCATTCCGCGCGAAGCTTTCCGCTATGGCGACCGCGTCCGGGCCTATGTCTACGATGTACGCCGCGAACAGCGCGGCCCGCAGATCTTCCTGTCGCGCACCCATCCGCAGTTCATGGTCAAGCTGTTCCAGATGGAAGTGCCGGAAATCTACGACGGCATCATCGAGATCCGCTCCGTTGCCCGCGATCCGGGCAGCCGCGCCAAGATCGCCGTGATCTCCAACGATTCCTCCATCGATCCTGTCGGTGCCTGCGTTGGTATGCGCGGCAGCCGCGTGCAGGCCGTCGTTGGTGAATTGCAGGGTGAGAAGATCGACATCATTCCCTGGTCGCCGTCGCCTGCGAGCTTCATCGTCAACGCGCTGCAGCCGGCCGAAGTGGCCAAGGTGGTGCTTGATGAAGACGCCGAGCGCATCGAGGTCGTTGTGCCGGACGAACAGCTGTCGTTGGCCATCGGCCGTCGCGGCCAGAACGTCCGCCTTGCCTCGCAGCTGACCGGTTGGGACATCGACATTCTCACAGAGGAAGAGGAAAGCCAGCGCCGCCAGAAGGAATTCAACGAGCGTACGGCCCTGTTCATGGAAGCACTCGATGTCGACGAAATGGTCGGCCAGGTGCTCGCCTCCGAAGGCTTCAGCCAGGTCGAGGAAGTCGCTTACGTCGATCTTGGTGAAATCACCGCGATCGAGGGCTTCGACGAGGAAACAGCCAACGAGCTGCAGACCCGCGCCCGCGAATATCTCGACAAGGTCGAGGCCGAACTCGACGCCAAGCGCAAGGAGCTGGGCGTTGAGGACGAGCTGCGCTCCGTTCCCGGCATGACCACGCAGATGATGGTTGCGCTCGGTGGCGACGGCATCAAGACCGTCGAGGATTTTGCCGGTTGCGCGGTTGATGACCTGACCGGCTGGTCGGAACGCAAGGATGGTGAAACCAAGCGCTTTGAAGGCCTGTTCAGCGGTCTCGACACCACGCGTGCCGAAGCCGAACAGATGATCCTGCAGGCACGTCTCGCTGTTGGCTGGATCACCGAAGATGAACTGGTCGCCGAGGAAGCCGAGGAAGCCGAGGCAGCCGAGGCTGAAGTTGCAGCTGAAGGCGAAGTCGAAGTCGAAGCCGGCGGCGAAGAGGCCTGAGGCCCGGCGTTTCCGGAGGCATTGCAGTGAAGGTCAGGATCGAGCCCGTGAACGACCGGATGTGCATAGTGACCAGGGAGCGTGGCCAGCCCGATGATCTGATCCGGTTTGTTGCCGGACCTGACGGGGCCGTGGTTCCCGATTTGCGTCACGCCCTTCCGGGGCGTGGCTGCTGGGTGACGGCGGAGCGGTCGATGGTTGACCAGGCGGTCAAGCGCAAGCTTTTCGGCCGGGCGCTGAAGACGGAAGTGACCACCGATCCCGATTTGGGTGGTATGGTTGACCGGCTGCTGTGCGACAGCCTTTTCGGTATGATGAACCTGGCGCGAAAATCAGGTCAGTTCATCTCCGGATCTGGTAAGGTGGATGATGCCATCCGCTCCGGCTCCGCACTGGCGCTGATGCATGCGACGGATGCGGCTGACGATGGCGTACGCAAATTGCGCCAGGCCAATACGGCGCGGGCCATGGGAGTCACAGAGGCGGAGATACCCGTCTTTCGGCTGTTTTCGGCCGACGAATTGGCGCTCGCTTTGGGCGATGGCGCTTTTATCCATGCCGCCGCGCTTGCAGGGCAGGCCGGTGAGGGTGTAGTGAAGCGCGCAAAGATGCTTGCGCGCTACAGGAACGGTCCCGATGCGGGGCCGGGCTGAATACGGGCTACTGGGGATAAAACCCCGGAGGCGATCGATCAAGGAGCCGGCGTGCACGGGTGCGATGCGGTTTCCCGCGGAAACGGATACGGAATGAGCGACAGCAACGACGACAAGACAATCAGTGTTACCGGCAAGAAGACCTTCTCGCTGAAGCGCCCCTCTGTGGAACAGGGGATGGTTCGCCAGGAGATGGGCCGTGGCCGCACCAAGGCGGTGGTGGTGGAGACGCGCAAGCGCCGCATCAACCGCCCCGAGGATGAAAAACCGGTACCGCCGGTAACCCTCAAGCCGCGCCCTGCGCCGGCTGCCGAAAAACCTGTTGAGGCAGCGCCTGCTGCAGCAGCGCCCAAGGCCGCCCCGAGCGCCCCGGCGCCGGCTGCCAAGGCGGCTGCAGCCTCACCGCGCGCACCGGCTGCAAAGCCTGCGCCACGCGGTGCCGTGCTCAACCAGCTCTCCGCAAGCGAAGTCGAGGCTCGCCGCCGCGCTTTGCAGGACAGCCGTGTCCGCGATATCGAGGAACGCAAACGCGCTGAGGAAGAAGCCAAGCGCCGCGCCGAGGAAGATGCCCGTCGCGCTGTCGAGGAGGCTGAAAAAGCCCGCCTCCAGGCCATAGAAGACGCCCGTCTTGCCAAGGAAGCCGAAGCGGAAGCGCTTGCCGCCAAGGAAGCGGCAGCCAACGCACCGGCTGAAGCTGTCCCGCCTGCTGCCGAGGAAACTTCTCGCAACCGCCGTCGTGAAAACGAAGCGGATGAAGCGCCTTCACGCACCGGCGGCGCTGCCCGTCCCGGTGGCCCGGCACGTCCGGGTGCGAAGGTGGTTCGCCCCGAAACGGCCAAGCCTGCCCGTCCGAAGGCGGAAGAAGACCGCCGCCGTGGCAAGCTGACCCTGACCGCCGCTCTCAATGATGACGGCAATTCGCGCGGACGCTCGCTGTCGGCCATGCGTCGCCGTCAGGAAAAGATGCGCCGCTCGATGGCCCAGGAGCCGCGTGAAAAGGTCATGCGTGAGGTTCAGTTGCCTGAAACCATCACCATCCAGGAACTCTCGCAGCGTATGGCCGAACGGTCAGTCGATGTGATCAAGTACCTGATGAAGGAAGGCCAGATGATGAAGCCGGGCGACGTCATTGACGCCGACCTTGCGGAACTGATTGCCGGCGAATTCGGCCACACCGTCAAGCGCGTGTCCGAATCCGACGTCGAACTTGGCATTTTCAATGTCGAGGACGAAGGTGGCGAGATGGTTTCCCGGCCTCCGGTGGTCACCATCATGGGTCACGTCGACCACGGCAAGACCTCGCTGCTCGACGCCATCCGCGACGCCAATGTGGTTTCGGGCGAAGCCGGTGGCATCACCCAGCATATCGGTGCCTACCAGGTCGAGAAGAACGGTCAGCTGATCACCTTCATCGACACCCCGGGCCATGCCGCCTTTACCGCGATGCGTGCCCGTGGCGCACAGGCCACCGACATTGCCATTCTGGTGGTTGCTGCCGATGACGCCGTGATGCCGCAGACGATTGAATCGATCAATCATGCCAAGGCTGCCGGCGTTCCGATCATCGTCGCGATCAACAAGATCGACAAGCCAACCGCCGATGCCCAGAAGGTCCGGACCGACCTGCTGCAGCACGAAGTCTTTGTTGAAAGCATGGGTGGTGAGGTCCTCGACGTCGAGGTCTCGGCAACCAAGCAGCTCAACCTCGACAAGCTGCTCGACGCGATCCTGCTTCAGGCAGAGCTTCTTGATCTCAAGGCCAATCCGGATCGTACCGCCGAAGGCGTTGTGATCGAGGCCAAGCTCGACCGCGGCCGCGGCTCGGTCGCAACCGTGCTGGTTCAGACCGGTACGCTCCGTCCGGGCGATATCCTCGTGGCCGGCGATCAGTGGGGCCGTGTGCGCGCCCTGGTCAATGACCGTGGCGAACAGGTCAAGGAAGCCGGACCGGCATTCCCGGTCGAAATCTTGGGCCTTCAGGGCACGCCGCAGGCCGGTGACCGCTTTGCAGTGGTCGAGAATGAAGCACGGGCCCGTGAAATCGCCGAATACCGTCAGCG
>Ga0209345_10007014_pt1 | contig 10070 bp, 8 predicted proteins | sample Cruoilmetagenom7_FD_187294 | JGI IMG/M metagenome (GOLD analysis project Ga0209345, IMG submission 187294) | Oil polluted marine microbial communities from Coal Oil Point, Santa Barbara, California, USA - Sample 7 (SPAdes) (version 2) | ecosystem: Environmental > Aquatic > Marine > Oil seeps ... | reverse complement strand
GTTGGCTGGGCGATGGGTAAAAAGATCGACCGTCATTTAGTAATAAACGCAACAAGAATGGCAGTTTGGCGGCAAAAGCCATCAGAAGGGTTAATCTTTCATTCAGATCGCAGCAGCCAGTACTGTAGCGAGACTTCAAGAAATACATTGCTTGCCGTGGGATGCCTGGAAGCATGAGCCTCAAGGGGAACTGTTGGGATAATGCTGTCGCTGAAAGCTCCTTTGGTTCATTGAAAAAAAAGCATTGTTAATTTAATATAGTTACGTTATTGTGGAGTCTAAATATAGCAAAATAAGGAGGCTCCATGGTTTTTTGCCCTAAATGCACTTCTGAAAAATGTGTGAAAGATGGCATTATAAACAAAAGGCAGGGTTATCGTTGTAAATCTTGCAACTTCAGGGATACCGTCCAACATCGTGGAAAAAGTCCCGATGTAAAACGGCAGGCTTTTGAACTTTACCTTGAAGAATTGGGGTTTCGTTCTATAGGCCGATTTCTGAAATGCAGTCATGTGGAGGTTTATAACTGGATTAAAGCTTTCGGCGAAGAAGTCAAGCAAATTCGCTTCAATTCAGTACTGGAAGCCTTACGAGGATTTCGTCCCGCACGAAAAGCATACGCAATCAAAGGCACAGGCATATACGATTGAAGGATATAATAGTCTGTTTCGGCATTTTTTGGCCAGGCTCAGGAGAAAGTCGAAATGCTACAGCAAAAACAAAAAGATGCTTCTATATTCTGTGATGCTCCTGATGTTAAAATGGAATGGCTGTTTGAAGGCTATACTTAATTAACAATGCCTCATAATCAAGTGAAAAATCAAATCTTTCGCAATAGTACACCTAACGCTCCTCCCCCGGGTCGGCAAAAATTGAAATGATCTTCAATAGTCAAATTGTTATCATTTGCCCATTGTTTAACGTCTTTAATAGTATGGTAAGACTCGTGGGGACTCAAAAACTGATCGTTAAAGGTACTCCAAACATCTTTTAGCCTTGGAGGCCCGATTCTTTTCTGATAGAAAATTAGCCCCAGCCAGAAAGGGATGTAAAACAGGATCAGATAATAAGGATAAATAAACAAATCTCCCAGTTTCCTTCCCAATATTTTCCGCAGTATTCTCGGTATGGGCGCATAAACAAGAAACCATAAATGGTAAAAAGACCATTTTCTAAATAGGACGAGGATAAGATGGCCTCCTGATTTCAGGATCCTGGACAGTTCTTTCATGCATAAGGCCGGGTTCGGTGTGTGATGTATCACCCCGTAGGATATAACATTATCAAAAACATTATTTTTAAGAGGCAGATTAAAATTTGTAGCCAAGATAACCGGCAAGTTCAATTTTTTAACATGCTTTACTGATCTTAAGGCTATATCAATGCATTTCGTCTTGATTGAACCCTTATCAAGCATATGTTTTGCAATCGTTCCTGTTCCAGATCCAACTTCAACGGTTTCCTTTTTCTCTGTTAAAATACCTTGATTCATATACTTAGCTATTGGCGAACCTTCGGCATCCCAAAAATGATGAAGCGGAATCCGGTTATAATGCTCAGCAGCTTTGTCATGACTAAACCAATCTTCCTTTATTTGTTTCTCTTCATGTTTAGTAGTAAGTATAACCGGTATTCCATCAATTATTGGAAATTTTGTTTTACACTTGTTGCATTCTACACCTTGAACTCCCTCCCCTCCAACAATTACTATATTTTCATCTCTGCATCTTGGACATCGCAGCAATGAATTAAACGCAAGGCTGAAAGGATGCAGCGTTCCTTGATTCATGTTCAAATTCTCCCAAAAGAAATATTTTCCCGCCTCTCGCAGCTTGCAAACTGCCAGATTCCCTATTGTCATGGAAGCCTTGAAAACTTGGCTGCAAAAAATCCGGTTTTGCCCTTGTTTCCGTTTTTGTTGATTGTGTTAAATAATCGCTTTCTCCAAACAAAACTACCAGTACGTATTAGCCCATACAGGTCCCTGAATGTTCTAATTGTTGACAGGAGATATATGGCATGTTTTGGATTCATACCAATTAGCTTATATGCTTCCTTGTAATAATGATCGACAGTTTCTTGTGATAGATATGGGTGGTTAAAATTTAACCGCACGCGGTCATATGTTAACAAGTCTTCCCAATCTTCATACAGCAGTAAATTAAATTTTTCCGCTGTCTCCCAAAGCTTAGAGCCAGGGACAGGATCAATAACCGAAAACTGGATGGACCAGAGAAGTCTTTTATCGATCAATTCCTTCAAATATCGAATGGTTTGTTTAAGGTCTTCTTCCTTTTCTCCTCCAAGACTTCCATCCTCTTCATTCCATATGTGACCGATACTAAAACTTCCGGCAGTTCTCAAACCATACTTTTTCGATAATTTAAGAACGCGTTCTATTTCATCAAAACTTACGTTGCGGTTTAGTTTTTTGAGTACAGACGAATCTCCGCTTTCAATGCCAAAACAGACATATCGGCACCCTGCTTTCCTGAGAAGTGGGAACAAATACTCTGGAGTCATATTTTCATCAGCCCTCATCCCGGCTGCTCCCCAACTCATTCCTGATTTCTTTTTGATTATTGCATGCAGAATGGATTCAAATTTTTTCAAATCTGTGTTCGGTGTATCATCATGTAAGAAAAACCGACGGACACCTAGAGAATACATGCTATTCAATTCGTTTATAATGCTTTGAGGAGAACGGTAGCGAACTCTTGGCTTGCTACCGTTCCATAAAGCAGGACCGGAACAATAGAAACAGTTGAAAGGGCATCCTCGACTCCAAACCACCGATCCTAATGGATCAGAGTTAAATGGAGAATAAAAGCGGGCATAGGCCTTTGGATACTGAATCATATCCCAGGCATAATCATGTGATAGATCATCCAAGTATGGCCCGGAATATAACTTTGGCCATTTTTCGTCATTAACAAACATTTTCATAAGATCCACAAATGCTTGCTCACCTTCATACCTGACTACTACATCAAAACAGTCAGGATACATAGTGTCTGCTGACATAAGAGTTGGATGATGACCGCCAAAAACAATTCTGGCCTTTGGCAAAGACTCCTTTATAGCTGTAGCCAACCTTACTGTGGCAGGATAAATAAATGATCGTGCTGCCATTCCAATGATATCAGGATTAATCTGTTTTACTGCACGAACTTGATCCTCAAATGGCAGATTTTCCACGCCAAAGTCGCGAAGCATAAATTTCACATCCGGGAAATACATTCTTGCATATCCTGCAATAGAAAGCATGCCAGCCGGGGGGATAGCGATCTTTCCGCTCAACCCTGGAATTGTTTTTGCTGATGCCATTAAAAACAGGACTTTATTTATTGTCGGCATGTTGTCTCCTGATATGAAAAGCTATTTAGCCTTCAGAGTGCCTTGAAAAATTAGAATTTTCGTCTGAGAACAAGGTGCCCTTCAATATTTTGCATGGTTTCGATTGATGTTTATAATGATTGGGTATCACTTTTGGGACAGTAGATTATAGGCCACCTCTAAAAATTGACTTTTGGCTCGATGTCGGCGTTATGCTCAAATTTTAATCCTCGAAATACTTCTATGTATTCCTGCGGTTAAAATTTTCGCATGCCTTGACCTCGAACCAAAATTCTAATTTTTAGAAGTACCCTATTATCTATCCAGGATATATTCCTAAATTAAAAAACCTGAGCATATTTTTCTTTTAGAAGTTCTACTGATTTGGTAACTTTTATTGATAATTCCGCATTTTTACCTACTATCTCATCAATTTTATCTGCAAAATCACCAATTTGTCTTTCATCCAGAAGGCTTTCAAACGGGATACAAAAATTTTCCTGTTTAATCCTCTCAAAATACGATTTACCCTTTGGAGAATAGGATAAATGGATGGAAGGCTTACCAAAAAGAGTTGCGATTATTGTAGAATGTAACCTTACTCCGATCATGGCATCCAGTCCTCCAAATATGGTTAACAAATCATTTGGAGACATATCACTGGAAATGATTGCGACTTTCTCTTTATGTCTCATTAAAGCTTTGAGTTTGCTTAACAAGGCAAGATCATCTTCCCAGGGTTCTGTTTTCGGAGGATACATGGGAATAAAGAGGAGTAATATGTCGTATTTATCAATCTTCCTGTCCAGGATGACTGCAATTTGTCGTAATATCACAAGCATTTTTTCGCTTCCGGGCACTGTTTTTATTAATTTGAACCTTGTTCTATACTCGTAAGGCATCCAGTGCCCGTCAAAATGAAACCAGCGCCTTAGGTTCATGCCAAGGCAAAAGCGTTTTTGAGGTTCTTGCTCCTCTGCCCCCGATCTGGATTTATCAGCAGCAAACAAAGCCTGATCAACAGATAAGGAAAATTTTTCAATATGAGCGGAGGCTAACTGAGATACCAAATCAAGAGACTCCTGATCACGGAAAGATGCACTTGTAACGATTCTTATTATGGTTCGCACGCACCATTTTCCTATGTACGTTTTGACGGGACCGGCACCCTGAGCCATGATTTTTATCTGCAACCCCATTAAGCGATAGAATAAAAATTTTACTACCAGAAATGGTAGTTTTAGAGCGCTGGAATCGTCCTGCAAATCATGTCCACATGCCCACCAAACTTCGTCTCCCTTTGAATATAATCGAATTTGTTCCCGTCGAGGAATAAGGTCCTTTAAATATCCAGGTTTGATCACTGTAGCCGGAACAGGCAGTTCAGAGACATCCCGTGTGCTCAAGACAACCAGCTGATCTGCATCATACTGGTTTCTGATTCGTTTCAAGAGACCATAACGGCTCATCATATCGCCACGATTTGGTTCAGTGGGGCGAAGAAAAAATATTTTCTTTCGAGTTCTTAGCATAAACTTCATTAAAACATCCTATGTATTTTTCTCCTATTGTATCCAAGGAAAAAGATACCGATTTGGCTATACTCCCAGATTTCAGGGCTTCCAATTCAGGAATACATTTCATAATGGCTGCTGATATACTTTTGGCATCATGGCTACAAAAATATCCATTTAGTCCTTCATCCAAAATATCCTGATTCATAGGAATGTCCGAAGTAACCAGTGCACAACCTTGCCCCATTGCCTGCAGGGCAGAGATGGATAATCCCTCGCTAAATGATGGCAAAAGGAAGATATCTGATTGAGCCAGATATCTTTTAACCTTTTTCACTGAAATCCAGCCTTGAAAATGAACAAATTCAAATCTTCGGGCTTCAACCTTGAGTTTTGCCAATAAAGGACCATCCCCGATAATATCCAGTCTGCATTTAACTCTTTGGCTCAAAAGCCCGACTGCCTTTACGATTTCTGATACATTTTTCTGATGGGTTAACCTGCCCACAAAGATCAGTCGTATCTCGTCTAGATCATTTTTTATAGATACGGATCGGCGTAGTATCCATGAAGAATCGATTCCGTTGGGAATGACCTCAATAGGAACGCGATAGTGATTCATGGCCAGATCCTTGAGCCCTGACGAAACTGCAGTTACTGCGTCAGCATTTTTTACCACCAACAGCGCAATCCATTTAAACCATTTGAAAAGACAATCTGTCTGTTCGGGTACCATGCCTGGAACATCTCCTCCATGCAAGGTTATCACATAAGGCGTGCTTAATATTTTTTTGGTCAATAACGGCAGAAAGCCAACAGGCAAGGCGAAATGGGCATGAATGAGGTCAATCTTTCGGAAGAGTATCAAAAAAAGGATGGGAAAAAACGCAAAAAAAAGATAGGAGGCCATGCCCATGACTGATGTCCTGCCCTTTTCAACTTTTAGCATGGGGACTCTGATAATTGTCAGATGATCCTCACGTTTAATCCAATGCAGGCCAGGCATCCAACCTGTTAGGACAATTATTTTCAATCCTTTCTTAACAAAAAACCGGCATAGGCTATGAGTGACTTCACCGGCGCCGCCTCCTATGGGCGGGTATTCGTAATTGAGTACCAATATCTGCTTAGTCATAATTACTCAATTCAATCCTTTAGGGTACTTCTAAAAAATAGAATTTTGGTTCGAGGTCAAGGCATGCGAAAATTTTAACCGTAGGAATACATAGAAGTATTTCGAGGATTAAAATTTGAGCATAATGCCGACATCGAGCTAAAAGGCAATTTTTAGAGGTGGCCTTTATTGACTCCGCCGAACTTCCAAGAGTTGCCATTCCTTTGGATGAGGTATGTGTCTTCTAAGTTTTCCTCATCCATCCATTTCTCGATGGTTTGTTTTTTGATGTATATCGTTTGAGGTGAGACGAGCTGATCGCAGACTACATGATGATGAAAATGAAAGCTATATCCTGAAATCCATTTTAAATAGGGATATAGAGGAAATTTTTTTTTAAACAGGTTCCTTTCGGAAAACGTGGTCAGTTGTGAAATCAGAAAAAAAAGAATTGCCAGCGGCAAAGCTATCAACCATTGAATAACCAACCAGGGCAATCGAGAAACAATTTTCCTTAAAGGGTCAATGAAGGTTCTGATAATAAAATTGCCCTCATACCCGTAAACCCAGCAATGAAACCGTCCGCCTGGCTTGGTGGCTTTTACCACAGCCTTGAAGCCTTTTTCTGGATCTTTCAGGTGATGTAAAACACCAATACAGTAAACAAAATCAAAACCATTACTGGTAAATGAATTCAAGTCAGCTTGAGTGATTTTCCAGTTTTTAAATTTAGATAAAGACATATTCTTTCTTGCTGAATTGACAGAATCTCCCAGGTCAATTCCTTCCAGGCAAGACGGTTCCCAATTTATCATATGAAATAACAAGCTGCCATTCCCGCAACCAAGTTCAAGAATATTTTTGCCGGATATATCTTTTTTTTTGATTGGATAAAACCAATCTTCAAATTGATTGAAGGTATATACAGACCCTTCCGGCAAGTGATTCCATGAATTAGCAAACGCAGCTGATGTTTTTAAGTCTTGAGACATAATAAACACTGTTTAAATCTGGTTGATTATCAAGCCTTTTCAAGCACGACACTAATAACTAATTTCTTCAGATCAGCAATTGAATATTTATGAAATTCAGGATGAATTGCAGGATAGACGGTTTTGTTCAACTCCATCTCCTGAGTCGCTGTAAATTCAATAATATTAAAGCCCGCATCTTCAAAATATTTTCTGAAATCATTGGCCCTGAGACGGTTTATATAATGTAATGAGCCTGGCGGATAAATTTTGATCCATTCTTCTGTTGAATATTTCAAAAAATCCGTCGAAGTATTTTTGTCAGGTACAGTTCGTAAATGGGTATGGTGCTCTCTTAAATCAATATTGTGTATCATGATACCATCATCAGACAAGACATCATGCATTTTCTTCATAATTTTTTCGATGTTCGTTACATGTTCCAGGACAGCAGTTGAATAAATAAAATCGAAAGATTTCTTCTCCAAAGGATATTCTTCAAAAGATCCATGTATAAACTTGATTCTTTCAGTATTCAGGGCATAATGGTTTCCATTTTTTTTAAATAATGAATCTGTTTTTGAATCTTCCATATTTAATATATTCATATTTAATATGGTTTTAAACCTGCTTAACCATAAATCGTTTAAATTAACTTGAGTAAATTTATCTATTGAAGTATATTTTTTTACTCCTGCAAAATTCCAGAATATACCAGAGCCCAGAGGTTTCCCTGCTCCCATTTCCAAAACTGAGATATTGTTAATATTAAGTCTATATTGAAGCGCTTTTTCATGAAATTCCTTAAAGACCTGTAAAGCATATAGGCTCGTGTTATTGCGCTGTAGCATCAATTCATGTGTCTTTTGGGTAAACAGCTCTTGAGCCTCAATCGGCAAATGGCAAAAGATACTATACATATCAGAAAGGATTTTGTTGATTTCTTCAATATTTTGTAGATACATTTTTTATCCTTGCCAAAACTTGGACTATTTGCAACTATTTACCTGCAGTAATTCAAGATATGTAACAGGTATAATCTGATTAAAGGGCACCCTGAAATTTTCTCAGACATCATATCCTAATTCGCCTAAAAATTTACCATACTTAGATCTTGCGTATTCTTTAGCTTCTTCTGGCAGATCCTTTTTCCATCGGCCTATAGATTGAGTAGATATTTTTACCGAGAGCATGTTTGGATCCCAATCAAGACCTATATATTTAATTATGTCCTTCAGTATTTTTTCAGGATAAGTAACGAGATTCTCATAACGTACATGCATACAATTTGACAAAGGCAGATCATTTTGTGAAAAAAAAGACTGAGCTAAAAAAGCATACCAGTCATCCAAACCTGCTATAGGCTCATTAGAACCCCATGGTTCCTTAATTAATGAACAGACCATGTCTCTTCCATCCCTTATAATATTAATTATTTTCAAGTCAGGAAAGCATTTATAATAAAAATCACAAAACCTGGAATTCGCCGGTGTTTTTTCAGCCCACAAAGTCTTGGACATCCTTTTTGCGTATCTGCAAAACAGATCATTTATAAATCGGCCAAATAAGATATAACTCTCTTCTTCATTTATATCTTTTTCGTACAACTTTAAAAGTTCAAGGCTGCTTTTAATCTCATCCAGCTCAAATAACTTAAATAAACCTCTCCACCCATCATCCCTTGTCTTCCATGGTGCTTTATAGCGATAGATAAGATTTGACATAAGCAGCTTGAAATCAGAAATTATTATTTTTTTATCATTCAACGACTTATTGTAAATTATTGATGGAAATTGTCTAACTGGCAGGAATGTTATAAGTTGAGTTTCGTATATACTCGCAATATCTTTATGCTTGCCCAAAAGTTCAATCAAAAGAGATGTGCCGCTGCGACCAGCTCCACCAATAAAAATAGCAGGCATATGCTTCTGTGGTGGTTTATTGAATTGCTTATCATTATCAGTCATCAGATTTTCTCATAAATACTACTGTAATTTTTAATAATTCTTTTTCAATCTTAACTAAAGGGCACCTTGAAAAATTAGAATTTTCGTCTGAGGACAAGGAGAACAAAAATTAAAAAGCGCAGTATACATAGGATATGTGAGCATTTTTTATCTTGGCAGTGGCACCGTAATCTGGCGAAAAGGCAATTTTTCAAGGTGCCATAAAATTGTTCTTAAACAAATCGCTCTTTCCACATTTCAAACATAAAAAGAGTCCATATCTGTTTACGGTTATCTTTTTTACCTTGAAAATGCTCTTTTAAAAGATATTCAATTGCCTTTGCTTCAAAAAAACCATCTCTTTTAATCTTTAAAGGAGAAAAAACTTCTAAAAGGCAAGATTTAAGGTCTTTTTTCAGCCAGTTAGACAAAGGGATTCCAAAGCCTTTCTTTTTTCGATAAAGATTTTTTCTGGGTATCTTATTTTTCAGGCTTTTTTTAAGTATAAATTTTCGGGTAAGTCTCTTTAATTTCAATCGGGAAGGAATGCTGTTCGCGAATTCGGCAAAATTTACATCAAGAAAAGGAGACCTTACTTCAAGCGAAGTTGCCATGCTCGCACTGTCTACTTTCCTTAAAATATCATCAAGCAGATAAAATCTTGAATAAAGATATATTATTTCATCGATTTGATCTCTGAATTCAATTCCCTGGCAGGCATTTTCAATATCCATATATGGGTCAAATCCATTTATAATATGTTTTAGATCCTTACTAAAAACATTAATTTGTTCTTTTTTTGAAAAAGCACCCAGCCAAATCTGATTGCTAATACCTGTATTATAAGGCATTCCTTTTAAAAACTGCTTTACTTTAAAATCAAAACTCATATTTTTTGTTGATACGGGAAGCCTGTTAAGCATCGGGATTAAAATATTTTCATGTATTATTCCGGGAATTTTATTATAGTATCTTGCTGCAATATGAGCCAAAAATGGATCATATCCTGCAAATAATTCATCACCTCCATCTCCCCCAAGGGCAACCGTGACAAATTGTCTGGTAAATTTTGAAAGGAGGTAAGTTGGAATTATTGATGCGTCCGCAAAAGGTTCATCCATAAAATCGCAGACTTCAGGTAAAATATTGATCATTTTATCAGGAGTTAAAATCTTTTCATGATGCTCTG
>Ga0209345_10007013_pt1 | contig 10071 bp, 7 predicted proteins | sample Cruoilmetagenom7_FD_187294 | JGI IMG/M metagenome (GOLD analysis project Ga0209345, IMG submission 187294) | Oil polluted marine microbial communities from Coal Oil Point, Santa Barbara, California, USA - Sample 7 (SPAdes) (version 2) | ecosystem: Environmental > Aquatic > Marine > Oil seeps ... | reverse complement strand
GGTCGAGACCGGTGCGGCCGATCCGCTAGCAAGCCAGGCCAGCGTCACCCCGATGAAGATGAACATCAAAGGGTGCGCAAGGGCCGAAACCAGCATGCCGGCGATCAGCAGTTGAAAGATCGCAAACCCGCCAAATCCCAGCGCTTGGATGGTGTGCAGCGGCCGGCGCATGGCCACCAGCCATGTCTGTGCCCATCCCTTGAGCCACCGCGTTCGCTGCCGGGTCCATACTTCAGGTGTGGTCGGTGCGGTTTCGACCGTGGCGCATTTCAGCATGCCCGTGAGATAGCCGTGGGCATAGAGCCTGAGGCCGAGATCCGCATCTTCGGTCACATTGTGCGGATCCCATCCGCCGGCCGCCTCTAGTGCTGCCCGCTGGAAATGATTTGATGTTCCGCCAAGCGGGATCGGCATGCGGTATCGGGCCAGAAATGGAATGAGAACACGGAACAGGCCGCTGTATTCGAGGGCGAACAGGCCCGAGATCCAGCTTGTTCTCAGGTTCGCGATCGCAAGCGGCGCCTGTACGCAGCCAAGCCGTTTGTCGCCGTCACGAAATGCTGCCCATGCTTCAAGCAATTGTCCCGGCGCCGGCTTGTCTTCCGCGTCATAGATTGCGACCAGCGAGCCGCGCGCGCCCTGCAGCGCATATTGCAGGGCTTTGGGTTTTGTGCGCGGCCCGAAATCCGGCGTGCGGACGATTTCGCTTTCCGGCCCGAGATTTTGCGCCTTCAGGGCCAGAATGGTCGCCTCGTCGTCGGCTTCGCAGACATATTTGATATCGAGCAGGCTTTTGGGCCAGCGCAGCGACGATATGCGCGAGACAATCGCCGGCACCATCTCAGCCTCGTCGTGCAAGGCGATCAGCACCGTATAGACCGGAAGCCTGTTGCGGCCTCTCAGTTCCGCCGCATGGCGTTGTTGGGCAGGCTTGAACCCGGACGCGGCCAGTGCGCTCAGGCGCAACAGGATGCCGCCGGAGAAGAACAGCGTCAGAACCACGTGCAGCACGGTGAAGGCAGCGAATGGCCACAACATGAATCCTGTGGCGGAGAGGTACACCGCCATTCCCAGCAAAAAACCTTGCGGGCCGGTCATCACCCGCCGCGCACTCGCATCGCGCCGGTCTTGGTCGAGTTCGTAGGTGACTTTCCTCACCCGGTCATTCGCACCCGCCTGCCAGACCGCCTTCCTTATCGTCCCGGGGGAGGCGACTGCGAGGCTGCCGCGCAATCCGGGCATCTTGCGCAGACGGGCCCGGTAGTCGTCGAGTTGCCGCGCCTCGGGAACGATCGCGGTGATCTGCTCCCCGGCGCGTGACAGCCTGAGCGGCCCGTCCCTGCACAAAAGCACATCCATTGACGGCAACCGGATCACTTCATCGGGATCGATTTCATCGAGATAGGCAAGTCCGAGTTCGGCAGCCAGCCAGCGGTAATAGAGCTCCGGATCAATCAGGCCTTCCGCCATCAGCTCCTTTTCGATGGTCGTCCCGTTGGCCCGCGCGGCTTCGCTCGCAGCTTTGATATGGGGCTTGCCTATTCCGCACCCGAGAAAGAACCTCGCCTCGGAGCTTTCTTGCCACGGTTCCGGGCAGCCCCGGAGTGGCATACGTGCGGCTTGTTCCTCATCCGCGGGCTCGCCCGCGGTCAAATGCCGGTCGGCTGTGCCGGGAACAGGGCGATCTGAGCTTTTGCTTGGAGCCATGACTCTGATACATACAGGGCGGTTACAGCAGGATAATAAATCTATGGTAGTGGAAACGCGCGTGAATGCACCCCTAAAATTTTGGGGCATATCCCGCATAATGTGCGCTTTGGTTGTTTTTCTGGCCGCCGCTCTACCCGTCGCGAGCGCCGATGAGATGCTTGTGCCGAACTACACCGACCCGCGGGAACGCATCCCGGTTCCCGATCTCATGGCCTACAGCCGCATTCGCTTCGTCACCACGGTGGATTTTCCGCCTTTCGGTTTTCTTGATCAGACCGGTCATCTTGCCGGGTTCCACGTCGATCTCGCGCGGGCGATCTGCGAAGAGCTTGACCTGCTGTCCAAGTGCCAGATTCAGGCGCTTCCGTGGGGCGAGCTTGAAGGCGCCTTGATCAAGGGGCAGGCCGAGGCGCTGATCTCAGGCCTGGCGATCACCGCTCAAAGCCGCAGCAAGTTCCGCTTCACGCGTCCCTATCTGGCCTTGCCTGCACGCTTCGCCGTCAGGAAGGAAGCCGGTCCGCAGGGCGAGGACGCCAGCGCGCTGGCGGGGCAGCGTGTCGGCGTCCTTGACGGGACAGCACATGAAGCGATGTTGCGCGACTGGTTCTCCGGGACAAGACCGGTCACCTTTTCCAGGCCGGACTGGATGTTCAAGGCGCTCAAGGCCGGCAACATCGATGCCGTGTTCGGCGACGGGCTGCAATTGTCGTTCTGGCTTTCCAGCCAGTCGGCCGATGCCTGCTGCCGGTTTCTTGACGGCCCGTACTTCTCGCAAGCCCATCTTGGCGAAGGGCTGGCCATCGCGGTGCGTCCGCGCAATGCGGCCTTGAGGCAGGCTTTTGACCATGCGCTCCTGTCTCTCAACCGCAACGGCCGCTTCACCGAACTCTATTTACGCTGGTTTCCCAACGGCCTTTACTGATCCCCAACGGCCTTTACTGATCCGATGTGTCTTTGGGCCTGGCCTTCGGTGCAAACCTGAAGGGCAGGGCCAGTGCCCAGCCAAGGCTGGCGGTGCGCTTGTCGCGCCATTCCGACAGGCCGATCTCGATGCCGGTGTCACCGCGCCGCGGCGTTTCGGTGTAGGTTGAAAACAGCCGGTCCCAAATCGCCAGGTTGAACCCGTAGTTCGAATCCGTTTCGCGCGGATCGGTGGAATGGTGGATCCGGTGCATGTCCGGCGTCACGATGATGAGCCGCAACACGGCGTCCACCGGCTTGGGCAACTTGATATTGGCGTGGTTGAACATCGCTGCGCCATTGAGCACGATTTCAAAGACCAGAACTGCCACCGGCGGCACCCCGAGCGCAATGATGACGGCTGCCTTCCAGAACATAGACAACACGATTTCCAGCGGATGAAACCTCAGCGCCGTCGTCAGGTCGAATCCGGTATCGGCATGGTGCATGCGGTGGATGCGCCACAGCCACGGCCATTTGTGACTGACCACATGCTCGAGCCAGACCGCGAAATCCAGCAGGATGAAGGACACGATGCCGGCGGCCCAGAGCGGAAGTCCCAGCATCGGAAACAATCCATAGCCCTGCGATTGCGCCCATAACGCGGTGCCCACCGCGGCCAGTGGAAACACGATCCTCAAGGCCACGGAAGACAAGACCACCATCGCCAGATTGGTCACCCAGCGCCGGGATTTGAACGCCCCGCGCATCTCCTCACGCTCAAGCCGTGGCGCCAGCAGCTCAATGGCCGCGAGCGTGATGAAGATCGTGGAAAATGCCAGAAGCCGGATTACCGGCTCGGACAGGCCGAACAACGTCATTCTGCGCCTCCATGTCGTGCTAGGATCTTGTCATGCCACAGCCTGCAGCCGGTGGCGAAACACGATCCGGTGAAAGCCTGTGACACGTCGGCGCGGGCGTTGACGATCAGGCGCTCTTGAACCGGGCAATGGCACCACGTTCGATGGCGGCGCAGGTGAGCTTGTCGAGGCCAAGCCGGTCGCGCAGCATCTGCAGCAACCGGATTTCCTCCTGCTGGATATTGTAGTCAGCCGACGCGATCTCGACTGCCAGGGCATAGGCCGTATCGTAGAATTTCGGCGGCACGGCGTCGCGGACAACCTCGAGCACGATATCGAGGCCTTCAGGCCCCTTGAGCAATTCGGCTGCAGCGCGGGTGACGCCGACCAGCCGCTCCGCATCAAACCCGTCAAACACCGGCAGGAAGGTAACCAGACGACCGATGCGTGCCAGCTCCGCGTCGTTCATGGCCTTGTCGACGGCAGACATGGTGACCATCAGATAGATCAAGGCGTCATGGGTGGTAACACGTTCGGTCATGGGCAGTTTTTCTCCTGAATCTTCCCGTTAGATAAGGACCGTGGCAGCATCGCACAAGCTGTTGGAGCGCAAAACACCTGGCGGCCGAAACCGGCCCCGCCCGTTGCCGGGGTTGCTGCTATTGGCTTGCCCAGATGATGCGGGCAATCCAGTCGATCTCGCTGACATCGAAACTGCGGTTCGGGTGTTCGGGGTTGAGCGAGATCAGCTCGACCGATTTCGGGGTTTGCCGGTTGAGCACCTTGGCCATCACCTCGCCTTCGCGGGACCTGACCACCACCCGGTCTCCGCGGCGGATCTGGGCTCCGGGTTCGACGATCAGGATGTCGCCATCCCGGTAAAGCGGCAACATGCTGTCGCCTTGCACTTCCAGCGCATAGACACCGGGCCTGTCGGACGGCTGGGCGGGAAAATCCACCACATCCCAGCCCTGGCCGGCAGGAAAGCCACCATCATCGAAAAAACCGCCGGAGCCAGCCTGCGCAAACCCCAGTAGCGGGATCGAGCTCGCCTGCGGCGGAAACGCGCCTTCGGGAAAACTGCTTTCGCCTGACGGCTGGTCGCCGCGCACCAGCCCCATGAACTCCTCGAGCGAGGAGCCGGTGGCGTCGAGAACCTTGGCAAGGGATTCCGTCGAGGGCCAGCGGTCGCGGCCATCAGCGCCGCAGCGCTTGGACTTGTTGAACGCGGTCGGGTCCAGCCCGGCACGCCGGGCAAGTCCCGAGGCCGTCAACCCGTGACGTTCGGCAAGCGCGTCGAGCGCCGACCAGATGCGTTCATGCGAGAGCATGGTCCAGGTTCCCGCTGTTCAGAACAAAAGCCGGACCGTGCATTCATGGCCCGAATATGGCTTTTCTACATGATCAGCGGCAGTCGAGTAAAGCCAATTAGGAAAAATATCCTCACTCTTGCCGGTGTCCGCTCCGCTTTCAGTGCGCCCGGATCGGACTGCGGCCGGTTGTCAGCGCCTCGTCCAGCAATTCGATCCGGTCCTGGCCCCAGAACGGCTCGCCATTGAGCACATAGGTGGGCACCCCGACGGCATCGGCGGCAATGGCATCGCGGGAATTGCGTTCGCGTATGGCGGTGATTTCCTCGGTTTTGGCTTCCATGATTGCCGGCCGGGCATCAAGGCCGACCTGTGACAGGTAGGATGTCAGCACCGCCTCATCGGCAATGTTGTCATCATTGGCCCAGCAGCCCGAGAGCACCTTGTTCATGAAGTATCGCGGATCATGGCCGGTTTCGACCAGCGCAATGATGATCTTGTCGGCAAGCGATGCGTCCACCGGCCAGTGCAGAGGCGTGGTCTTGATTGGCACCTTGCGCCAGGCTGCAAGGCGCTGCAGTTCGATCAGCCGCAGCCGTTGCCGCACCGGCGGCCGTTGGCCGGGGGGAACCGCGCCGGACACATCCCACAGGGCCGTCAGGTTGACCGGTTTGTAATTCAGCGTGGCCTTGTGCTTCTCCGCCACGTCGCACACCAGGTTGTGGCCGAGATAGGTGAAAGGCGACGCGCAATGGAAGTAGTAGTCGATGATGGGCATTGGATGGTCCTCCCTTTTTGCCGGCAGTATCGGAAGCACCGATGTCCGGCAAGGCTCTCCGGGCAACTTGACCCTCTATCATGCTTCTCCGAAGTTAATAATCTGGCTACAAGCATGAAACGATCCATGCGCCCTTGCGGCCGTTCGCGCATGAATTTTGAATGTGCATTTCGAAATGGCGCTTGATCGGGAGCTTTTGCCGATGACACGGGACACGGACACAGCAACCAAGGCCAACAGGCTTGCCTGGAATGCGTCGGCCCATCGCCACCGGCAAAGCGACGAATGGCAGCGGCAGCTTTCCGGCTTTGCCGATCCGTCATTCTCGACCTTCGATCCAGTCGCGGCAAGCATTCTCGCCGGCAACGGCGTCAGGGGCGCTCGCGCCGTGCAGGTCGGTTGCAACAATGGCCGCGAAACCCTGTCGATGCTGGCTCTTGGTGCTGAGCACGCCACCGGCATTGACCAGTCCGATGCCTTCATCGCCCAGGCCGGGGAATTGCGCGCGGTTTCCCCCCATGGCGGCAAGGCAAGCTTTGTCTGTGCCAATGTCTATGCCTTGCCCGATGCGCTCGCGGCGGGCTTCGATCTGGCATTGATCACCATCGGGGTGCTTAACTGGATGCCGGATCTGCCCCGCTTCCTCGCGGTGGTCTCCTCGCTGCTGACGCCCGGGGGACGGCTGGTCATTTACGAGACCCATCCCGTCCTCGACATGTTCGAGCCGGAAGGTGAAAACCCGCATACTCCGGCATATTCCTACTTCCGCGCCGAGCCCTTCATCACCGATGATGAGATCGTCTATGACGGATCAATTGCCGGCAAGGCGCCACCATCCTGGTGGCAGTTTCACACCATGGGCGACGTCGTTACCGGCTGCGTCAGGGCCGGGCTGCAGATTGCCGAACTCAAGGAATACCCGCATTCCAACCGCGAGGTTGCCTACGACATCTATGTTGGCAACGAGGCGCAATTGCCGTTGTGCTACACGTTGGTGGCAACCAAATCCTGACAATGAAAAACGGGCCCGAAGGCCCGTTTGAGAAATCGTCACAATGGCTGCGCAATCAGGCGGCGGCCTTGTCCTCGCGATAGGGGTTGAACCGGCCGTAGAAGGTTTCGCCCTTCTCGGCCATCTCGACCAGCAGCTTGGGTGCCTTGAACTGCTTGCCGTACTTGCGGGCCAGCACCTTGCACATGTCGACGAACGCCTTGGCGCCCATGGTGTCGATGTAGCTCAGCGCACCGCCGGTGTAGGGCGCAAACCCGAAGCCGAGGATGGTGCCGAGATCGGCTTCGCGCGGATCGGTGACAATGCCTTCTTCCACCGTGCGGGCGGCTTCCAGCGCAATCGCCGCGAGATAGCGGTTCTGCAACTCCTTGACGTCGACCTTGGCAGGATCCTGCTGCGGATACAGCGTCTTCAGTTCCGGCCAAAGATGCTTCTTGGCAGGCTTGGCCGGGTAGTCGTAGAAACCCTTGCCGTTCTTGCGGCCAAGACGGCCTTCCTTTTCGACCATCCGCTCGATCAGAGCCAGGTGCCGTGGGTCGACGGCCTTCTCGCCAAGATCGGCGATGGTGGCGCGCACGATCTTCAGCGACAGGTCGATGGCGACCTCGTCGTTCAGCGCCAGCGGGCCAACCGGCATGCCTGCCATTTTGGCGGCATTCTCGATCATCGCCGGCGGTACGCCCTCGACGAGCATGTTGTAGCTCTCGTTCATGTAGCGAAGCACGCAACGGTTGACGAAGAAGCCGCGCGTGTCGTTGACCACGATCGGGGTCTTCTTGATCGCGGCAACATAGTCGAGCGCCACGGCCAGCGCCTTGTCCGAGGTCTTGCGGCCGAGAATGATCTCGACCAGCAGCATCTTGTCGACAGGCGAGAAGAAGTGGATGCCGATGAAGTTCTTCGGACGCTTCGAGTTCTTGGCAAGGCCGGTGATCGGCAGCGTCGAGGTGTTCGATGCATAGACCGTGGTCGGCCGGATCTGCGCCTCGATGGACTCGGTCACCGCCTTCTTGACGTCGCGGTCCTCGAACACGGCTTCAATCACCAGGTCCGCATCGGCCAGATCGGCATGATCGGCCGAAGTGGTGATCAGCGACAATAGCTTGTCGCCTTCCTCCTTGGTGGTCTTGCCCTTCTGGATGCCCTTCTTGACCAGGTCTTCCGAATAGGCCTTGCCCTTTTCGGCCGCGGCAACATCGCGGTCGATCAGCACCACTGGAATGCCGGCCTTGGCCGTCACATAGGCAATGCCCGCGCCCATGAAGCCGGCGCCGACAACGCCGATCTTGCGGAACTTGGTCGGCTTGATGCCTTCGGGACGGCGTGCGCCCTTGTTGATCTCCTGCAGCGAGACGAACAGCGAGCGGATCATCGACTGGGCTTCAGGGGTCTGCAGGATATGGCTGAAATAGCGCTGCTCGATCCGAAGACCGGTGTCGATCGGCACCTGCAGGCCTTCAAAAACGCTCTGCAGGATCGCCTTGGCGGCCGGATAGTTGTCCTGCGTTTCACGCCGCAGGATGGCTGATGCTGCAGGCCACAGCTGTGCACCCTGAGGCGACCAGACCTTGCCGCCGGGCAGCTTGAAGCCCTTGACGTCCCAGGGAGCGACCGGCGACAGGCCGTTCTTGATCATCGCCTTGGCGGCGGAAATCAGCTTCTTGGGTTCGACAACCTCGTGGATCAGGCCCATTGCCTTGGCCTTTGCCGGCGTCAGCGACTGTCCGGTGGTCATCATCTGAAGCGCGTCCTGGGCATTGGTCAGGCGCGGCACGCGCTGGGTGCCGCCAGCGCCAGGGAAGATGCCGACCTTGACCTCGGGCAGCGCCATCTTGACCGATGGCGAATCCGCGGCAACACGGCCGTGACAGGCCAGCGACAGCTCGAACGCGCCGCCCATGCACACGCCGTTGATCGCCGAGACCCACGGCTTGCCGCAGGTTTCGATCTTGCGGTAGAGCCAGCTCATCCGGCCCACCTGTTCGAACAGCATCTGCTGGGCTTTTTCCGGGTTGTTGCGTTTCTCTTCCGCCATACCGGCCAGCATGGTCTTCATCATGGTCAGGTCTGCACCGCCGGAAAAGGTCGATTTGCCGGAGGTGAACACCACGCCCTTGACCGCGTCATCGGCGACGAACCGGTCGACCAGCGCATCGAGCTGTTCAAGTGCTGCCTGCGTGAACACGTTCATCGAACGGTCCGTCATGTCCCAGGTGACAAGCGCGATGCCGTCGCTGTCGACGTCTACTGTGTAAATTTCATTGCTCATTGTTCTTCTCCCGGTATCAGACGCGTTCGATGATCGTCGCGGTGCCCATGCCCGCGCCGATGCACAGCGTGACAAGGGCGGTGTTGAGATCACGGCGCTCGAGTTCATCAAGCACGGTGCCCAGGATCATTGCGCCGGTAGCACCCAGCGGGTGACCCATGGCAATCGCCCCGCCATTGACGTTGATCTTGTCGGACGGAATGTCGAAGGCCTGCTGGAAGCGCAGCACCACCGAGGCGAAGGCCTCGTTGAGTTCGAACAGATCAATGTCCTCGATCTTCATCTTGGCGCGCTTGAGAAGTTTCTCGGTCACGTCAACCGGGCCGGTCAGCATCATCGCGGGATCGGAGCCGATATTGGCGAAGGCGCGGATCTTGGCGCGTGGCTCGAGGCCCATTGTCTTGCCGCCGCGCTTGGAGCCAAGCAGCACCAGGCTGGCGCCGTCAACGATGCCCGACGAGTTGCCGGCATGGTGAATGTGGTTGATGCTTTCGACTTCCGGATGCGCCTGGATGGCGACGGCGGAAAAGCCACCCATCTCGGCAATCATGCCGAACGAGGCATTGAGGCTTGCCAGCGTTTGCATGTCGGTACCGGGCCGCATGTGCTCGTCACGGTCGAGAATGGTCAGGCCGTTGATGTCCTTGACCGGGACCACGGACTTCTTGAAGTAACCCTTCTCCCAAGCATGCGCCGCACGTTTCTGGCTTTCCACCGCGTAGGCGTCGACGTCATCGCGGGTGAAGCCGTATTTGGTGGCGATCAGGTCGGCTGAAACGCCCTGCGGCATGAAGTAGGCCGGGATGTTGACCGAGGGATCCATGAACCAGGCGCCGCCCTGTGCGCCGATGCCGATGCGTGACATCGATTCCACGCCGCCTGCAATGACGATGTCATCGGCGCCATAGGCAATCTTGCCGGATGCGAGGTTGATCGCGTCGAGGCCGGAGGCACAGAAACGGTTGATCTGGATCCCGGGTGCCTCGGTGGCGTAGCCGGCTTCAAAGGTCGCCGCCCGTGCAATGTCACCACCGGCTTCGCCGATGGCATCGACGCAGCCCATGATGATGTCGTCGACCTTGCTGGTGTCCAGTCCATTGCGGTCGCGCAGGGCTTCGAGCATGTGCGAGGCAAGCCGCACTGACGGCACTTCGTGCAGGCTGCCGTCTTTCTTGCCGCGGCCCCGCGGGGTGCGGACGTGATCGTAGACAAATACATCAACCATTGAGATC
>Ga0209345_10007012_pt1 | contig 10071 bp, 10 predicted proteins | sample Cruoilmetagenom7_FD_187294 | JGI IMG/M metagenome (GOLD analysis project Ga0209345, IMG submission 187294) | Oil polluted marine microbial communities from Coal Oil Point, Santa Barbara, California, USA - Sample 7 (SPAdes) (version 2) | ecosystem: Environmental > Aquatic > Marine > Oil seeps ... | reverse complement strand
TTGATGCTTGGTCGACCAGGCGAACGCATCGGTGCTCGCCCAGTCTTTTCAGCGATCCAACTAGATGATCTTCCCATGTAACACCTCCAATATCGAGGTGTTGCGTCGACCGATTGAATCCGCCCAATACTGCTGTGACAGCTATCAGAAGATACATCACCAGTACGGTATCCAGTGCTCAATGACAGACGGTTATGACTGTTATCAAAACGCTCTCGCAGAACGTGTAAACGGGATATTGAAGACTGAATTTCTCTTGGTTCAGCCAGGAGATGTTTGTCAGGCGCGTACGATGGTGAATGAGTCCGTCGAGATTTATAACAGTCAGCGGCCACACCTAGCGCTGAAATACAAAACGCCCAATGCAGTGCACTGGGCGTTTGAGATGAAATAAGTGTCAATCTATTTTAGGACTAGACAGAAGTCTATTGGCCCGTGCCTTGCTAGCCGAAGAATTGAAAGCTGCTGGGCCAATGCTGAACCAGCAGCCTTGCGCAGCGGCGGCTTTAAGCTCCGAAACCGTTCCGGTGAACCAATGAAAAACCGGGATACCGGGTCAGGGAACTCTCTAAGTAGCGTTAACACGTCTGGAACCACCTGCCTCGAATGGATACTGAGCGTACGCCCACCCACATCATGGCATCGCTTCACGGCACTAGCAATAACTTGCTTCTGCTTTAGGTAGCTAGAGGCATACCTCTTGGAGCCATCCAAACCGATCTCACCGACAGCATTGGCGCTATCAATCAGCTCTATGAAAATATCCAACTCCTGAAAACGATCGCCTGCGATCTTAAGGTGCAGGCCGGGGCTGGTCAACATTGACTCGTGATGACCGAGCACCGAGCTCGTTGCCTGGAAGGCTTTCTATAGCAGTTATTTAGCCCACAATGTCGCCTTCCATTCGTTATTCCACGAAGGCGGCATTGAGCTAAATACGTCTTACAGGTTGATAGTATTACTTAGTGTATTGGTCTGTGGTGATTACTGTACCGTAAGCAAATGCCAAGGCGGCCATGATGGTTGCGTGAACCTGAGATGCAGGCACCGTAACGCTTTCGAACTCAAGATCCATCGTGGCGCAGGCATCATGGATAATCGTCGTTTTATAGCCGAAGTCCGATGCCGCCCGACTGGTTGCATCGATGCACATATGGCTCATGGCGCCAATAATGACGACCTCCTCAATATGATGTTGGGCCAAGCACTCTTTTAAGCCAGTCTCGCGAAACGAGTTAGGGAAATGCTTCACTAGTACTATCTCCTGCTCCAACGGTGCAACCATGGAGTGGATGGCGACCTCTGGCGTACCGGGGGTAAAGAAAGGGATCTCTGGATCAGCAGACTCATGTTGGACATAGATAACGAAATCTTTTGCCGACCGCGCATGCTCAATGACTTTGGCGGCATTCGCCGCGGCCTTTTCAATACCCTCCAGTTGCAGCTTGCCACCGGGAAAATACTCATTCTGGATATCGACGACGATAATAGCGCGATTACTCATGGGGTTAATCCTTTTCAGTAGTGGTTGCCTGGGTGTTTACGCCTGGGCCATGAAGCCAGCAAGCCAACGAACCAGCCTTAGAGACATTGATAAGAAGAAATGGGACGCCGTGAAAGGCGGCCCATGGCATTAAAAGGAGATGGCTTCGCCATCAGCAGGGATAGAAACGTGATCCTGGATTCCAACGTCTTGCACGTAATCAGACAGCTCTTCACGGCTTAACGTCATATGGTTCACGGCTTCCATATGCACCGCGATGATGGTGGCAACAGGGGCCGCTCGATGGGTCCGCAGTGTGTCTTCCTTACCCATAATAATCGGGTCACCTTCAAAACCGGTCATCTCTGCGGCGCCGGCATTCAACACGATTACCTCTGGGTTATATTGCGCCAGTGCCTGTTCAACCTCATCACGCCAAATGGTGTCGCCCACCAGATACGTGGTTTTTTGGTCAGGGGCTTCGAAGACGACGCCCATAACGTCACCGAGGGCTTCTGCCAGTTCGGGGACAGCATAGAGAGTATCCGAGCCGTGCTGACCGCCCGTTTTATGCAGTTTTACTCCACCAAATTCCGCCTCATCGTCCAACATACGCACATCGCTAAAACCCTGTGAGCGAATCAGCTCGGCATCGGCAGTGTTCTGTGCAAAAAGGGGAATGTCCTTCGGCAGCAGCTCCTGGGCAGCATCGTCCCAGTGGTCGAGGTGTGTGTGAGTAACGATGACAGCGTCGACGTCATCGATCATCTCTTCAAAGGGCATGGGCAGCCCCACCAGCGGATTACGCAACTCGCTACGATAGGTATTCTCGAAGCCAGGATAAGCGCCCTGCTCGGCCAGCATCGGATCAACCAAAAAGGTGGTGTCCCCATAGGTAATTTTCACCGTTGCATTGCGAATCTGCTGCACTTGATGCGTTGACGCCTGGGGGGTTGAATCCGCCAATGCGTTACCGGCAATGAGTCCTGTGGCTAGGACGAGAGAACTGGCTAAGGTTTTAAATAACATCTAGATACTTCCTATCAAAATATGGATGGGTTGATGACAGGCAGTGTAGTGGCGTTCAAACAACAGAAACATTGGCCTGAAAGCCAATGATCGAAACTTTTGGGCCAGCGTAGTAGTATTAAGTGAATACACCCTTAGGAGCCAAGCCTTGTCTCTGCCTCGCGTCGGACTGATCCTCCACCCCCGTATTAGCCCTTTCCACTTTTCAGTGCCCTACACGCTGTTCGGCATGGTGATGATCGATCGCCCACTATTCGATCTATTCATTGTGGCTCCGGGAGGAGAATCATTGCAGGCCGAGCACGCCATGACGATCCGTCCCGATGGCGGTTTAGAGCTTTTGGACAACGTGGATATCGCGGTGGTGCCCGGCTGGCATGACCTGAACGAAGCCCCGCCGCCCGAGTTGGTTGAGGCGCTCGTCCGCTGTCATGAGCGAGGCGCTCATGTGGTCGGGCTCTGTTACGGCACCTATGCCCTGGCTTACGCGGGGCTGCTAGATGGCAAGCGGGCGTCGACCCACTGGCTCGCCGAGCAGGATTTCAGTGCCCGCTTCCCCAAGGTCAAACTGGACACGAATGCACTCTACGTGAAAGAGGATCGGCTGGTGACATCGGCGGGCACGGCCGCTGGACTGGATTGCTGTTTGTTCCTGGTGCGCGAGTATTACGGCGCGCAAATTGCCAACAAGGTAGCCCGGGTCATGGTAGTTGCGCCGCATCGTGAGGGTGGCCAGGGGCAGTTCATTGAACAGCCGGTTGCCTTCTCTACCCAGGATGCCCATCTCAATCGCCTGCTCGACTACCTACGCAAACATTTGGCGTCATCGCACACTATCGACGAACTCGCCGACCGAACGGCTATGAGTCGGCGAACCTTTACTCGCCATTTCCGTAAAGCCACCGGCATGACAGTCGTGGAGTGGATGGTAAACGAGCGTTTACGGCGCGGGCGCGAGCTGCTGGAAACTACCTCCTTAACGGTAGAAACCATTGCGGAAAAGAGCGGTTTTCACACGGCAACTTCGTTTCGAAAACATTTCAGGCAGCGCCATCATGTCAGCCCGCGCGACTGGCGCAGAACTTTCGGCGAAAATTTTGACTATTATTAGATTTGTCTTACCTTTCCCCGGCAATTGTTCGTGATGACACCACTTCAGTCGATAGAAGCCAACAGAAAGCGTTTTCGTGTTTGTTTATCTATTGCGTTGGTAAAGGGGTATTGATCTCAACTTTTCGATATTCTTACCAGCCAATTTCTAAAACGAATACTTGAGCATTGGAAGACTGGTTGGCTTAAATGAAAGTCAACACTCATAAAACTTAGCTTTCGACATTTTTCACACTGCTTTACTTTCACTGTTAGATTGCCTGGCGAGCGGCCTGGGTAGATGCCTCGGTCGCATGCATTATGCTGGGCAGCGTAGCGCTTCTGATCAGACCTTAGGGTCACCGGTTTTAATGACGTTTCTGTGACATCTAGGGAAGCAGAATAGGTCAGCGCCTCATCGCTCGGCATGAGGTGAGATGTGGAAGGGATTGTTTCTACTGCCAGACGCAGCCACCCTAATCGTCAGCTCGCGTGGGGGTACGACTCATAGCCATAGCCGACTGAACGAGCAATGTGCTGAAGCATGTCAATTTCGTTAATTCAATTATCAATATTCATAAGGTCGGACGCCGGAAGGCAACGCCAGCACCTTCACGATAGAGGCCAGGATACTCGCCACCCCGATAGCTGAAATGCAGCGCATCACCTTCATGCAATGCTTCGCTATCTTTTAGAGGAACCGGCAAGGTAAGCGAGCATTCATTGAGCGCTAATTTAATGGAATCGAACACCTGAATTTGAGTTAACAGATGAAAGCGTTCACCCGGACGAACCTCAGGGATGCGAACTGAGTGACACTTAAGCTCTGTGAGCGCCGACGCTGCATCAAGTCGTAAAATAGGCGCTTTCCAGCGGGGAGCCGCCTGCCCTTCAATGCTCATTGGCCTGAGAAGTGCCAAGTCCACTTCCACCCCTTCTGGAACTAAAAAGCCGCCCGGTGCAAGTTGGGGAACCAGGTTTGCCGCAATCGCAACTTGAGGTTCGCGCCGCAATGCTGACGCCATTGTTTCGGTTACCACGACATGCGGTATGTGCCCTGGTGGGCATTGATACCGAGTGGCATCACCACAAACAGCTCTGATCAGATAATCGTCACTTTCTGTTGCTGAAACAACACGACGGGCTAGTTCAAGAGTGTTGGACTGGTACTCCAGCAACGTAAATCCGATTTCGTCAGTTGAGTACCAGGCCGTCAGGCTCAGCGCTAACAAGGCAAAAGGGCCACAACCGGCATCCAAAATGTGAATACGTTCACCAGGAAACCGATCACGTGCTTCAGAAACCGCCATACATAACCCCTTCACAAACCGGCCAGTGCGCAAATACTCACGCAGGCAGAGCGCAGCATCTCTGGCAGAAATTGCCGCACCGTCCGGCAAGGCACTCTCACGGGTAGCATTCGGCAATGTTTCAAGCGCTGTGAATGCTACCAATGTATCGTGAAGCTGCCAGGCAGCCATTGCACGCTCACCCGGCATTAAGCTCTCATCAGCAATGCGTAGGCATGCCCTGCGAAAGGCTTCTTAGTTTTATCTTCAAGCCGCTTATGATAGATGGTACGGAGATGCTCAGCCTATTGCTCGGTGTGCTGTTTTCCACGCTCCGCATGGCAGGCGGTAGCCGCCATGAGGCGTCATACACGTAAATAACCTAATCAAGAAATAAGCAGCATAAACGCCACTCAAGAGGTCCGCCCGATAACGTAGATTATGGTCACATTTATATTCACCTCTCTTAGGCATCATGTTAGCTTAATCCTATAGACTGACGTGTAACCATTATAAAAAAGGGGTGTGCCATGTCCTCACTTCGCCATCTTCTCAACGTCAACGAGCTTGGCCTCGGTACTACACCAATCCTCCTGATTCATGGGTTCGGCTGTGACCAAACGGTATGGCGTCGTCTTGTTCCTGTTCTTGAAACAGACTATCGATTGTTCCTGGTCGACCTCGCTGGTTTCGGCTGTGCGGCGCCAGAGGCCTACGACAAAGAGCGGCATAGCACCCCGTCCGGGCACGCTGAAGATATCGTCGCCCTATGCGATGAATTGGGCTTGGAAAACGCGATAGTTATTGGCCACTCCATTGGCGGCACCATCGCGATGCTCGCCTCCATCCAGCGTCCCCAGGCTTTCCAACGTTTGGTTATGATCTGCAGCTCAGCGCGTTACCTAGACGATCCACCTGACTACCATGGCGGCTATACCCATGAACAACTTGATGGATTGCTGCAGCTAATGGAGCTGAATTATCTCGATTGGGCGGGCACCGTCTCAAAGGTGGCGCTCGGTGACGCAGGCACCCCCGTTCACCAACAAAACCTACAGCAACGCTTTCTTGCGATATCGCCCGACGTAATGCGGCCGCTGGCAAGGAGTATCTTTCACGGTGATACGCGCCACCACCTGACCCACGTCACGGTGCCCAGCTTAATCGTTCAGACCGCCCAGGATGCCATGGTGCCCTTAGAAGCAGCCCAGTTCCTCCAGGCGCACCTTGCGAGTAGCGAACTGGTGGTGCTGGACGCCGGTGGTCACTACCCCCAGCTTACCGCTCCTGACCTCTTGGCCGAGGCACTTCAAGAAAGCATCCAGGCGCAAGGGGACTGAGGCGGATGGGATCTAAAGCTTCGGATCTCGCTCGCTGGTGGCAGTTCGCGCCCTCTGGTCAAGCCGTTGTCGATGGCCAGGGTATAATTTTGCTGGCTAACTACACCCTCTGTGATTGGTTGAGCTGCTCAACACACCAGCTAATTAACCAGTCGGCCAGTGATTTATTTACTGTTGAGTCGCGCATGCTCTACCTGGGCGTTCTTGCATATCGACTATCGGATGTGGGGGTGGTCGATGAAGTCCATCTCCACTTGCGCTTAAAAAACGACGACACCCTCCCGGTACTATGTAGTGCGCGCCGTTTGGGCGTTGAAGATGCCTCCTTGACGTTAATTTCGATGCTCCCTATCGGTCGTAAAGATCGCCTTGAACGCGAGCTGCTAGAAGCACGTCAGGCGATCCAACGAGCCTTAGAGGAAAAAAACGCGGTCATAAACGAGCTAGAAGTAATGAGTGCCACACTGGAATCACATAATTCGGAGCTGCAACGACTAACCATGCAGCTTGGGCATGAGGCGGGCAGCGATTCGCTTACTGGCCTACCCAATAGGCGCCACTTTGATCGCGTACTGCAAGAGCGGCTGGCAATAACCACCGGCTCTCGCAGCTCTGATGTTTTCAGCGTCGCCATCCTCGATATCGATCATTTTAAGCCGATCAATGATGACCATGGTCATGGCGTGGGTGATCAGGTGTTGCAACAGCTTGCTAAGCTCCTCGCCTCACAACTGCGCGGTCGAGATATTGCCGCGCGCATCGGCGGCGAAGAGTTCGCCTTGCTCATGCCGGAGACCTCCCTCGACGATGCGTTCAACGCCCTGGAGCGCCTGCGCCTTGCTATTGAAAAGCACCGTTGGCAGCCAGTGCCTATCACCGCCAGCTTGGGCGTGACGGGCTATTTACCAGGGGATACAAGCGAGAGCCTGATGACGCGTGCCGACGTTGCCCTCTATGCCGCTAAACATCACGGGCGTAATCACGTCGCCAAGGGATAAAACTACGTTCCTAAGCGACAAAAGGAGTTAGTCATGCGCGTTAGAATGGCTAAGCTGAGCGTACGGGATGATACTAATCTTCCCTACCGAATGCGTGATATTGCGGCAGATGTCGGCCTACTGATGGCGGCCACCGCGTTTACTCTCCTTGGCGGCACGGGACTTCTCGGTCATCTTGTGGGCATCGCTTATCCACTCAGCGGCGTAATGGTAGCCGATGCAGCGCTGACGGGCTTCCTTGCCGGTCTCTGCTTATTGGGGTGGCTGTTTAATTGGCGCGGGCTGACCTACTTAGCCGCTATACCGTTGGCGTTGGTCACGCTCTACACCTTGCTGCATAACAGCCTCGCTGGCGACCCTTGGGCAGGCGAATCCTGGGTGTCCGGTGGGCCGAGAATTCTTTCTACCGCCGCGTTTCTTTTACTCCTAGTCGCTGTATGCACCGTACTAGGCATGAAGCGGTTCTGGCACCGGTTAGTCTGGGGCGTTAGTGGGTTACTTGCTCTAGGCGCGGGTAGCTTTTCATTGCTGCTGACACTACTTCCATCTCGGCGTTTAGATTGGGCAGAAGGCTTTGTATCTGCCCCTTTATTAGCCACTCTCTATGCGTTGTTGGGAGGGCTCGCTTTTATCGTTGCCGCGTGGCGCGGCAGTCGGCGATTGTTTCCCTTGGGGTGGCTAACCCAGCTCGCCGCGGTTACCGGTGTGATGGTGAGCTGCTTAGCTTGGTATACATTAAGCTGGAGTGCTCAGAGTGAGATGCAGCGCCAGGCAACGATTCTGATGGACAATGCAGCCTATAACGTCCGCCACACCATGCAGGAGCAGCTGGAACTCATACAACGTTTGGCCTGGCGACAAGGGTTAGGTGATGATCGCCAACAAAGGGAACGTTGGACGCATGATGTTCAGACGTATTTCCAACACGCGCCTTATTTAAAGACCCTTGCCTTGTTGAGCTCCGATGGAGAGATTGAGGATCTGCGTGTTTCTAGGGGTCAACAGCAGCCTCCCTCTTTCCAGGAGATAGATCTTTCCACTCTTCGCGCTGAACTTCTTCTCGGGTGGTCGGAAGCGTGGGCGTTACTGGCGCCTAACAGACCGAGTACGTTATTGCTTGTTGCCCCCTTAGGTAACAATACGGGTAGCTATTTGGTCGCTGAAATAGCGTTAGTCGAACTGCTTGAACGTGAACTCAGCCTACCTACGAACTTGTTTCGTCTCACTGTCGGTGGCGATAGGCCTTTCCTGATCTTGAAGCAATCCAGAAATGTCACCCAGAACAGCGGCACACGCCCACTCCCTCATTTAGCACAACGTCATATCGGGCTTCCCGGCGGCATTCGCCTGACGTTTGACGTCCATATGGACTCAATATCAGGCCTGCTGCGTGCAGGTGCCATGCCCGCGGGTTTTGCTATTGCTGGACTGACGCTCAGTTATCTACTGGCGCTAAGCCTAGGGCTCGTCAGACTGGTGCTTTGGCGGTCGCGTGAGTTGTTAGACGCACGTCAACGTCTCAAAGCACAATATGACCTTGAACAACGTTACCGTTCGCTCTTCCTCTACCATCCCGATGGCGTCTTCTCGATTGATCCTGAAGGTCGTATTGCTACCGCGAATGATGCCTGTAGTAAAATTACCGGGCTTTCCAACGATGAGATGCTGGGCCGCCACTTTGCTACTTTTTTGCAGCCACAAGACGTTGAGCGCATGCAGACGCTTTACGCGGTAACGTTGAAGGGGCAGCCTACCCAAGTAGGGCTTCAAATAACGAGTCGCGACGGACAGTTAAAGTCCCTAGACCTGACAACGATGCCGATTATTGTCGACGGTACGACGCAGGGGGTCTTCGTTATCGTTAAAGACATCACTCAACAGCACGAGCAGAAGGCCCAATTCGCTTACCAGGCAACTCATGACCTGCTCACCGACCTGCCCAACCGCATGGTTTTCAATGACCACCTAGAAAAGGCAGTTCATAAGGCACAGCTAACGGCGAGCCTTCTGGTGGTCATGCAGCTCGATCTGGACGGTTTTAAAGCGGTTAATGATGGGCTGGGCTATCACATTGGCAATCAGCTTTTGGTGGCGGTGGCCGAACGGCTACGTCAGATGAGCGGGCCAGACGTTAGCCTAGCTCGTCTCACCGGTGACGAGTTTGCCCTACTATTTATTGGTCTTCAGGACTGTCAAGCTGTGAGCGATGCAGCCGAGCGAGTGCTTGATAAATTGTTGGCACCTTTTCAGCTCGACGGCAAGGCCGTTCATATCAGTGCCAGCATCGGCATCGCATGTAATGCTGAACCCTTTGAATTTGCTTACGAATTAATGCAGCGCGCCGACCTTGCCATGGCTGACGCCAAGCAAAAGGGACGTAACACTTGGCATTGGTATCAAGGAGATGAGCAACAGGTCACCGAAGCCTCGGTCATGCTTCGCCACGACCTGCACACAGCGTTAATGAATGACCAATTCGAACTCCACTACCAGCCCATCGTAGAAGCAAAGAATGGTCGCATCCGCGGACTAGAAGCGCTGATCCGCTGGCAACATCCCGATAGAGGTATGATTTCGCCTGGTGATTTTATTCCGCTTGCCGAGCAAACAGGACAAATCATTCCGCTAGGAAAGTGGATTCTGCGTCGGGTGTGTCGAGACGCTGCCACTATGCTGGCTTCAGGTCGGCTTATGGTGCCGGTGGCTATCAATATCTCGTCGCTACAGTTTCGGCGCGGTGATCTTGTTGCCGATATAAAGCAGGCGCTACGTGCCTCTGGCCTGCCGCCAGAATTCCTAGAGCTGGAGGTCACCGAAAGCGTACTGTTAGAAGGTGCCGAACA
>Ga0209345_10007011_pt1 | contig 10072 bp, 9 predicted proteins | sample Cruoilmetagenom7_FD_187294 | JGI IMG/M metagenome (GOLD analysis project Ga0209345, IMG submission 187294) | Oil polluted marine microbial communities from Coal Oil Point, Santa Barbara, California, USA - Sample 7 (SPAdes) (version 2) | ecosystem: Environmental > Aquatic > Marine > Oil seeps ... | reverse complement strand
CACTAGGCGGGGAGCTGAATATCGGACGCGAGGTGACCACATCCAATCCCCCGACACAGGTGCGGCGCAAGCGGCTTGGTAAGGCAATTCCGATGGCGGATTTTATTTCCGCGCCACGTGGGGCCGTTTTCATCAGTGATCGTGTCAAAGAGATTATCGAGAGCTTTGAGCCCAACGTTCATCAGTTTTTCCCGATGACAGTTAGCCATCGCGGACAAGAGATTGGACCGCTGAATTATTTGATCATTGGGTCTCGCCTGGACAGTCTTGATGCCGAGGCGTGTTACCCACCTATTCCAACGGGTGCGAGAATCTGGAAACGGGATCGTAAGAACCCAGCGCAGAACAAGATCGTCGTCAGCGCGGCCGCGATAGAAGGCAAACACCTTTGGCACGACCAGCGGGTGATTGGGTTACGGATGATCAGTCCTGAGTTGATGGCTGCGTTCATGGAGGCTGATGTCAAAGGCCTGCGCGACGCGAAGCCGTTCGAAGTGCTTTAGTGAGAGGTATTTACTATGTCTAAGGAAAAGACGCTTGAGAAGCGGGATGGAGAATGAACATGACTGACTCCATAAAGAAAGTATATCAGCTTCTGGTCGACGACGACCTTCCAGAGACCAACCATCTTTCTGAAGAATTTGTGCCGGTTGATGGTGATTTTAACAGTATCACGATCATTGATGAAACAGACGATGGCGGAACAAAACCATTGGGCGGTGATTTGAAAACCGGCCTCGCCATTGACCCAACGGGAGCGCCGACGCAAATCAGACGTAAAGCCTTCGACGCAAGCGTCCCTATTGCCGATTTCATTCCGGCCCCTCGTGCTGCAATCTACGTGAGCGACCGCGCCAAGGACATAATCGAGAGTTTCGAGCCCGGCACACACCAGTTCATCCCGATGGACGTGCTCTCACGAGGAAAGATCATTGGACGGTTGAATTACTTGATCATTGGCAACCGCCTTGAAACGCTGGATCGAGAACGAACAAAGCCGGAGATGGCTGTGAGCTCGAAGCACTGGGTTCGGGATTTCCGAAACCCTGCCAACAACAATCCGGTCTTCAGCTCTTCTGCGACAAAAGGAAAGCACCTATGGCACGACTTGTGCATCACATCATCGCGTCTGATGAGTGCGGAGCTCAAAGCTGCCTTCGACGACGCATCCATTCGAGGGTTAAAGGATCATTTCGGTTACGAACTAGTTTGACGTCTTATTCTATTGCACCAAACTTTTTGTAGGTTTTGAGCTATGATAGAGTTTGCATCGATCAAAGCTGCCATTCAAGCGAGGCGCAGCATCAAGCACTTTGGGCTCGAAGCCGCCTTTTGCTTTCGCAGGACCACCTCTGACCGGTTCGGAAAATAGCGCCGTCCGCTACGCCGCGCATGAACAGGTAAGTTGCGGACGGAGCGGCCGGTCTCCACAGTCAGATCAATGTCCGCTTTCAGAAAAGACGGTCAGGAACGGTCACTCTGATGATGGCGAGCGATTGTTCAACACAAGAGCGAAGTGAAATGCTAAGTGAAATGCAACATAGGAAGGCCTTGAAAGGAACAACCTTATCTCTGGCGCGGTTTTTTTGGCCTCACACGGCCGATCGACGTCATCATCCCGACGAAAAAGTCGACCGGTCGGGTTGTCGGCAACTACAAAAAGCATGGTGAAAAAGGGCGAGCTGCACCAGCATCCGGTCGTGGAAAAACTGCTGGACAAAGAAACGTTTGGGAGGTCGGGATTGAAGAAAGCCAGAAGCAGGGAGAACGCGGATGCCGTGGTTAATTGATGAGTTGCAGGGCCGAGGGGCTGCACCTGTTGATACGAGTTACCTCGAGCCGGCGAATGTTTCTGACAGGTTGAGCAGCCCTCTGTTTGTTCCCGATCCTTCAGTTTGGCCGATAAAACTGGTTCAAAACTCGGCGCACAAGTCGCGTCCGGATTACTTTGCCGGACCGATGACTGGTACGATCATTGTCAGCCGTCATTTCCGTGACCTTCTCGAAGCGTTTGAAAAAGACGTCCACGTCTTCATTCCGGCTGTTTTTCGACTTCCTGATGGTACCGAACTCTCTGACGAGTATTTCGTTTTCAAATGCGGACAGAATGTGAAGGGTGGACTTTCCGAGGAGAATTCCGAAATCAGACGCCGGGTTATTGGCGGCAAGGATCGCGGCTACGGTGTGCTCTCGATGACACCACGCCTGACCTGGAACCAGAAAGCCATTGAGGGCCTTCATCTGTGGACGGATATTGATTTGCCGCGCGCAATCACAGTCTCTGACGCGTTTTACGACCGGCTGAAAAATAGTGCGAAAACCGCTTTCCTAGCGATGGAAAGCCGCACCTTGTAAATTGGCACGAAAGCCTTTTTCAAGAAATTGTTCACAAGTGAGCAGGCCTGTCCGACGACGGACACACAAAGCTTTTGGGGTGTTACAGTGCCTGCGTCGATTCAAGCAGCCATTCAAGCAATACGCAGCAATTGTCACTTTGGGCTCAAAGCAGCCCCTCGTCATATATGGAACCTCAGTCGCGCCATGCGGCCCGGATTTCCCGGCTTGACAGTTTTGTATCTCCCTGACCTTCTCGCCCAGAATGACAACGCGTTTTGGCAAGAGGTGTGACATGCAGGTATCAAACAGGGTCAGAGGCATCATCGGTGATGGCTCGGACGGATGGGATGTGTATTACCGCGCCAAGCAGATGGATGCGGATGGCATCAATGTCACCCATCTGACGATTGGCGAACACGACATTCGCACCGATCCCACAATCCTTGATGCGATGCATGCCGCCGCGCTTGCCGGCCACACCGGCTATTCTATGTTCAACGGCAACCTCAATCTGCGCGATATCATCGCCAGCCGTGTTGCTGAACGCACTGGCGTGGCCACCACACCTGACAATGTGCTGGTGGTGCCCGGCGGTCAGGCGGGCCTTTTTGCCACCCATATGGCCGCTTGTGATCCCGGTGATCGTGCTCTGTTCATTGATCCCTTTTATGCCACATATCCGGGGACCATTCGCAGTGTCGGGGCCATTCCCGTGCCCATACGGGCCAGCGCGGAACATATGTTTCAACCTGATCCGGCCGATATTGCCAAGGCGGCCAAAGACGGCGCCGCAAGCCTGCTGATCAATTCGCCCAACAACCCCACCGGCGTGGTCTATTCGCAAGGTACAATGCAAGGTATCGCGGATACCTGCCGGGACCACGATATATGGCTGATCTCGGACGAAGTGTATGACACCCAACTGTGGGAGGGCACACATATCACCCCGCGCGCCCTGCCCGGTATGGACGAGCGCACGCTGGTTATCGGCTCATTGTCGAAATCCCACGCCATGACCGGCAGCCGTATTGGCTGGGTTGTGGGCCCAGAGGACGCGATACAGCGCATGGGCGATCTGCTGACCAACACCACCTACGGCGTTCCCGGTTTTGTGCAAGAGGCTGCCTGCTTTGCCCTGACACAAGGCGCGGCGTTTGAGGCCCGCATTGCCGAACCGTTCCGCCGACGCCGCGATCTGGTGTTGGCGCAGGTGGCGCGCCAAAACGTGGTGCGTGCCATCCCGGCTGATGGGGCGATGTATATCATGCTGGATATTCGCGCCACCGGCCTGAGTGGCGAGGCATTCGCCACCAAATTGCTCGACACCCACCATGTGGCCGTCATGCCCGGCGAAAGCTTTGGCGAGGCAGCAGCAGGCCATGTGCGCGTGGCCCTGACGGTGGCCGATGACAGATTAGAGGCCGCTGTTGCACAGCTTCTCGATCTGGCCCGCACATGCGCCTTGTGATGGCGGCATTCCCCCCTGCCCCTATAAAATAGGCAACTTCTGGTCGCTTTCAGACCTGGCGTCGCAAACAGAACAGACTTTACCTTCTGTACAGCAAGGCTGATCTCAGTTTTTTCGGAGAGCGGCCATGACGCCGATTTGCAAAATTTCTGTGATTGTACGGACCATCGGCGCCCAGCGGGGCCGGGCCGCGCGTGGACGACCCCAAGAGAGCAACACGTTGTGACCTCTCTTACCTTCGACAGTCCACCACAGGATGACCAACCACATGACAGCTTCTCTATCCCGCCGCTCAGGCGGCCGCGCCGCCCGCAAAGCCCTGCGGTCCGCCGCCCCTAGCGAAGATCAACGCTCCATCCGCCCTGGCATGGAGGGCGGCACCTTCCGCCCCCTGACCCAAGGCGACATGGAACGCATTCATCAAACCGCTCTGGATGCGCTGGAACAGATCGGCATGGCCGACGCCCCGCCCAGCGGGATTGAACACCTGACGGGCGCCGGAGCGATCCTGGGCGATGATGGCCGCATCCGATTTCCCCGCGCATTGATCGAAGATATGCTGGCCAAGGCCAACCGCTCAATCACGCTGTGTGCTCGTGATCCGCAGCACGATCTGACGCTCTCTGGCGCACGCGTGCACTATGGCACCGCCGGGGCGGCTGTGCATGTGGTGGATGTCGCGGGCAATGAATACCGCGAAAGTACCGTACAGGACCTGCATGACGCCGCGCGCATTTGCGATGTGCTGGATAATGTCCATTTTCTGCAACGCCCAATGGTATGCCGCGACATCACCGACAATATGGAAATGGACCTGAACACAGTCTATGCCAGCGCGGCCGGCACCCTAAAACACATCGGAACATCCTTCACCGAGCCCCACCATGTAAAACCCGCATTGGACATGCTGCATATGATTGCAGGTGGCGAAGATAAATGGCGCGACCGCCCTTTCATGAGCAGCTCCATTTGCTTTGTTGTCCCGCCCATGAAATTCGCCACCGAAGCCTGTGAGGTGATGGAGGAATGCATCAAAGGTGGCATGCCGGTGTTGCTGTTGTCGGCGGGCATGGCGGGGGCCACGAACCCCTCCACCATCGCAGGCGCCATTGCGCAGGCCTGTGCTGAATGTCTGGCCGGGCTGGTCTATGTCAACGCCGTGCAACCGGGCCACCCGGCCATCTTTGGCACCTGGCCCTTTGGGCTGGACCTGCGCTCAGGGGCGATGTCGATCGGGTCGGCTGAACAGGCTTTGCTCACTGCGGGCTGTGCGCAGATGCACCAGTTCTACAACGTGCCGGGCGGGGCCGCGGCTGGCGCCTCCGACAGCAAAATGCCCGATATGCAAGCCGGTTGGGAACAAATGTGCACCAATGTTCTGGCCGGTCTTTCGGGCGTCAACATGGTGTATGAGGCCGCAGGCATGCACGCCTCGCTGCTTGGGTTTTGCCACGAAAGCCTGATCCTTGGGAATGACCTGATCGGCCACGCCATGCGCTGCGTACGCGGCGTCGAAGTGGATGACGACACATTGGCACTAGAGCAAATCCGCGATGTCTGCCTGAACGGGCCTGGCCACTATTTAGGCACCGATGAAACCCTGGCGCGCATGCAATCAGACTACGTCTACCCGGCCCTGGGCGATCGCACCTCCCCCAAGGAATGGGCCGAAATCGGCAAACCCAATCTGGTGGCCAAAGCCACAGCCCGCAAAGAGGAAATCCTCAGCGAACGCTCCCGCGCCCGGTTTGATCCGATGCTGGATAGCCAGATCAGGAAGGCCTTCAACATCCACCTGCCTGCATAATGCTTACCTCCGGCGTGGCCCTCATCATCTTCTTGCTTATAAATATCCCCGCCGGAGGCATCCAAACATCACACCCCGCGCATCGCCCTCCATGAATGTGATCACTCACCACTGGCGTAAATCAAAAAAGAGCGTGCACGGAAGGGCACTCAATAAGGTCATTTTGCGATACACTTAGGGGAGCATCCACTTGCCCTGCGGCCAGAAGGCGTGAAAGGCAAACGCAAACAGCACATCATGGGCCACATCGTGCCCCGATGCATCGCGCACCCGCACCGTGCCCACATCCTTGCCCTTGGCAATGCTCGCACTATCCAGCGCCGAGGCCTGCCCCGCCTCCCAGCTCAGCGTCACGCCGGCCTCAGTCACCCCGCCTTCATCGCGGATACGGGTCAGCGGCCAGGCCCGGTTGCCCACACGCACCACCCGCACCAGCGGCGGGATGCCATGCGGCGGGTTTTCACCGCTATATAAAAACGGCTTATTCAGGCTGTCATACCCCTGATAAGGGTTCTGGCCATAGCGGCGCGCAAAATCCGGTTGCGCCATCACCAGCCCATCGGGGTTGCGGGCCACAAACTGATCCCAGCTTTCCATCCAGCTGGGCAATTGCTCTAGCTGCGTGCCAGTCAGTTCACCGACAATCGCCACGGCCGTGGCCTGTTGCCACCAGCTTTCGGTTTCGCGGTCATACATCACCATATCAGAATTGCGCAGTTTGCCCGACACGCCAAAGCTCAGCGAGCCCTGCTGGGTGCGCCGATCAAACACCATGGCCGAATTGCACAAAGGGCAAAACGTCACGGCCACCGGCACTTGGCCCACAGTGTCATTCACTATTTCATGCCAGGTCAGATAGCGGATTGGATAGGCACGCGCCTTGGCCCCGTTGATTTCCAGCGTGATCACCGGCTCAGTGCCTTCGATCCGCGTTTCCGAAAGGGCGTCAATAAAAACAGGGGCATCAATCGCAGGGATGCCATCCTTGGGCGGGCCACCCGACATGATTTCAACCCAGTTTTTCACTGTGGTTTTGTTAAAGTTGGTCTTGGTCCACTCGTGTTTCCAGAAACTTGGATCAGCGACAGCAGAACCCGCCAACAGGCCAATGGTCAGGGCGAAAACGGTAGCAAGGGATGTCACGCGCAGCATGGGGCACTCCTTCGGATAGGGCCATGCCATGATGCGGGCACGCAGCGCGTTTGCATAGCCCATCGCACGCGATTGTGACGAAAGGTGCGCCGCCTACTTTTGGTCACGCGCCTTGATTTCGTCCACGGCACGGTCCCATTCCCGGGCGTTCAGAACTTTCTTGAACGCGCGTTCCAACTCGGCCTTGCCATTGCTTTCGTACCAGCGCCCATGTGCCAGAATCACCCGGCGCGGGTTCCAGGCCAGCATGCGTTCAATTGATTGGCCCAGCGCGTCGGTGTCGCGGAAGGATTTGCGCATATCCGGGGGCATCCGCCCATTCGGGTCGTCAATTCCGGCCAGCCAGATCAGAGGCCGCATCCAGACCGGCAGCTTGGCTGTTTCGAAGTTCTCAATCAGATCCGTCAGGACCAGAGTCCGGCTGACGCGATGAAAAAACACCGCCTCGCGGTGGATCTTGCTGCCGTCAACAATCATCTGATCAATCTGGTCAGCCCAGGGGGCCTCGGCATCTGGTCCAAGGTCGTGATCAAACCTTAGCGTAAGGCCTTTTTTGGCGGCCCGTCTGGCGACGCCGGGCGCAGCCCAGGCCGTGGCCTCGGGGAACGCCGCCTGCCATTCGCTGATGTAAGCGTAATGTATCCAATTGGGGGCAATCAGATGACGCACCGGGCCGATGGCATCCAGCTCAAGGCGTAACGCATCGCTCAGCTGGGTGGGCGAATGCACCCACAGATCGCCGTTGTTCAACTGCACCACCGTCGCGCGGGTGGAAAACGGCAGCCCGTAAAACCGGATCGCAGGCCCATCAATCAGCCAGAGCCCCTCAACCACTGGTTTCAGCGTATTGAGGGGCTCATAGCCTGTCATTTAGTCAGTAACCTTCACGCGGGTCATCACATCCGGCGCGCCGACAACAGCACCGTTGCCGCCAGTGCCCAGTTTGATCGCATCAACCACGTCCATGCCCTCGCTCACCCGGCCCACAACGGTATATTGCCCATTCAGGAAATACCCCGGTGCAAACATGATGAAGAACTGACTGTTGGCACTGTCCGGGCTTTGCGAACGCGCCATGCCCACGATACCGCGATCATAAGGCACATCCGAAAACTCGGCCTTCAAATCGGCCATGTCACTGCCGCCCATACCGGCACGGGACATATCGCCACCGTCGATCTTGCCGAACTGCACATCACCGGTCTGCGCCATGAAGCCGTCAATCACGCGGTGAAAAACAACGCCGTCATAGGCGCCCTTTTCGGCCAGTGCCGCGATTTGCGCCACATGGCCCGGGGCCACGTCCTCAAGCAGATCAATGGTGATCGTGCCATTGGCCTCGCCTGCGATTTCGATCTGCAAGCCCGTGGCCAATGCAGGGCTGGCGAGCAAGGCAAATGCGGCGGCGAGCTTATACATCAGCGGCCACCTTCACGCTGATCATACGATCAGGGTTCGCAGGCGGCTCGCCGCGGGTGATGGCATCGACATGCTCCATTCCCGATGTGACCTGACCATAGACAGTGTACTGACCATTCAGAAAGCTGTTGTCAGAAAAGTTGATGAAAAACTGGCTGTTGGCAGAATCAGGCATCTGGCTGCGCGCTGCGCCAATGGACCCACGCGAATGCGGGATCTTTGAGAACTCGGCCTTCAGGTCTGGCTTGTCACTGCCGCCCGTGCCTGCGCTGCGCAGGTTGAAGTCCTTTTCGGCATTGCCATTGGCCACATCACCAGTCTGCGCCATAAAGCCATCAATGACACGGTGGAACACCACGTTGTCATACGCGCCTTCGCGGGCCAACTCTTTCATGCGCTCACAGTGGCCGGGGGCCACGTCAGGCATCAGCTCGATGGTGACAGTGCCGCCTGACAACTCAAGCAGGATGGTGTTTTCGGGGTCTTTAATCTCGGCCATTTGGCGCTCCTCAACTATATGCTGGCAGAATACCTAGGGCCTCTGCGCCCGATTGCCAAGTGGAGAGGTTGACGGACCAGCCTGATCACGCCAAAGAAGGCCGCAATGCAGGGCAAAGAGGCGCGTAACATGGTCTGGAACACACTCGACGACATGGACCTGGCGGGCAAACGGGTGCTGACGCGCGTGGATATCAACGTGCCGGTTGAAAATGGGGTTGTCACCGACACCACCCGGATTGACAGGATCGTGCCCACTGTGCGCGACATTCTGGCGCGTGGCGGCAAGCCGATGCTGATCGCCCATTTTGGCCGACCCAAAGGCAAGGTCGTGCTGGATTTGTCTTTGCGTGTTGTGCTGCCTGCGCTGGAACAGGCGTTGGGGCGCAAGGTGACATTGATTGAAACGCTGGAGGGCGCTGAAAACCTGACGGATGAGGCCAAAGCCGCTGATGTGCTGTTGTTGGAAAACATCCGCTTCAACCCCGGCGAGCCAGCAAATGACCCTGAATTTGCCAGCCGTCTGGCCGCTCTTGGCGACATTTATTGCAACGATGCATTTTCCGCAGCCCACCGCGCCCATGCCAGCACTGAAGGGGTGGCCCATCTTATGCCCGCATGTGCCGGGCGCCTGATGCAGGCCGAGCTGGAGGCGCTGGAGGCGGCCCTTGGCACCCCCAAGCGGCCCGTCATGGCGGTTGTGGGCGGGGCCAAGGTTTCGACCAAGCTGGATCTGCTGGGCAATCTGGTGGATCAGGTCAACTGCCTGGTCATCGGCGGCGGCATGGCCAATACGTTTCTGGCGGCTCAGGGGCTGAATGTGGGAAAATCCCTGTGTGAACATGATTTGGCCGACACAGCGCGCGAAATCATGCGCAAAGCCGGTGCTGCCGGATGCGAGATCATCCTGCCTGCGGATGTGATTGTGGCCCATGAATTTAAGGCCGATGCGCCCTATGAAATCCTGCCCGCCCACGCCTGCCCTGACGATCAGATGATCCTGGATGCCGGCCCGCAAAGCGTGGCCCGTATTTCGGCGGCGCTGGAAAATGCCAACACGCTGATCTGGAATGGCCCACTTGGCGCGTTTGAGGTTAAACCGTTTGACACGGCCACAAACGCCGCTGCACGCCATGCCGCCCGGCTGAGCCGTGAAGGCAAGCTGATTTCCGTGGCTGGGGGCGGTGATACCGTTGCCGCCCTCAATCAGGCCGGGGCGGCGGATGATTTCACCTATATCTCTACCGCCGGGGGGGCCTTTCTTGAATGGATGGAAGGCAAACCTCTGCCCGGTGTTGCCGCCCTGACAGCCAACGCCTGACCCGTGCGGGCGGCCCGTTGCCGGTTAACTGCCGTCTAAATTAAGTCCATGTTTGGTGCCGCATGGCGGG
>Ga0209345_10007009_pt1 | contig 10073 bp, 10 predicted proteins | sample Cruoilmetagenom7_FD_187294 | JGI IMG/M metagenome (GOLD analysis project Ga0209345, IMG submission 187294) | Oil polluted marine microbial communities from Coal Oil Point, Santa Barbara, California, USA - Sample 7 (SPAdes) (version 2) | ecosystem: Environmental > Aquatic > Marine > Oil seeps ... | reverse complement strand
GGTCGAGCCGAACTCACTGATAAGTTTGGTATTGGCTGAGCCACAGCGCGGGCAGGTCGGAGCGTGGTTGCCCGGCGGGTCGATACCATAGATGCGTAGCTTTTCGTGCGCTGCATCGGTGATCCAGTCGGTAGTCCATGCGGGGGATAGTTGGTTTTTAATGCCGACATCACCATGCCCTGCGCCGTCCAATTTTTCGCGGATCATTTCGCCGATCATGTCGGTCGCGGGGCAACCAACATAGGTCGGGGTGATAATAATATGTTGGGGCGAGCTATCTTCAATGCCGCGCACTATACCCAGTTCGACAATATTGACCACTGGGATTTCCGGGTCCATGATTTCGGCCATCAAGTCCAGCAGATGTGCGCTGTCTACCATCTTAAACCTGGATAGCTGATCTGCATAAATTGCAAATCAGCCAAAATATGCCCTAAATGCTCGTCGTGCAGGCCGTCGTACCCGCCCATAATCATGCGCCCTGTTTCCGGCGGGGTCAGGCCACCGGCATCTGAAAGCACACCTTCGATTTCCAACATCCAGTTTTTGTAACCTTTGGTAAAATCAGCACTGAGGTCCGTTTCCACTGCGCCTTTAACACCTGCATCATCTGCAAACATTTCGCCCGTAAACCGCCACAGACAATCCAGCGCATCCGCCATGCGGTCTCTGCTTTCTTCGGTGCCGTCCCCAAGCCGCAACACCCAAGATTTGGCAAAACGAATATGGTAGGCAATTTCTTTGAGGGATTTTTCCGCTATGGCAGCAAGTGTTTTATCGCTCGATCCCAGCAAAGCTTCATATTGGAGTTTCTGCATGGTCGAGAATAAATATTGCCGCAGCATGATATGGGCAAAGTCCACATTGGGTTGGGCGACTAAAAGACAATTTGAATATTGTTCTAGGGGGCGGGTCATGGCCAGCACATCTGCATTGGGTGCAAGCGGTTCAATGGTCAAAATATGTTCGAACAATAATTTGGCCTGTCCGATGAGATCCAAAGACATATTGGTCATGGCTATGTCGAGTTCCATCTCTGGTCCGTGGCCACACATTTCCGACAGACGGTGACCAAGAATGAGGGCATTATCCGCCAGTCGGAGCATGTAAACCGTTTCAGGTTTTGTCGGTTTGGCCGCCCCGATATATTTCTTTGCTGCACTCATGTGATCACATGTTTTTCACACCGTCAGGGACGGGATAGAAAGTTGAATGGCGGTAAATTTTATCATCGGATGGGTCGTAAAGTTCACCGCTTTCACCCGGGTCGGAAGCAATAATGTCACTGGATTTTATTATCCACAGCGAGCTGGCTTCGCCGCGCCTCGTATACAAATCTCGTGCCGATAGGATAGCCGTCTCCTCGTCTGCGGCGTGGACACTGCCCGCATGTTTGTGAGCCAGCCCGTTTTTAGAGCGGATGAAAACCTCATAAAGATGCCAATTATTGCTCATGATTTCCCTTTATGCTGCTTGTTCTTTGGCGCGCTGTTTTTCCGCATATGCTTCTCCCGCAGCTCGCACCCAAACCCCGTCTTTGGCGGCGGCACGGCGTGCCCGTATGCGGTCTTTGCCGCAAATGCCACCGTCTTTAATTACCGCCCAAAATTCGTTCCAATCGATTTCGCCGTGGTCATAGGACCCGCGTTCTTCGTTCCATTTCAAATCCGCATCAGGAACAGTAAGACCTAAAAATTCGGCTTGGGGTACTGTCGCATCAATAAAGCGCTGGCGCAGTTCGTCGTTGGAATGGCGTTTAATGTTCCATTTCATGTTTTGCGAGGAATGGGTCGACGCACTATCGCTGGGCCCGAACATCATCAAAGACGGCCACCAGAACCGGTTGAGGCTATCTTGTGCCAATGCTTTTTGTTCCGCTGTGCCTTGGGCTAGCTTGGTGACGATTTCATAGCCTTGGCGTTGATGGAAGCTTTCTTCCTTACACACCCGCACCATGGCACGCGCATAGGGGCCGTAGGAACAACGGCATAAGGGTATCTGATTAACAATCGCCGCGCCGTCAACTAGCCAGCCAATGGTGCCAATATCCGCCCAAGTCGGTGCAGGGTAATTAAAGATGGTCGAGTATTTTGCTTTGCCAGACAGTAAGTCCGCGACCATATCATCGCGTGAACGCCCCAAGGTTTCTGCCGCCGAATATAGATATAACCCGTGTCCGGCTTCGTCTTGAATTTTTGCTAGCAAAATAAGCTTGCGTTTTAGGGTCGGTGCCCGCGTCACCCAATTACCTTCGGGTAATTGTCCAACTATTTCTGAATGGGCATGTTGGGAAATTTGCCGGATTAGGGTTTGGCGGTATTTTTCCGGCATGGCGTCTTTGGCCTCGATAACCTCGCCATTATCTATGCGTGCTTGAAACGCATCCCATAATTGAGCGTCATCTAAAACCTGCTGGTCAGCAGATTTTTTCTCTTTATCAGTGCGTAGATCAGTTGAATACATGGGGGTAGGTTACATAAAATAGACCAAACGGTCAAATATTATTTATTGGTTAGGCCGTTCGCGAAAACCTGTCAAAAAAGTGACTGCTTATGAAGTATAATTGTCTTGCGCAGGTTAAACTTCGCTTTACCTTAGCCAAATATAATAAGTATAGATTCGGTACCCTAAATAAGAGAGCCCCTGCATGAGCCTGAATAGTGTTGACGAAAACTTCCCCAAAGCTGACCAAGAAGCTGACCAAAACGAACATCTAAGCGCCAAAGAATGGATGCGTTTGATGATGGCCTATCGCCAGCCTAAAATGCTCCGCAGCTTGTATGAAGTTGCTGTGACATTCCTACCATTTATTATTTTATGTGTGTTGTCATATCTGGCCTTGCAAGTCAGTGTATTTCTAAGCTTCGGTTTATCGCTTATTGCCGCCGGGTTTTTAGTGCGTTTGTTCATCATCCAACATGATTGTTCCCACGGTGCATTCTTTAAACAGAAAAAACTCAACGAATGGGTTGGCAGGGTTATCGGCGTTGTGACTATGACGCCATTTTCGATTTGGAAACGCGCCCATCTGACCCACCATGCTTCGTCGGGTAATCTGGAAAAACGCGGCATAGGTGACATATATATGTTGACCGTGGCAGAGTACAAAGCCAGTTCCCCCAAGGCGAAATTTTTATACCGCCTTTACCGTCACCCCATTGTGATGTTTCTCATCGGCCCGATTTATGTGTTTTTAATCGCCCAGCGTTTGCCGGATAAATTTATGCGCAAGCAGCCTAAATACTGGTTCAGCGCCATGGGCACCAATCTGTTTATCGCGGCGCTGATTGGCTCCATCATTTATTTCTTTGGCCTGAAAGCCTTCCTTCTTGTCTATGTGCCTATGGTCGTGGTGGCGGGTGCGATTGGCGTGTGGATGTTTTTTGTCCAACACCAATTTGAAGACACACAGTGGGACGGTGACGCAGATTGGGACCGTAATGATGCCGCAATATTCGGCAGCTCCCATTATGATCTGCCAAAACCGTTACGCTGGCTAACGGGCAATATCGGTATCCATCATGTGCATCATCTAAACTCGCGCATTCCGTTCTACCGCCTAACCGAAGCCCTGCGCGACCACCCAAAACTAGTCAACATAAAACGCCTAACCCTGGCGCAGAGTTTGAAGTGTACGAAGCTAAAGTTATGGTGTGAAGAAAAGCGGAAATTGGTGTCGATTAAGACGGCGATGGCGGTTTAGCTCTATAAACGGTTACAAATGTTGGTTCAAATCTTGCTGGCCTAGTATACGGATGATTTCAACTCGGTCGTCGTTTATGAGATAATAAATAACATCACTCCCGCAGACACACCGCCTGTATGTTTTGTCCAAATCATCAGTGATTTGAAATAAATACGGCTGTTCAGAAATTTTGCTGAATTGGTCTAGAAATTTGTAATGATAGGCGTCGGCTTTTTTTTCACCGAAAGCATGGTAACCCCAGCGGTAAATACGCCATAAATCCTCTTCGGCCTCGGACGTGAGTTTATATTTTCTCATCTTGTTTTATCCGAGTTTTAAATTTTGCCAATAAGTCTCGCGGATCCGTATCAGAAATACCGCTTTCTCGCCCTTCGCTTAGCAAAGCTTGCAAGCGGGCAATTTCATTTTCCCGTTTTCGCGTTTGACGTAACACGGAATTAATCACATCGCTATGACTTTTGAATTCCTTACTGGCAATTTGCATTTCCAACCAAGCTTGGTTGGGGTCGGTAAATGAGATCGTTGTCCGCGCCATATTCGCTCCTATAGAAAGTTTGATGCAATATTACGCAAAAATGCATCAGATGTCTAGAACTCAATATCTACACATCCTCAAACGCCACCATAGTCAGCAATTCATACCGCGCGCAAATCTCATCTTTCTGGTTGGTAATCTCTACGTCCCAGCCGACTTCGCCGTAATCCGCGGTGCGGCGTTTTTTGCGGCGCACGGTGAGCTGCACTTTGATTTCATCCCCTGCGTAAACCGGGGTCATGAAAGCCAGATTGTTGAGCCCGGTATTGGCGAGCACGGGGCCGGGGGCGGGGGAGACGAACAGGCCTGCCGCCCAGCTAAGCAAGAGGTATCCATGAGCAACCCGGTCTTCGAAGAACGGATTGGCTTTGGCAGCGTGCGCATCCATATGGGCATAGAATGTATCACCTGTGGAATTGGCGAACAGTTCGATGTCTTTCAGGGTGACTTTGCGGGATTTGGTTTGCAATTGGTCCCCAATGTGCAGGTCTTTATAGATACGCCTAAACGGGTGGGTTTTCACTTTGCGAGATTTTGCGCCGGGTATCCATTCGCCCGTGATATTGGCGATGACGGACGGGCTGCCTTGAATAGCGGTGCGCTGCATATAGTGCATTACGCCGCGTACACCGCCCATTTCTTCGCCGCCGCCTGCACGTCCCGGCCCACCGTGGACTAAGTTGGGCAGAGGCGAACCATGGCCGGTGCTCTCGCCAGCGCTGTCGCGGTCACTTATCAGCATACGCCCATGAAAGGCGCTGGCACCCATGATGAGGTCACGGGTGAAATCGGCATCATAACTGAAAACCGAAGCCACCAATGAGCCGCCGCCTTTTTGCAGCAGTGTGATAGCTTCGTCGGTCTCTGCATAGCCCATTAAGGTACTCACGGGACCAAAGGCTTCGACGCTATGGACATTGGTTTTTTCCAAAGGATTATCGCACCGCATAACGATGGGTTCCAGATAAGCACCATCGTCATTTGCAAACCTATCTGCATTGCCGATAACGATAGGATTTTCTGCGGATAAAATATTTAGTTTATCCAATACGTCCGCCCGCTGTCCTATGCCTGCCAGCGCCCCCATGCGAGTGGCTTTATCACGCGGGTTTCCGATATTGATTTTATCGAGACGTGCGCCCAAAGCCCCAACAACTGCGTCCATAAATTTGTGCGGCACCATTGCACGGCGAATGGCGGTACATTTCTGCCCGGCTTTGACGGATATTTCACTGGCGATTTCTTTTATGAACAAATCAAATTCCGGTGTACTGGGCGCAGCATCCAGACCCAACACGCACCCATTGAGACTATCTTGTTCTGCAATAAACCGAACCGAGTTTTCTATAATATTGGGCTTACTCCTCAGCATTTGTGCCGTGCTAGCCGAACCCGTAAACGAGATCACATCTTGGCAAGTGACATGGTTAAGCAAATCGCCCGTAGAGCCACAAATTAACTGCACTGCGCCGACGGGGAGTATGCCAGATTCCACCATCATCCGTACCATAGCTTCGGTGAGGTAAGACCCGTCACTGGCGGGCTTTATGATAGCAGGTACACCCGCAATAAATGCAGGCCCGAATTTCTCCAAAGCCCCCCAGACGGGGAAATTATAAGCGTTGATATGGATTGCCGCGCCTTGCAAGGGTAGGGCAATATGTTGTCCCATAAACGTCCCGCCGCGTGACAAAGTTTCCAAACCGCCGTCCACAAAAACATTATGATTCTCTTTTGGGCCATCGGGCATTTCGCGCCGCGCTTTGCTCGATACGGCGAACAAAGTCATGATGCCGCCTTCGATGTCAATCCAGCTATCGGAACGGGTGGCGCCCGTGGCATAAGATAATTCGTAAAGTTCTTCCTTACGCCCCATCAAATATTGACCTAAAGCTTTCAGCATATAAGCGCGGTCATGAAATCCGTGTTCGCGCAAATTAACCCCGCCAATGCTGCGAGCATAATCCAACATGGTTGCAAAATTCAGCCCGCTCGATGACGTTTTAGCCACGACTTTGCCTGTGACAGAATCTCGTAACTCTCGTAACCCGGATGTTCCTGAAGTCCCAGAAACCCATTTTCCCTCGGCGTAGTTTTCTAACAGCATAAATGGTCTCATTTTATTATTTGATTGATTGGTCAAATATTGACATAAACTATAGATACATCAAAGTAAAATAATCCGGAGCGCAGAAATGAGCCAAGAAACAAATCAATCTACGATTTTATATGAAAAGAAAAACGGGGTAGCGATTGTCACCTTGAACCGTCCGGATAAGCTCAATTCGTTTAACGAGAAAATGCATCAGGCCTTGGTATTGACCCTGGATATGGTGGATGCGGATGAAAGCGTGCGCTGTTTGCTGCTGACTGGAAATGGACGCGGGTTTTGCGCCGGGCAGGATTTGGGCGACCGGAATGTTGCGCCCGGTAGTGAGAAGACTGACCTCGGCGCAACCGTCGGCACCTATTATAACCCGCTAATCACGCGGTTACACAATTCGAAAATTCCGACGGTGTGCGCGGTTAACGGCGTGGCGGCAGGCGCAGGTGCTAATATTGCGCTGGCCTGTGATATCGTGATCGCAGCAAGCAGTGCAAAATTCGTCGAAGTATTTTCCAATATAGGCCTGCTGCCCGATAGCGGCGGAACCTACCATTTGCCGCGCCATATTGGTTTGGCGCGAGCATTGGGTTTGTCATTATTGGCCACACCACTGGAAGCCAAGAAGGCCAGAAAATGGGGATTGATTTGGGATGTGTGTGATAGGGAGGTTTTGATGGGCGAGGCTATGAAGCTAGCAGATAACCTGGCGTCCAAACCACCCATAGGGCTGGCGCTGAACCGCGCCGCTATTCGCGCTTCGTTTAACAATACCATTGCCGAGCAATTAGAGCTGGAGCGCTTGTCCATGCAAAAGGCGGGTTTTACGGATGATTACGCAGAAGCGGTCAGCGCTTTCATGGAAAAACGCAAACCGACATTTACGGGGAAGTAGAATGCCAAAAACAATAAACCAAGCTTTTATTTGTGATGCCACCCGCACACCCGTAGGCAGGTACGGCGGCGGGTTGTCCAGTGTTCGCGCCGATGATTTGGCGGCCATCCCCTTGCGTAATTTAATGGCGCGAAACACGAATATAGATTGGGCCAAGGTCGATGATGTGTTTATGGGCTGCGCTAACCAAGCTGGCGAGGACAACCGCAATGTCGCGCGTATGGCCGCTTTGTTGGCAGGCTTACCGATGGACGTGCCGGGCGTGACATTGAACCGTTTGTGCGGTTCTGGTCTCGACGCGATTGTGCAGGCTTCGCGCTTGATTAAATCCGGTGAGGGTGAACTGGCCATCGCGGCGGGGGTCGAGAGCATGTCCCGCGCACCGTTCGTTTCCGCCAAGGCCACCACAGCGTTTTCCCGTAATGCCGAGAGCTATGACACCACAATCGGTTGGCGGTTTGTGAATAAATTGATGGATGCTCAATACGGCACGGACTCCATGCCGGAGACTGCGGAAAATGTTGCCGAGGACTTTAATATATCACGCGCTGACCAGGATGCATTTGCTCATGCTTCGCAAGTTAAAGCCAAAGCCGCACAAGACGCCGGGCGTTTGGGCGAAGAAATAATCCCTGTAGAAATACCGGGCCGTAAAGGGGCTGTGACCGTAGTTGAGCACGATGAACATTTGCGCTTATCACCGTTGGATGTGTTGGCGAAACTCCGCACACCATTTAGGGACGGCGGCAGCATTACGGCGGGCAATGCGTCGGGCATAAATGACGGCGCAGCGGCCATGTTGGTGGCATCGGAAGCTGCTGCCAAACAATATAACCTGACGCCCCGCGCTCGCATTGTCGGCGCGGCGGTGGCCGGGGTAGCGCCGCGTATTATGGGTATTGGGCCTGTACCTGCTGTGCGCAAAGTATTGGCTTTGACGGATTTAACCCTCGCACAAATGGACGTGATTGAGCTCAACGAAGCCTTTGCCGCGCAATCTCTCGCCGTCATACGAGAGCTGGGTTTGGCCGATGATGATGCGCGTATCAACCCGAACGGCGGTGCTATTGCGATTGGTCATCCGCTGGGTATGAGCGGTACGCGTATCGCTGGATCTGCTCTGCATCAGCTAGAGCGCACGGGTGGGCGCTACGGCCTAATCACAATGTGTATAGGGGTCGGGCAGGGCATTGCCTGCGTGATTGAGCGCGTCTAATGGCACGGCTGCAAGCACAAGATTACAATTCAAAACGCGAACGCATAAAGGCGAGCGCGACGGTGCTGTTTGCCGACAAAGGGTTTTACGGCACGTCGATCATAGATATCGCCAAGGCCTGCAACACGGTGAAATCGCGGCTATATTATTACTTCCCGTCCAAAGGACAGTTGTTCTATGAAATCATCAAAGACCATGCCGAATTTTTGGTGGTGACTTTGTTGCCGATATTACAGAACAAAGATGTTTCTGCCAAAGAACGTCTGGAACAATACGCCCGCGCTCTCCTCGGGATGAATGTAAAATACCGCGACCAGCATAAATTGATTTTAAATGAACTGGGTGCGCTGACGCCTGAGCAATCAAGAGAAATAAATTTTCTCCTACGCCGCAGCGTCGAAGCTCTGTACCCGACACTGGTAGAGCTTAACCCGAAACTAAGAGTGGACAAACATCTGCAATTCCCCACCGCCATGATGTTTGTTGGTATGATTAACTGGACCCATACTTGGTATAACGGCGAAGGTGATATGTCGGTAGAAGAATTCGCGCAGCTTTTATGCGACACATTTTTAGATGGTTACTCCGCGTAGGTGGCGTCTTCATCTTGAATATTCTCGTCTTTCGAAACGCGCGAGCCACCATTAAGTTTATCCATCCACACATACATGGCCGGGATTAATACCAATGTCACGATAGACGCCATAACTACGCCAAAGGCCAGAGAAACTGCCATAGGGATGAGGTATTGTGCTTGCGGAGCCTTTTGGAATGTGATGGGCATCAAGCCGAAAAATGTGGTCAGCGTGGTCAATAAAATTGGGCGGAAGCGGCTGGCGGCGGCTGTGCGTACGGCGCTTATCACGTCTTCGCCGCGAGCACGCAAAGTATTGATATAATCGATCAGCACCAGATTATCATTAACCACCACGCCCGCCGTGGCCACCACACCGAAGAACGAGAACATCGACCACGGTAAGCCGTAAACCAAATGTCCCATGACTGCACCGATATAGCCAAAGGGTATGGCGAACATCACCAATAATGGCTGGCTGTAGGACCTAAATGCAATGGCGATGAGCGCATAAATTCCGAATAAAGATGTGAACAGGCCGATGATAAGCCCAGAGATAAATTTACCGATTTCGCTTTGGTCGCCTTCTAGCATAAATTCCAAATCCGGATATTTTTCCCGCAATCCAGGAATAACTTCTTTAGTAACCGTACGGGTGACTTCGCGAGGGTTGGTTTTCTTGGGATTGATATTACCAGTCACTTCAACAACCCGGCGGCGGTTCAAGCGGCGTATGGCCGTAGCGCCCTGACCAAAGCGGATGTCAGCCACAGTTTCGAACGGGACTTGTGCGCCGTCCGGTGTTCGTACCCGCATGTTTTGTAGGCTCTGTAAGGAGGTGCGGTCTGCGGCGGGGTAGCGAATTTTTACCCGCACATCATCAGGGCCGCGGGCGATGCGCTGCACCTCTTCACCGAAGAAACCTTGCCTGACTTGGCGTGCCAAATCGCTTGCATTAAGCCCTAAGGTTTCGGCTTCGGGTTTTAAATCAATGATCAATTCCTGTTTGGCTGAGCGCAATGTGTCGGTGATATCGAATACGC
>Ga0209345_10007008_pt1 | contig 10074 bp, 8 predicted proteins | sample Cruoilmetagenom7_FD_187294 | JGI IMG/M metagenome (GOLD analysis project Ga0209345, IMG submission 187294) | Oil polluted marine microbial communities from Coal Oil Point, Santa Barbara, California, USA - Sample 7 (SPAdes) (version 2) | ecosystem: Environmental > Aquatic > Marine > Oil seeps ... | reverse complement strand
GCCTGGTCTGTCCGGGTTCAAGTGACTCGCGCAAAAATTTGGGTTTTGAGCCCAGCCCGATATGGGCCACCTCGGCGACGCGACCGGGGGGTATGTCTTTGAAGGAACCGGCCTCGGACATCACGGCCTCGAGCAGCAGTTGCTTGTCGAAAAAATCCAGCTGTTTGGTGGTGGGAACCGTGCCGGTTTTGTAGTCGTAGATAATAATCTCGCCGTTTGGCATCCGGTCAATGCGGTCGGCCTTGGCTGTCAGGGTAAAGTCGATATCCGTCAGTGTGAGCGATCCCATAACCTCGAGCGCTTCGGGGGTGGCGCGGGTCTGGCGGTCAAGTTCGTCGTTCAGAAAAACATCGGCAACCCGGTTCAGTTTTGCCAGCCAAAGGGCGCGCGCGGCGGGCCATGGGGCAAGCTTAAGCAAGACCTCTCGGGCGATGGAAAGCAGCGCGTCATGGGCGGCGGTGACGCCGTCGGACATTGGGTTTTGTTCGATGAATTTTTCAAGGATTTCATGCAGCACAGTGCCGCGCAACGGGGCGTCAGGTTTGCGGTGCAGAGGGTCGAGTTTACGCAAACGCAGGACGCGGTCGGCGTAGATAGCATAAGGATCGCGGATCAGGCGGGTGATCGCAGTGACCGACAATTGTCGGGGGCGTGCCGCAATCGGCGGGCAAGGTGCCGGGCGGCCTGCCGGGGCGACGGGGGCGGTCGGGGTTTCGAGATTGCGGGCAAGTTCGAGCCATTCATTGCCCCGCGCACACATTTCTTTCAGCGCCGCCGGACCGGCAACGGGCAAGCCCGTCATCAGATTGGTCAGCCGGTTGATCCATCGCGAAGGAACGGCCTCGGCCTCGGCGTTGCGCACGGATCGCGACAGGATCACCTGTTTTGCCGCCACCGCTTGTTGAAAATCATGGGCAGACAGGCCAATCCGGCGTTCGGGCAGCAATAAGCCGGACTGCATGCGCATTTCACGGTTCAGCCACGGGTCAGCGCCGGGAAGTTCGGGCCATGTGCCATCATTCAGCCCGCCCAGAATGACCAGTTCCGCGCCCTGCACCCGCGCTTCCAGTGTACCCCAGATCATGATGTTGGGGTGCGGGCGGATCGGGTCACGCACCTCGCCGGTGTTCAGAACATAGCGGACAAGTTCGCTGTATTCGGCGGCAGTCATTGCGCCGCCATGCCCGGCCTCGCGCTGCATTTCTGCCATCAGTTTCTGGGCAACGCCACCGGCCTCATGGCCCCAAAGCTGGCCGCTAGTTTCGGGATCAAGGCCATTTGCAAGGCGTTCAGTGATCTCTAAATGACGCTCTAAATGTGCGTCCAGATTATCGCTGGCGATGTCAGAATGACCAAAGATCGTATCGGCAACCCAGCCTGCCCAGATCATTTTTTCCGGGTCTTCATCGTCGGATCTGGCCCAGTCAAGAAAGCTGCTTTTGGTTGGCAATGCGGGGCCATCGCGGCGCAATTTCAGTTCCAGCGCCAGCGTCCAGCGCATGTGTTGACCGCGCCGGTCGCTACCTGCATTTGTAAGCGGATGCTTCAACAAAACAAGCAGCGTTTCGCCGGTTAGAACATTGCCAAACAGGTCTGCCACATGGCGCAGCAAACGGCCAGGAGGCGACAGGATCAGCGGATCACCGACACTGACATCGGGCTCAATCCGCCAGCGGTCAAGAGCCGCGGCGACCCTGCGGGTCAGCAATTTGTCAGGGGTGACGAGGGCCGCGGTTTTGCCATCTTCGGCGGCCTTGCGTAGCGCCAGCGCAATCGTGATTGCCTCGGCGCGCTCCGAGGGGGCCTCAACCAGCGTCATATCTGCGGTTGCGGTTTGCAAAGTGTCGGTTAGCGCCGGGCCTTCGCGCATCCATTGGCTGGTAAATGGCGCCGGGCGCAGGGCCAGTGAGATCAACCTGTTTCGCGCAGCCACGGACGTTGTGACCGGCGCGCCCCAAGGCTGGATGTCGGGCCGGGTGATGTTCAGGTCTGACATCAGCCGCGCAAAGCGGAACTGCGGGTGATCCTCGGACGTCATGGCGTGCGAAAGTTGTGACCAGACCGCATCGGGCAGATCAAAATCAAACCCGGGCAGGATGACAGCCCCCTGCGGCAGTTGCGCAACGGCGCGCATCAAAAAGGCAGTGCTGCCGCGCGATCCGGTGGAACCGGCGATGATGATCGGGTGGTTGGGCGGTGCGACCCGCCAGCGTTCGATCCGCGCGGTAATTGTGTGACGAAGGCGGGCGGTGGCATCCGGCGGCTGGCCGGACTCGGCCCCGAAAAAACCCGCAACGATGTTCAGGAACTTCTGGCTGCGCTGCCAATGCCCGGACCGGTCTGCAACATCGAGGGCACGGATCGCGTCGGGGTGCACATCTTCGTCATGCATTTCCGCCAGCAACAGCGCCAGACTGTCTGCCAGATCGAATGTGGCCGAGGCGGGCGCGATGTCGGGTTCCTGTTCCAGCAGGCGGGAGATCAACTGCGCCAGTTCCAGCCGTCGGCGCAAGGGCGAAACGGCGGGCGCAAGGGTTTGCGTCGGATCATCGGCCAGATCAGTGACCAGTCTGATCCGGGGCAGCAACGCCGCTGGCCCTTCGTCAAACAAGGTCTGGATGCGCCGTTGCATCCGGCGGGTGTTGACGAAAATTTCGGTTCTTGCGCCCATTTCGGGGGGAAGGTCAGAGAGTTTCTGGCGCAACCCCTCAACCAGCATTTTGGGAAAGTCCGCACCAGGCGGGCAGGCAAAAACGCGGGGGTTTGGACTGGGGTCAAACATCAGGGTGTGCTGCCAGCAGCTTTTGCGCCTTTTCTATTCCTTCGGGGCCTCCAACGTCGCACCACTTGCCGGGATAGACAACGCCGAACAGGCGACGGCAGGCGATCATTTTATCCCAGACGAGGTTTAGCGAAAAAACGTCCTGCGGTATGTCGCGTAACAGGTCGGGGACGATGATTTGCGCGCCGAGGTAAATCATGCCGGGGCCGCGTTGCAGTTGCCCATCCGGCGAAAGCAGAAAATCACCGGCACCAGAATGTGCCGCAGCCTGCGTCGGCGGAAGCAGCAACACGAGAGCGTCCATTCGATCAGGATCCCAACTGGCGCGCAGGTGATCCAGTGGATTTGGGCCGCGCCAGATGGCGTCGGAATTCAGGGTAAAAACCGGCCCCTCGCCTAGCAGCGGCAGCGCGTTACGCAGACCACCGCCGGTATCGAGCAATTGGTCAGCTTCGTTGGACAGGTGCACCGGGCGATCTGACAGATGAGCGTGCAACTGATCGCTAAGATGGTGCGTGTTAACGGCGATCCGGCGCAGATCGGCACCCTGCGCAATATCCAGCGCATAGTCGATCAGCGCGCGCCCGGCGACATTTACCAATGGTTTGGGCCGGCTTTTGGTCAGCGCACCCATGCGCGTGCCCAGCCCGGCGGCGAAGATCATTACAGAGTCGGGATGCTGGCGCATTTTTCTTTCAGCTTTGTCAGGTTTTCAGGTGTTGGTGGCGGCAGGTCGTTCAGGATTTTTTCGCGCAGAACCTCTAACCCCGGATGGGACAACCCGCGCATCAGATGTGCCCATGTCCGCGGGATCAGGTCGACATAATGGGGTTTGCCAAAATGTAACGAAAGGCGCGCAAAAATTCCGAGGATTCGCAGATTCCTCTGCACGCCGCTCAGAGCGTAGGCGTGGCGAAATTTTGTGCTGTCCGCCCCGGTGGCCAAAATGAACCGGTCGATCATCGCCTGGGCAAGATTAACGGGAACCTCTCGGCGCGCGTCCTCTAGCAGCGAGGCGAGATCATAGGCGGGATGGCAAATCTGCGCGTCCTGATAGTCGAGCAGGCCGACGCGCCTGTCACCTTCGCGCGCATCCAGCCAGATCAGGTTTTCGGCATGGTAGTCACGCAGGGAGATGACCTGAAATTCGCCCTCGATTGGACTGAGAAAGCCGGTCATCATATCCACCAGCGCCTGCGTGCTTTCGGTATCTCTGTGTCCGACCAACCCAAAACCATACCAGTCATGCCCGAGCGTTGCGGCCTTGGACATCGCGCGTGCGTCATAGATGCCAAGGCCGGGTGGCGGCGGGCGGGCCTGCATCGAAACCAGCACGTCGACCGCCGCCTTGTAAAGCATCACCTCGCACGCCGGGTTTCGGGGAATGGCGCGGGCGAAAAGGTTATCGCCAAGGTCTTCGATCAGCAGAAACCCGTTGGTGGTATCCTGCGCGATAATCTGCGGCGCGCTCAGGTTGATGGCGCGCAGGTGTGCGGTGATGTCAACGAAGGGCACCACATCCTCGCCCTGCTCCGGGGGTGCATCCATCAGAACGGCAGTTTGGCCGGTTTTCGGGTCGTGCAACCGCTCATAGCGCCGGTTTGAGGCGTCGCCTGCAAGTGGGCCGCGGGCGGCATCCTTCCAGTCGGTTTGCCCAAGGAAGCGGGTGGCAAGAGCGGCGCGATCGCTCATGCGTGTTGGCCGGTTTGAAACGCGGCGATGGCCGGTAGCAAGGCCTGCCACCGGGCCGCGTCGGTGCGCAGGATCAGTGTCCGTTCATTCGGCTTGTCACTGGTTTGAAATATAAACTCGATCGGATTTGGCGGGCGCAACCGGTCCAGACGCTCGGGCCATTCGATCAGACAAATCGCATTGTCAAAGGCGTCGCGCAGGCCAAGTTCTTCGATCTCATCCTCGCTGGACAGTCGGTAAAGATCTGCGTGCCAGATCGAATCGTCGTCGACCTCATAGGTCTGGACCAGCGTGAATGTGGGGGAAGGCACATCCTCGACCGGGCCAATGCTGGCTTGACGGTGCTGGATCAGTGCGCGGGCGAAATGGGTTTTCCCGGCGCCAATGTCGCCACATAACAGGATCGTATCGCCACCACGCAACAGCGGCGCAATGCAGCGCGCGAGGGCCGCAGTTTCGTCGGGCGAGTGCAGCGTCAGAACTACGGGGAAATTAATTGCCATGAGCCGAGTTTTAACGGCCCCAAGCGTGGCTGCAAGCTGGTTCAGACAGTGGCCTTGTCAAAGGTCAGCGAAATCGGTGCGGGCCGCTGGTCGGGAATTTGGGATATATCGGCTTGCGCAAGGGAAAAACCGACCAGCGTTGAGCCGCCTGAAATTGGCGTAAAGCGGCACGAAAGGTTGCGCCCGTCCGACAGCCGCACGTCAGCAGCCCATTCCGCCCGCCCGCCGACAACGCCGACAAATTCGCGCACGTCGCCCCAGACCGGAGTTGGAGCACACAACCCGGACCACAGTTTCGTAGCTGCGATAATATCGCAATCAACGATGGTTTCCGAAGGTTCCACCGCCCACAACCGCGCATATTGCGCGTTCGACAGGGTCAAAATACCGCTGGGGGAAAAGACGGCAATCGCCTCGTCAAAGCTGTCGAGCACCGATTGGCCGGTTTCCAACTGCATCCGAAAACGCCGGGTCAGGGAAATTTCTGCGCTGATATCTTCCATCAGGAACGCAAGCGCGCCATCCGGATGCGGGTGGCCGGAAATCCGGTAGGTCTGGCCGCTTGCCAGCGACCAGATGTCCTCATACGTGCCGTTTTGTGCGGCGTCCTCAAGCTCGGATATTTGCTGGCGCCATGATTTGTAATCCCGTTTTTCCGGGATCATTCGTTTATCGCGTAGCCTGTCAAGAAACGCATGAAGCGTCGGACGCCCGGACAGAAAATCAGGCGGCAGCGAAGTAAGGTCGGTCAGTGCAGGGTTGAACAGGGCCAGACGGCGCTGCTTATCAAATATGGCCAGCCCGGTTTTCAGGTGGGCAAAGGTTTTGGTAAGTGTCTGCATGAAGGCACGCAGAGCTTGTTCGGACTGAACGATTTTATCGGCGCTGACTGCGGTGAACAAGATTTCGTCCCCAATCGGCGTTTCGGTGCATTCAAACCAGCGCGGATCAGTTTCGCCGGGAAGGTGAATTGTCAGCCGTTGTGGCTGTGGCAGCCCGTCCATGTTTTTTAGCTGCGTAGTCACGAATATTCTGGCCGGGGGCCATGACTGAACGGTGACGTCCGGGTCGCTGCGATGCGCCATTTCCAAATAGGCATTATTTGCCCAGGTGATTATGCCATCGGTGGTTTGACGCCAAACCAGAAACGGTGCCGCATCTGCGGTTGTGCGCAGGGTTTCATTCTCGTGTTCCATTGCGGAAAACTGGTCGGCTTCGACGCCGATTTTGCGGCTGTCGGCGGCACCCTGATCCAGCACCAGACGGACCAGCCCGTTTCGCCATTGCGCTGTCAACCGGGCGGCACCGGTCTGGCTGGCGATCTGTTGTTCTTTGCTGTCAGGAAGATTTTCCAGCATCCCGGAGAGGTCTGGGAAATCCAGGGCGAGTGCGCGTTGCAGGCAGCTCATGTCGGTTTGGCCCAGGGGAACCGGCGCCAAAAAATCCCGCGCAGCATCGCTCGCGTCGACCAGGTGTTCGCTGCCAAAAAGAAAAGAAAGAGTTGGCGCGGAAGGATGCATAAACCCCGCCGGTGCAGCATCAGGTTGTTGACCAAACCGGGCAAACGCCCACAAGGCCACCCACGCGGCAAAGCCAGACACGCCAAACAGCCCTGCGAGCTGCAGCAATACGATCAAGTCCATCTTGTCTTCCCCGGAGTCAAAACCTGGAAGTTACAGACTCGTTCATAAAGTTTAACGCATGGTTAACCGCGACTAGGTGGGGATCGGTTTGTTGTCGCCCAGTGGTAAGCCATCTGCACCTGACGCTCTGGCAATGCTGTCGGCTGGCCAGATAACTTCGACAATTGCACCCTTATGAGAGCCCGGCGTGGCGGGGGCTGGCCCGATGTCGGGCCCATTGGCAAAAACCAGTTCCGCACCAGACCGTTCGAGCAGCGTTTTGGCGATGAACAGCCCTAGCCCCATGCCCCGATAGCCCGGTCGGGATTTGCTGCTGGTATCGCTGCGTCGGTCGCTGACATAGGGGTCACCGATCCGTCCGATTATATGGGAAGGGAAACCACTACCATCGTCCATGATCCGCACAGTGATCGTGGTATCGGTCCATGTGGCATCAACCCAGACAGAAGAATCGGCGAAATCGACGGCGTTCTGAATAAGGTTGCGCAATCCGTGAATGATCTCGGAACTGCGCTTTATGTCTGGTTGCGGTGCACTGTTGCCGTCAGCAGGTTTAGCGGAAACCGTGACGGTTTTTCCACGGTCCGAATGGGGTTCGCTGGCGTCGTGGATTACGGCGCTCAACGGGGCATAGTGCATATGCAAATCATCTTTGCCTGCCCGGCCCATATCGCGCAGGATATCGCGGCAGCGATCGGCCTGATCGCGGATCAGGCAGGCGTCTTCCTGCAGGGCACCCTGCCCTGCAAGATCCTCAACCAATTCCGTGCTGGCCAGTTTGATAGTTGCAAGCGGTGTGCCCAGCTCATGCGCGGCGGCTGCGACAACGCCAGCCAGATCGGTGATTTTCTGTTCGCGGGCCAGCGCCATCTGGGTCGCCAGAAGCGCTTCGGACATGGTGGTGATTTCCGACGCAACGCTGCGCGCGTATGCCCCCAGAAAAACCACGCCGATCAGGATTGCTGTCCAGAAGCCAAAAACGAAAATCTGCGGCATCCGCAGGACGGTGCCGGCCGCGTCGTGTAACGGCAGGTGGAAAACCAAAACGAGGGTCGACAGAACAATTGCAACCACGCCGACGATAATCGTCGGCGTGGTGCGCAATGCAGTGGCCGAGATTGAAACAGGCGCAAGGATCAGCAAGGCGAACGGGTTGTGCAGCCCCCCGGTCAGGTAAAGCAGAGCCGACAACTGGGTGACATCAAACAGCAACATAAGTGTCAGTTCCCGCTCGGAAAGGCGTTTGTTTTCCGGGTAGACGAATATTGCGATCAGATTGGCGATGATAAGCATGCCAACCGCCATCAGGCACAGGCCCAGATCGAGGTTTAGTTTGAATACTGACTGAGCAACGATAATCGCCACAAGCTGGCCAAAGATCGCGATCCAGCGCAATACAATCAGCGTGCGCAGGCGCACCCAGTTGCTGCGGCGTTCCTTGGGCAGTGGGCCGGTTGTGCGGTTGTCCAAAATGTTACCGGATTTAAGTTGCGTCAAGATGGACACTTGTTAGTCGTGAGTTACACAGGGATCAATGCGCCAATAATTTTGTGAGGTTCGGCAATGGGTAGAAATGAGCTTTATGCAACGCTCGCGGCGGTGGCGGTAATTGGCTTGCTGGGCGGCAGTCTTTGGTATGTGACCTTCGGTGCGCCTGACGATGACTTTTCCGAATGCCGCGCCAGCACGGTGTCCGGTGGGTCCGGGGCAATCGGTGGGCCGTTCACGCTGGTGGATGAAACCGGTGCCACGGTTACCGATAAGGACGTGATTACCCGCCCGACCCTGATTTATTTTGGTTACACATTCTGCCCCGATGTTTGCCCGATGGATACCGCCCGCATGGCCGACGCAACCGAACTGCTGGCAGAACGAGGCTATGATGTGCAGCCGGTGTTCATCTCGATCGACCCGGAACGGGACACACCGCAGGTGATGGCAGAGTTCACCGACTATTTGCACCCGGATATGCTGGGGCTTACCGGCTCGCCCGAACAGGTCAAGGCGGCCTCTCAGGCCTATAAAACCTACTACCGCAAGCAGGACACCGGGGATGAATATTATCTGGTGGACCATTCGGCGCTGACCTATCTGGTGTTGCCCAAACAGGGCTTTGTCGAGTTCTTTCGACGTGAACTGACACCCGAGGTGGTGGCCGATACTGTGGCCTGCTTTATCGACAAGGCGTCCTGACTGATTTGACCCGGCGCTAACGGCAGAATAAAGAGGCAGGAAGCCTTCAGAAAGATGCCAAATGAGCGACGCAGATAAACCAGACCTGGGTGACGACAGAACCCTGCTTCTTGTGGACGACGACGAGCCGTTTCTGCGCCGGTTGGCCCGGGCGATGGAAAAGCGTGGGTTTGAGCCGGAAATGGCGGGATCAGTGGCGGCTGGGCGGGCTTTTGCAACCGCCCGCCCACCTGCATATGCCGTTGTTGATCTGCGGCTGGAAGACGGCAACGGGCTGGACGTGGTCGAGACGATCCGCGAACGCCGCCCCGACAGCAAGATCGTGGTTCTGACCGGATACGGAGCGATTGCAACGGCAGTTGCGGCCGTCAAGATCGGCGCGACGGATTATCTGTCAAAACCGGCGGACGCCAATGATATCATGAACGCTTTGCTGGCCTCGGGGTCCGAGCTGCCGCCACCGCCCGAAAACCCGATGTCAGCGGATCGTGTGCGTTGGGAACATATCCAACGGGTCTATGAGTTGTGTGATCGCAATGTCAGCGAAACCGCGCGGCGTCTGCATATGCACCGACGCACGTTGCAGCGTATTTTGGCCAAAAGAAGCCCGCGTTAGACACTTATATTCCGGCTCGCAGATCATACCGCTTACTAATTTTCGTAACAATCGTGCCGTCTGACAATGGGGTATCTTCGTCGGTGGTCCAGGCCTTAAACCCACGCGATGAGTAATAGGTTAAACCACCAGAATTGTCGGCGCGGATAGTTGCGTTCAGCCAGACATACCCAAGTTTCGCAGCAGCCTGTTTGGTCGCTTCAAACAGTTTTGATCCAATGCCCAGCTGGATCGCGCCAATACGAACATATGTGGCAATGTCGCCCGCGTCGTCCGGCAAATCGACATGTGGTTCAACGAACTGAAATCCCATGATCCGGCCGCTATCATTCCGGGCAACATGCCAGGCATTGCGACCTTTGAAATTATCCATCCTCTTCAGCAGATCATCGGCCGTTACAGGGCTCTGCAAGGCGGTGGTTTCGCCTGCGGCGATGATTGGATTCAAAAGCTCGGACATCTGCGAAAAATCAGCAGGGACGGCGGGGCGAACGGTTATTCGCATGACCTAACCCATGCTCGATAAAAGTTCGTGATGGCGGGCGGTGAAATCGGTTCTAACCTCGACAGGTGGGCGCAAATCTATTGAAATTCCCTGAATTAGACTATGATTTGGCACAAGGAAGTACTTATCAGCCTCCTCCC